>Ga0315904_10005529_pt1 | contig 17518 bp, 15 predicted proteins | sample LakEriMetagenome_6_FD_203529 | JGI IMG/M metagenome (GOLD analysis project Ga0315904, IMG submission 203529) | Freshwater fungal communities from buoy surface, Lake Erie, Ohio, United States - Buoy 12 MA120 | ecosystem: Environmental > Aquatic > Freshwater > Lake | place: USA: Lake Erie, Ohio...
GGCACCTGAGGGGGTGACGGCGCCCGGATCCGGGCCACTGGCGACGGGCTGGCTCGTCCCTTCGCTGCCGCGCTGCGCCGGCGTCTCTGGATTCACCTCCCCATCACCATCCGAAGGGATCGGCCCAGCCGGTCTGGCCTGGCTGGTGCGGTTCCTGCGACCGAGCAAGGCATCGAGATAGTCCTCGAACGCTGGGAAGCCGGTGGCAAAAGGAACGGCCGCATCATCCCCCTCGGGCGACTCCATGCCGGTCTCCCAAGCTTGTCGGCGCTTGGGATCACTCAACACCGCATAAGCCTCGTTGATGCGCTTGAAGCGCTCCTCAGCCACGGGGTCGTTGGCGTTGAGATCGGGATGCCACCGCCGCGCCTCGCGGCGGAAGGCCCGCTTGAGCGCGTCGGCGTCGGCATTAGGCCCAACGCCCAACACCTCCCAGTGGTCCTCAACCAGCCACTGGCGTTCCGCGGTTCGGGGTGCTGCGCTCACGGGGTTGGATCGTCTCCCCAGGGATCGGCCGCGGGGGCGGTAATCCCCCGCGTTCTGGAGCGATCGACAGCGGGGGTTGGCGGTTGCCAGGCCTCGGGCTCGGCCGGGTTGCGGTTCCGTACCGGTGGTACGAAGGGGTCCTCCCAGCGTGGGGGTTGCTCGTTCCACCCCTCCGCCGCCTCATCCGCCCAGGTGTCCCCGCGATTGTCGGCACGCTCACGGGTGTATGGCCCGGCGGACTGACCTCCTGAGCCGCGATCCATGAAGCCGGGATCCGTTCGCCGACCCGTGCCGCCATCGGACCAGGATTCTGGCTGGGGCCGGCGGCCAGGATCACGCCAGCGCTCCTCCTCGCGTCTGCGGGGAGCGGTATCCCAGGGATCGCTGCGGGGGGCGCGGTCCCAATCATCCCAGTCGTCGTCAGCAAACAGCTCATCTTTGAGCGTGCCGAGCGTGTTGCGCAAACCCTGCAGCGGGCCAGCATCAGCCTTGCGCTCACTGAGCAGGCGGCGGTTCAGCCCGAACAGCGCTTCCTGGAGCTGACTGACCGCCAACTCCAGGTCGGCGGCATCCCCTTCGGCCAGCAGATCTTGCACATCGCGCAGGGCCAGTTCCACGGAGCGCTGCTGGCGTTCGGCGCCGTAGGGCCCCAGTTCGAGCGCGGCATCGCGCAGGCGCCGCTCGGCCTGGGCCACCAGGGTCTGAGCGCGATTGCGACGGTCCACCTCGGCGCGGCGGCGGCGATCTTCGACATTTTTGCGTTCGGCTTCAGCCAGCAACCGTTGGATCTCCTCTTCGGAAAGGTTGGAGCCACCCTGGATCGACACGCTCTGTTGGCGACCGGTGGTGCGATCCGTGGCGGACACCTGGAGCATGCCGTTGGCATCGATATCGAACGACACCTGCACTTGCGGCACCCCGCGTGGGGCTGGGGGAATTCCGGACAACCGGAAGCGCCCCAAGGATTTGTTCCCCTCGGCCATCTGCCGTTCCCCCTGCAGCACGTGAATCTCCACAGAGTTCTGATTGGCCTCCGAGGTGCTGAACACGTCGGAGCGGCGCACCGGGATCGCGGTGTTGCGGGGGATCAGCACCTTCATCACCCCGCCGATCGTCTCCAGGCCGAGGGACAGCGGTGTCACGTCGTTCAGCATCAGGTCGCGCAGTTCACCCGTGAGGATGCCGGCCTGAACCGCGGCGCCGATCGCCACCACCTCATCGGGGTTGACCGATTGACAGGGCTCCCGCGGGATCAGGGTGCGAACCATCTCCTGCACCATGGGCATGCGGGTGGAACCACCCACCAGAACCACGTCGTCGATGGCGTCGGCGGAGAGTCCGGCATCGCGCAATGCCCGTTGCACCGGTCGCAGCAACCGGTCGAGCAGGTCGGGGCAGAGGGCTTCGAATTGGCGTCGCTCTAGGCTGGTTTCAATGTGAAGTGGACCCTCAGGACCGGTGGCGATGAAGGGCAGCGAGATCGGAGTGATGGTGACGCCGGAGAGCTCCTGCTTGGCCTTTTCCGCCGCCTCGGTGAGGCGCTGCAGCGCCTGACGATCGCGCCGCAAATCCTGGCCGTGCTCCCGTTGGAAGCTCTCGGCGAGCCAGTTGACGATGCGACTATCCCAGTCGTTGCCGCCCAACTGGGTATCGCCACTGGTGGCTTTCACATCGAAGACGCCGTTGGCAATCCGCAACAGGGAGACATCGAACGTGCCACCTCCTAGGTCAAACACCAGCACCCGCTTGGCGGGACTGCGATCGAAGCCGTAGGCAAGCGCCGCCGCCGTGGGTTCGTTGAGGATGCGCTCGACGCTGATCCCGGCCAGCCGTCCCGCATCGCGGGTGGCCTGGCGCTGGGCGTCATTGAAGTAGGCCGGAACAGTGATCACCGCGGCTTCCACCGGTTCCCCGAGGAAGGTGGAGGCATCGTCAACGAGCTTGCGCAGGACGCTGGCCACCAGCTCCTCAGGCGCGAACTCGCGCTCCCTGGCCGGGCAGACAATCCGGACGCTGCCGGTGTCATTGGCCCGGACCGTGTAGGGAACGCTGAGGCTGCTGTCCTCAAGCTCGTCCCACTGGCGACCGACGAAGCGCTTGAGGTTGGCGAAGGTGTTGCGGGGATTCAGCACCAACTGGCGGCGGGCCAGCTGACCCACCAGGAGCTCGCTGTCGCGGCTGAAGCCCACCACCGAGGGGGTGGTGCGGCTGCCCTCAGCGTTGGCGATGACCTGGGGGCGTCCGCCTTCCAGCACAGCCACCACCGAATTGGTGGTGCCGAGGTCGATGCCAACGATGCGCCCCATGGAACTCCGCTCCAGCCTGAAACCCTACCGGGAGGCTCTTGGCAGGGCTAGAGGAAATCGCCGGGAGCGGGTCATCGATCGGCCATGAAACTTTTAACTGCAGCTTAAACGAGCCCTCCCGGTCTCTCCCTAGTTTTGGAGAAAGGCCCTAGCCGTCGGCGATCGGCCCCATTCCGAGATCAAGACACCCCAGACCCGCATGAGCCCTTCCGACCAGTCCATGGCCGCCGGGTCCGGGACCTTCACGCGACGACACAGACCCCTCAGCGAGCGCCTGGTGGACCAGGGCTTTCGCCAGCTCACGCTGGGGCTTGCAGGTTCAGTCGCGCTGATTCTGTTCGCCATCCTGCTCACGGTGGGCCACGGTGCTGAGGATGCATTCCGTCAGTTCGGTTTGAGGTTCATCACAACCTCGGATTGGAATCCCGTTCAGGAGACTTACGGCGCCTTGACAGCAGTTTACGGAACTCTGGTGACCTCGCTGTTGGCCTTGCTGCTGGCTGTGCCCCTGGGGGTGGGCACGGCTTTGTTCATTACCGAAGACTTGATCCCCATCCCCATGCGGGAGGCCATTGGCTTGATGGTGGAGTTGTTGGCGGCCATCCCGTCTGTTGTGCTTGGTCTTTGGGCCATCTTCGTGATGGAGCCAGCCATCCGTCCGGTGCTGCAAGCTTTGCATCAATTCCTCGGCTGGATCCCGATTTTTTCAACAGTCCCTCAGGGCCCTGGAATCGCCCCGGCAGTGCTGATCCTTGTCGTCATGATCCTGCCGATCATCACAGCGATTTCCCGCGATGCCTTGAATCAGGTGCCGATCGAGCTGAGGCAAGGTGCTTATGGAATCGGTTCCACGCGATGGGGAGCGATCTTCAATGTCATTCTGCCGGCTGCGGTTTCGGCCATCATGGGCGGGGTGATGCTGGCCTTGGGTCGTGCCATGGGTGAAACGATGGCCGTTACCATGATCATTGGCAACTCCCTCAAGTTCAGCACATCGCTTCTTGCGCCGGGCATCACGATTGCCTCGCTCTTGGCAAATCAGTTCGGCGAGGCAGATGGTCTTCAGGTCTCTTCTTTGATGTATGCCGCATTGGTGTTGATGATGATTACGCTTGTGATTAATGTCATGGCTCAATGGATCGTCCGCCGCCTGAGCCTCCGTTACTAGATCTTTACGTACTCAGCTATTTCCGATTCATCCATCATCCCATGCCGGCCACTGCCCACCCCTCTCTCAGCAGCCAGTTCAAACGAGGATCGCTCCACTTCGATCCAAGCTTACTGCGCAATAAAATGAATGGCATGTTTACCGCCATCGCCTCCGTGTTTGCGGCGACTGCGGTGCTGCCTCTGGTGCTGGTCCTCCTGTTCGTCTTGGTCCAAGGAGCGCGGCGCTTAAGCTTTCAATTATTTACTCAACTCCCCCCTGCTCCCGGACTAGAAGGCGGCGGCATTGGTAACGCCATCCTAGGCACCCTGGTCGTGGTCGTGATTGCCTCGTTCATTTCAATCCCGTTCGGCGTCGGCGCCGGTGTTTATATTGCTGAATATTCTCGCAATGGCTGGTTTGCTCAAGCCGTTCGCTTTTCCAACGATGTGTTGGCCGGTGTTCCGTCGATTATAAGTGGCGTGTTTGTCTATGGTGCAGTTGTGGCTACGCGCATATTCTTCGGCCAGAGTTATAGCGCCATGGCAGGGGGCATCGCACTTTCTGTCCTGATGTTACCCACCGTGATCAAAACGACAGATGAAGGCCTGCGATTGGTGGGGCAAGAGTTGCGGTTGGCCTCCTATGGGGTTGGAGCTTCCCAGTTTGTGACGATTACTCGGGTAACGCTACCAGCTGCATTGACGCCGATTGCCACGGGCATCGTGTTGGCGCTGGCCCGGGCGGCAGGCGAAACCGCACCCCTGATTTTCACGGCTTTATTTTCTCCGTTCTGGCCCGATGGCGTCTTCAATCCGATCGCCACGATGTCTGTGCTGATCTACAATTTCGCCACCATGCCATATGAGGAGCAGCACACCCTCGCCTGGGCCGCATCATTTATCCTGGTGGTGATGATTTTAATGGCGAACATCTTGGCCCGTTGGATCTCAAAAGTGTCGCGAAACTGAGCGATTGCCTTTGCCATCGCTATCAATCACGCTCATTGCTCTTCACTTCCAACCGTTTCAAAGCCGCTTCTCAGCCCCATCTCACGTATCACCATCCAAACCATGCCAACCAACAACGCCAGCCTTGCTACGGCCTCCAGCACCTGTATCGGCATCGACAATGTCACGATCAGCTACGGCAGCTTTGAGGCGGTTCGCAATGTCCACTTGGACTTGCCCAAGGGCAAGGTGACCGCCTTCATTGGTCCATCCGGCTGTGGCAAGAGCACGGTGTTGCGGGCCCTCAACCGCATGAATGATTTGATTCCCGGCTGCAGCCTGCGTGGCCGGGTGATTTTCGACGGTGAGGACATCTACCACCCGCGCATCGATCCAGTGGAGGTGCGACGCCGTATTGGCATGGTGTTCCAGAAACCCAACCCCTTCCCAAAAACGATCTACGAAAACATCGCCTTTGGTGCCCGCATTAATGGTTACACCGGCGATATGGATGAGCTTGTCGAGCGCTCCTTGCGGCAGGCGGCCGTCTGGGATGAATGCAAAGACAAACTGCAAGAGAGTGGCTTGGCTCTTTCCGGCGGGCAGCAACAGCGACTTTGCATCGCTCGCGCCATCGCCACGGAGCCTGAAGTGATCTTGATGGATGAGCCCTGCTCTGCGCTCGATCCAATCTCAACGCTTAAGATTGAAGAAACGATGCACGAGTTGAAGCGCAAGTTCACAATCGTGATCGTGACCCACAACATGCAACAGGCTGTTCGTGTTGCGGACATGACAGCCTTCTACAATGCCGAAGCCGTGGAGGGCGGCTCCGGCAAGGTGGGCTATCTGGTGGAGTTCAATGCCACGGAGCGAATCTTTAATGCTCCGGCGCAGCAAGCCACGCAGGATTACGTGACCGGGCGCTTCGGCTGAACCCGCCTCGCGGCCGACGCCTGGGGCATTGAGCCGTTTTGTCCAGCTGATTGTCCCTTGCCGTGCTGGTGGGTCGAGGCTGGTGGGTCGCGCATCTCCAGCCCCATACCCTGGATGCCGGATTGAAGGCTTCACGACCGACAGTTGATCGGTCCCGTTGAGCCACAAATCAGCGCGACTGTTCACCGCAAAGCCAGGCGGCAGTTTTCTCCGGCGTGCGTCTGCCCGTGCAGGGGTACCCCCTTTCGGCTGCGCCAGGGTCTGGCGGATCAGGTCACCGAAGCGCCGCGGCTGCCCAGCTGGATCCCAGCGGTGAGGCTCTCAAGTCTTCACGATCCGTCGCACTTGGATCTGCCGGGCAGCCTGCTCTCCTCTGGACAAAAAGAAGCCGGCCCTTGGGCCGGCGGATCACGGAGAGGGAGGGATTCGAACCCTCGATAGAGTTACCCCTATACAGCATTTCCAGTGCTGCGCCTTCGACCACTCGGCCACCTCTCCAGAAGCAGTCGATCAGGTGGCAACCTAGCAGCACGGCCCCCCTGAACCGCGGCCTCCCCCCGAACTGCCCACCATGCCCCCGAGATCGTTTCCGGTCACCGTGAACTGGCGCCAGGCCGGCAGGATCATCACCCACCAGGTGCTTGAAGGGGACTACATCCTCGCCAGCTTTGAGGCCCAGGGCGATCCGCTTCCCTTTAGCTGCCGCAACGGCTGTTGCACCGCCTGCGCCGTGAGGATCCGCAGCGGCGACCTGGATCAGCGAGAGGCCCTGGGGCTCTCCCGGGAGCTCCGCCAGCGGGGCTACGGCCTGCTGTGTGTGGCCAAAGCCATCGGCCCCCTGGAAGTGGAGACCCAGGATGAGGATGAGGTCTACGAGCTTCAGTTCGGCCGCCACTTCGGTCGCGGTCGCGTGAATCCCGGTCTTCCGCTCGACGACGAATGACATCGACCCCCATCGCCGCACCCGGCAGCTCCTTCGAGAATGCGCTCTCCCAGCAAGCGTTACGCGGTAGCGGACTCGCGGAACCAGACATTCGCCAGCTGCTGGAGGTGGCCCGGCAAGCCGCGGAAGCCGGAGCGATTCCCCTCCGCGAGCTGTTCGGCAGGCTTGATGGAGTGCGGGAGAAGGGTGCGGCGGGAAATCTGGTGACAGAGGCCGATCTTGCCGCCGAAGCAGTCGTGCTCGATACCCTGACCCGTGCCACGCCCGACATCCCCGTCCTTTCCGAAGAGAGCGGCCGCCGGCAGGGGAAGGGCAGCCTGGAATGGTGCGTGGATCCGTTGGATGGCACCACCAACTACGCCCATGGCTTTCCCTTCTTTGGCACCTCCGTGGGCCTCACCTGGCAAGGGATTCCGCTGTTAGGAGCCCTGGCGGCACCGGCCATGGACCAACTCTTTTGGGCCGCGCCAGGACAGGGAGCCTGGTGCAATGGCAATCCCCTGCGGGTTAGCGCTTGCGATCGCCTCGCCGATTCGCTTCTGGCCACGGGCTTTGCCTATGACCGTATTGAGCGGCTCGACAACAACTACGCCGAGTTTGCGTATTTCACCCACCGTTCCCGCGGCGTGCGGAGGGCCGGGGCCGCTGCCTTGGACCTGGCCTACGTCGCCCTTGGCCGACTGGATGGCTATTGGGAGCGCGGTTTGTCGCCTTGGGACCTGGCCGCAGGTGTGGTGCTGGTGGAGCAGGCCGGAGGCGTGGTGAGCGCCTACGACGGCAGTGCGTTGGACCTGAAGGGGGGGCGCATCATCGCTTGCGCCCCTGGCTTGCACGGTGCGTTGATCGCCGGTCTGGCCGACTGCCAGCCCCTGCCCGGCAGCAGCTACGGCGCTCCTGAGTTGGATCGAGGGGTCAGCGCGGCAGGGTGATGGCCCTCCCGTTGAGGGCCGGCACGACGCCTGAGGCACGTCCACATCAGCGGCTAGGAGCACCTGGCTGAGGTTGGACCGGGGTCTCCAGCGGGGGAACAACACCGGGGCGGCGAGGCGATGAGCCGATTCACGCAGCTGGGCGGCTGATCAGGGGCCGATCGAACGATGCCGATCGAACGATGCTGCGGGCGGGATACGGGGCCAAGGAGGCCAGATGCGCCGTCCTGTTTCGGGCGAGCCAGGACCGGCGGCTCGACCCCTGGACCCTGGATCCATAGGATCTCCAGATACCCGGAGCGGCTTCATGGCCCTGCAACCCGCCGCCGGCGTTCGCGACCTCAACCCCCGCGAGGTCGAACGGCAGCGCCGCCTCTGTGAACTGCTTGCCGAGGTGTACCGCCTCTGGGGCTACCAGGAGGTAGCGCCACCCACGATCGAACGGCTGGACACACTCCAGGCGGATGGCGCAATCCCTTCCAGAGCGCTGGTGCGGCTTGCTGCTGATGAACCGCTTGGTCTCAGGCCCGAGTGCACGGCCTCGATCGCCAGGGCCGCCGGCACGCGCTTGGCCGAAAAGCCCAGGCCGTTGAGGCTCTGGGCCTGTGGCTCCACCTACCGTAGTGTGATAAGCGAGAATGCCAGTCTGCGAATCACGGAAGATCTCCAGAGTGGCGTGGAGCTGCTGGGAGTGGCGTCCGCCGCCGCCGACACCGAGCTGATCCATCTGCTCCTCGCCGCCGTAGCCAGCCTTGGATTGGAGGTGAAGCACCAACCCACCCTCCTGCTGGGGCATCAAGGGCTGCTCAGCGGTGTGCTTCAGCCCATTGACCCCGAACATCGGCCTGGCGTGCGGCGAGCCCTCACAGACCTTGACCCGCTCGCCCTCGCCGGCATCCAGCTTCCCGAGCCACAGCGGCTCGCGCTGCAAGCCCTGCTGGCTCTGCGGGGTACGCCCCAGGATGTCCTGGCGGCACTGAGACGCCAGCTGGGCTGCATTGAGCTGCTGGACAGCTTGCAGAGCATCCTTGAGGGAGTAGCGCCGTTGGCCAGCCGCCAAGGGGTGCGGCTGCAGTTGGACCCCACGTTCCAACCCCACTTCGATCTGTATGACGGGCTCGTGTTCAAGCTCGTCTGCCAAGGACCGCACGCGCCCGTGGAAATCGCCAGCGGCGGCCGGTACGACGCGCTCGTGGGCCGCTTCAGCCGGGATCCAACCCGCGCCGCCGGAACCGGCTTCGCCTTCTCGATTGAAACGATCGCTGATCTGCTGGGTCCAGGATCGCCCCGCCTGGCGACGACCGCCCCCTGGCTGGTGGCCGCAGCCGGAGCCGACGGTTTGTTGCGGGCGCTGGGCCGCATGGCCGAGCTGCACGCCAGCGGCGAGCCGGCCGAGCTGTGCCCCTGGCCCTGCCAGGACGAAACGGAACTGGAGGCGATCGCCGAACGGCGTGGCTGCCGCGGGGCGGTTTGGCTGCCGGAGGGCGGTGTGGCTGGCTGAGTAGCATCAAAGCTGTTGCCTTCGGCCTGATGCCCCACAGCATCGTCACCGAGATCTGCACGGGCGTGGCCGATTGCGTTGAAGCCTGTCCGGTGGCCTGCATCCATCCAGGAGTCAGCTCCAATCAGAAGGGCCTGCCCTACTACCGCATCGACTTCAACACATGTATCGATTGCGGCATCTGCCTGCAGGTCTGCCCGGTGGAAGGGGCGATCCTGCCCGAGGAGCGGCCCGATCTGCAACGGGAGCGCTGAGGTGGTTCGGAGATTCCACCCTCGGCGGGGTTGAGGCCGCCTCAGCAGCTGACTAAGGTCGAAGAGTTTTCTCGTTTAGTGGCAATGACGGTGCTGGAACAGGGTCAGATCCAGATCCATACCGAGAACATCTTCCCGATCATCAAAAAAGCCGTCTACTCAGGTCACGAGGTTTTCTTGCGTGAGCTGATTAGCAATGGCGTCGATGCTATTTCGAAACGGCGCATGGCAGCGCTCGCTGGCGATTGCAGCGAGGGAGCCGATGGCAAAATCAACATTCGCATCGATCGTGAGGCCAAGACGTTGACGATCTCCGACAACGGGATCGGCATGACCGGCGAGGAGGTGAAGCGCTATATCAATCAAGTTGCATTCTCCAGTGCTGAGGAGTTTCTTGAAAAATACAAACGTGAAGGCGATGCCATTATTGGCCATTTTGGCTTGGGCTTCTATTCCAGCTTCATGGTCGCCCGGCAAGTGGAACTGATCAGCCTCAGCGCTCGGTCGGATTCGGCAGCTGTGCGCTGGAGCTGCGATGGATCGCCTCAGTTCAGCTTGGAGGAAGCTCAGCGCGATCAGCCTGGCACCGATGTGGTTCTGCATTTGATGGAGGAGGAGCTCGAATATTTGGAACCAGCCAGGATTCGTAGTCTCATTGTCACCTATTGCGATTTCCTGCCAGTCGAGGTTCAGCTGGAGGGCGAAACCGTGAATCGCCGGGTTGCCCCCTGGCGCCAGTCGCCACGCGACCTGAAAGAGGACGACTACTTAGATCTCTATCGTTATCTCTACCCATTCCAAGGCGATCCTTTGCTTTGGGTACACCTCAATACTGATTATCCCTACAGCCTCCAAGGAATTCTCTACTTCCCGCGGCTTGGCGGCAGGGTGGATTGGGAAAAGGGCGAAATCCGGCTCTATTGCAACCAGGTGTTTGTCAGTGATTCGATCAAGGAAGTGGTGCCCCGCTACCTGCTACCCCTGCGGGGCGTGCTCGATTCTCCCGACATTCCGCTCAATGTCAGCCGCAGCGCCCTTCAAACTGATCGCCGCGTGCGCTCGATAGGCAGTTTTGTGGCCAAAAAGGTTGCCGATCGCCTCAAGGAGCTGCAGCGCGACAACCCACAGCGCTATGCCGAAATTTGGGAGTCGGTTTCTCCCTTCATCAAGATTGGTGCGATGGAGGATGAAAAGTTTGCCGAGCAAGTGGCCGATCTCATCCTCTTCGGCACCACCGCGCCAGCGGCAGAAGCTCCGATCGCGGCGGAAGGCGATGCCGAATCAGCAGCGCCTCAAGATCCGATCGCAAGCGGCGAGCGCAGGTTCACCACCTTGGCGGGCTACCGCAGCCGTTTGCCAGCCAACAAGCTGAATCGGGTTCTGTACTGCACCGATGAGGCGGGCCAGGCGGGAGCCTTGGCTCTGTGGAAAAGCCAGGGCGCTGAGGTTCTCCTCGCCGATGGCCTGATCGATGCGCAGTTCATCCCCTGGCTGGAACGACGCCACAGTGAACTCAGCTTCCAGCGGGTTGATGCCGAACTCGATGCCGATCTCCAAGACGACTCGCCCGAGCTCAGCGATGCCGAGGGCAAGGATGCTGGCGAACGACTCCGGGAAATCTTTCGTAACGCCCTCACCAACGACAAGGTGACGATCCAGGTGCAAGCCCTCAAGGGAGATCACGCCCCGGCGGCCCTGATCTTGTTGCCGGAACAGATGCGCCGGATCAACGACATGGGTGCCCTGATGGAGCAACGCCTTCCCGGCCTGCCGGATCACCACGTTCTCCTGGTCAACCGGCGCCATCCCCTCGTGGAAGGGCTGCTTCAGCTCTCGGCGGGAGCTGTGCTCACCTCCAGCGGCGGCGAGTCCCCCAGCCAGCAACTGGCCGCCGATCTCAGCCGCCACGTTTACGAACTCGCCCGTCTTGCCGTCGGCGGCCTGGAGCCCAATCAACTGGCGGGATTCCAGCAACGCAGCGCCGAGATCATGGGTCGCCTGATGCAGCGCGGCCTCTGAGCAGGTCCTGAGAGCGTCAGCCTCCAGCTTGACGGCTGCGGAAGTCCTTCCTAGTCAGGGTTAAGGATCCACACAGCAGCTGTCTTTCGTCGCCGCCAGGTCGTTCCGACATCGCCCAGGAGTGGCCCTCCTGATCGGGCTGGTTGTTTTGCTGGTTCTCCTGGCCACCGGTGTTACCGCCGTGGCCAGCGCCTCACTGGCGCCCATCAGCGTGCGTCTGCTGACGCCATCGCCGTTCGTCGCGGCGTTGGCCGATTCGGTCGACGCATTCGAGCGCAGCCACCCGCGAATCCACATCCAACTGGTCGGCGGTCCCCTGGACACGGAGCAAATTTCCGATCTGGCGATCAGCAGCCTGTTGCTGGGCGACACCCCTTACGACCTGCTGATGGTCGATGTCAGCTGGTTGCCGCGCTACGCGGCGGCGGGATGGCTGGAGCCTCTGGAACCATGGTTTGGTCCCGACCAGCTGGCGGCGATCGAGCCGGGTGCCCAACTCGGCAACAGCATCGGCGGCCATCTGTGGCGCATGCCCCTCACCGGCGACACCGGGCTGCTGTACTGGCGCACCGATCTGATGGCGGCGCCGCCCAAGACCATGGAGGAGCTGGTGGCGATCTCCCGCAGCTTGCAAAGCCAGGGAAAGGTGCGTTGGGGCTATGTCTGGCAGGGGCGCCAGTACGAGGGGCTGAGCTGTTTCTTTCTCGAGGTGCTCGACGGTTTCGGCGGGCATTGGTGGCGCCCTGATGGCCGCGTCGCGGCGGCCAAGTTCGAGGCCAGGAGCACGGCCAAACCTGATCACCGCGGCAGGATCCAGCGCCAGCCAGGGGCTGATTCCAGTCCGGTGGCGCCTGGCGCTGCCACGACCATTGCCGTCGGACAAACCGAACTCTCCAGCCCCGCGGCAGTCCGAGCAGCCACGTTTCTGGAATCGCTGGTGCAGAGCGGTGTAACGCCTGCCGCGGTGGCCAGCTTTGCCGAAAATGAAGCACTGCAGCTCTTTGCCGCCGGCGACGCCGCCTTTCTGCGCAACTGGCCCTATGCCTGGCGTGAAATCGAACGCAGTGGTGGGCCCGCCAGCGGCCATGTCGGCGTCGTTCCGGTGGTGGCTGCCAGCGGCCATCAGTCCGGTGGCACCCTTGGAACCTGGGGGCTGTCGATGCTCAAAGGCACCCCCCATCCCCAGGAGGCGGCCGCCGTTCTGGGTTGGCTCACCGGACCAGAGACCCAACGCCTCTTGGCCCTGCACGAGGGCTACGCCCCCACCTGGACGTCCCTTTACGAGGACGCCGATCTCGGCAGACGCCAACCGCTGCTGGCGATTCAGCGCCAGGCCCTCGCCCATGCCGTGTTGAGGCCTCCAAGCGCGCTCTACTCCCAACTCAGCGATGTGTTGCAGCGCCAGGTGAACGGACTCATCAGCGGCCGCGGCAACCCGGACGAGGCGATGCGGGAGGCCCAACGCCAGAGCCAGGCCGTGCTGCGCGCCGCCTCGGGGGAGCCTGGTTGATGGCACTGCTGCTGCTGCCCGGATCCCTGCTGCTTCTGGCGGTCTTTCTGCTGCCGATGCTGCGCAGCATTTGGCTGAGCTTTCAGGCGGATTCCCTGCTCACCGGCCTGGTAGCCCGTCCGAATGGTGTCGCGAACTGGCAGCGGCTGCTGCTGGATGGCCGCTTCTTGCAAGACGCGCTGCAGACCCTGCGCTTCGCGCTGTTGTCGGTGGGTCTGGAATTGCTGCTCGGGCTCGCTCTGGCGCTCCTCCTGCATCGCCCCCAGCGCGCCCGTGGTTTGGTGAGAGCCCTGGTGCTGCTGCCCTGGGCGCTGCCCAACACGGTGATGGCGCTCGGCTGGCGTTGGATCTACAACGAGCCCTATGGGCCGCTCAATAGCTTGCTGGAGCGGTTAGGCCTTCCCACCGTTGGATTTCTCTCTTCTCCCGCCACCACCTGGCTGGCGACCGTGCTGGCGGACACCTGGAAAACCACCCCATTCGTGGCCCTGTTGTTGCTGGCCGGTCTGCAGTCCATTCCCCATGATCTGATCGAAGCCCTGCGCCTAGAGGGGGCAAGCTCCTGGCAAATCCTGCGCCGCCTCACCCTGCCGCTGCTGGCTCCCTACCTGGCCTTAGCCGTGCTGTTCCGCCTCGCCCAGGCCCTGGGTGTCTTCGACCTGATCCAGGTGCTCACCAACGGCGGACCCGCCGGCAGCACCGAGAGCCTGGCGGTTTATGCCTATCTGAACGCCATGCGTTTTCTCGACTTTGGCTACAGCGCCACCATCACCGTCGCCACCTTCTCGTTGTTGCTCGTCCTGGGCGCAACCTGGCTGCTGCTGCAGCGTTACCTTCCGGCCCGCCAACCATGACAGCCCTCGCCTTGCTCTGGAGCCTTGCCCCGCTGCTTTGGCAGTTGCAGACCTCGTTCCGGCCGGCCGCGGCGCTGGTCGCCCCCGGCGGTGGCTTAAACGGCAGCTGGACCCTGGCGAACTATCAACTGGTGCTCGCGGCCGATCCTCCGTTTTGGCGCTACCTCCTCTCCAGCGCCCTGGTAGGGCTGATGACCACAGTGCTTAGCCTGGTTGTCGCCGTGCCAGCGGCCTATGCCCTGGCGCGCCAGCGCGGCCGCCTGCGCCTGATCGTTACCGGCGTGTTGCTGGCAACGGCCCTCTTCCCCACTGTGCTGCTCTTCCTGCCGTTGCTCGAAGCCGCGAAATGGCTGGGTTTGGCCAACAATCTTGCGGCCCTGTCGTTGCCCTACAGCGCACTCACCCTGCCTCTAGCGGTGCTGCTGCTGCGGGCGGCATTCGCCGACCTGCCGCAGGAACTGGAGGAGGCAGCCCGGTTGGAGGGGCTGGGGTTGGCTCAGCGCCTGCGCCATATTCTGCTGCCGTTGTTGCGGCCGGCTCTCGCCAGCACGGCGATTTTGGTGTTCCTGTTCAGCTGGAACGAGTATCCGATTGCCCTGACCTGGATCAGTCGGGCCGATTTGCTGACCCTACCGGTGGCGATTGCTCGCCTTGCCGGTTCTTCCGTGTTTAGCGTCCCCTACGGCCCATTCGCGGCGGCCACCGTGCTCGGCAGTTTGCCACTCCTGCTGCTCGTGCTGGTGTTCCAGCGCTCCATCGTGGCGGGCCTCACCCAGGGGGCCATCAAGGGATGAAAGGCCTGCGGTTGCACCAGCTCAGTCGCGCGGTTGGCGAGCGACTACTCCTTGATCGCCTCACCCTCACGATCGCGCCCGGGGAATGTCTGGCCCTGTTGGGTCCAAGCGGCTGCGGCAAGACCACCACGCTGCGTCTGTTGGCCGGGCTCGACCAGCCCAGCGATGGCCAGGTGTTGCTGGACGGTGAGGACATCACCGGCCTGCCTCCGGGAGAGCGGCAGGTGGGCATGGTGTTCCAGAGCTATGCCCTTTACCCGCACCTCAACGTGCTGGAGAACCTGGCCCTGGGGCTGCGGGTGCGCGGCGTACCCGCCGCTGAGCGGGAGCAACGGATCGCTGCCACCACCGCGCTGCTGCGGCTCGAAGAGCTGCTGGCGCGCAAACCGGCCCAGCTCTCCGGTGGTCAGCGCCAAAGGGTCGCCCTAGCCCGCGCCCTGCTGCGCCGTCCTCGCTTGATGCTGCTCGATGAACCGATGAGCAACCTCGATGCCCAGTTGCGCGAAGAGCTGCGCCCGGAGTTGAGGCGGCTGCTCAGCGGTGGCGAGCCACCGGTGGTCTACGTGACCCACGATCAGCAGGAAGCCTTGGGCATGGCGGACAGGATCGCGGTTCTGGCCGAGGGCAAGCTGCAACAGATCGGCGACCCCACGCAGCTGTTGCAGGAACCGGCGAACCTCTTCGTGGCCGGCTTCCTGGGCCGCCCGGCCATCAATCTGCTGCCGGCTCGAAACGGCCGGATCCTTGGCCTGCGCCCCCAGCATTTGCGGTTCAGCCCTGGCGATGGGCTTCCTGTTCAGGTGCAGCGCCGCGAATGGTGGAACCATGAGCGGCTCTACTGGCTGAGTGCCGAGTGCGGAGCGCTGCGATTGCTCGCCGCGGCTGATCAGGAGCCTGGAGCTGCGACCCATGTGAGCTGGGAGAAGCGCCACGAGCTCTGGTTTGACCAACACAGCGGCCAGCGCCTAGCCCCTGGCTAGTGAGGGCCCTGCCCGCGCTTTGATAAGGTGTGAACTTGTCTGTCCTTGTGGACAGAGTCCGTCGTTCGACTTGTAGCAAGCCATGTCTCGTGTCTGCCAGCTCACCGGCAAGCGCGCCAACAACGGCATGGCCGTCAGCCATTCCCATGTGCGCACCCACAAGCTCCAACAGGTGAACTTGCAGGAGCGCCGTCTTTGGTGGGCCGAAGGCAATCGCTTCGTGCGGCTGCGGGTGTCCACGAAAGCTTTACGGACAATCCAAAAGAAAGGCCTAGGAGCCTTCGCCCGCGAGTTGGGTGTCGATCTGAGCCGTCTTTGAAGCGCCACACCCCATTGCCCTGAGGGTCGAGAGCACCTTGTCGCCCTCCTCTGCGCCGCATCCGCCCGCACAGGCCCAACCCTTGTCTCGTCGCGGGTTGTTGCGGGCCTTCTTTGGTCTCGCCTTCCTCGTTCTGCCTGCCAAGCCAGCCCGGGCCCTGGGGGGATCCCTGCCTCCCTTGGATCAAGCCTCGCCAGGATTTGATCTTGAGGGCGTGGCCCCTTCAACCGCGGCCGTTCAGGCTGATCAAGCCACCGTGGAGCCCGTGGCCACGCATCTGGGGCTGGCTGATTTCCGCGGCCGCTGGCTGGTGCTCTATTTCTATCCGCGTGATTTCACCAGTGGCTGCACCTTGGAAGCCCGTGGATTTCAGAACGATCTCGCCGCCTTCCATGCCCTAGGGGCTGAGGTGGTGGGAGTCAGCGCTGATCGTCCCAGTGACCATGCGGCCTTCTGTGGCAGCGAAGGCTTGCGGTACCCCCTGCTCTCCGATCCAGGTGGGGTGGTTAGCCGCAGCTGGGGATCTTGGCTGCCGCCGTTTTCGCTGCGGCATACGTTTTTGATCGATCCCGAGGGAATCCTGCGTGCCCGTTGGACCGCCGTGCGTCCAGCCCAACACAGCCAGGAGGTGCTTGCCGAACTCATCCGCATGCAGTCGTCGGCCGAAGCGGCTGGATAACCTACGTCAACCCGGCGTTCATCCCCCTGTCTCGCCCCGATCCCACCGCGACGCGCAAGGTCAGTCGTCGCCAAATTCTCAGTCTGTTGGCTGGCAGTGGACTGGTCGCAACCCTGTGGGGCCCAAGGGCCGGCCTGCGGGCCCAGAACCGCAGGGCAGCCAGCGCCGAATCAACAGGCCAACGCTTGCGACTGCTCGCCGTGGCCGACAGTGGCAGCGGTGATGCCGCCCAACGAGCCGTGGCGGTTCAGATGGCCCAGCGACATCGCCAACGCCCCGTTGAGCTGGTGCTGCTGGGCGGCGACAACATTTACAACGATGGCGATATCGCCCTGGTGGGCAGCCACTTCGAGCGTCCTTACCGGGAACTGTTGCAGGCTGGGGTGCCTTTCAAGGCTGTGCTGGGCAACCATGATGTGCGCCGCGATGGGGGTGCCGGCCAACTCGCTTATCGAGGCTTCGGCATGGAGGGACGCTGGTATAGCTTTCGCCGGGGGCCTGTGCAGTTTTTCATGCTGGACACCAATCCCGGCGCTCACTGGGCACCCCAGCTGAGTTGGCTACGAGGGCAGCTGGCAGCCAGCCGGGCTCCCTGGAAGGTGGTGGTTGGTCATCACCCTCTCTACTCCGAAGGCTTCTATGGCGATGATGCTGGACTGATCGCGCGGCTGACGCCATTGTTCAACCGTTATAAGGTACAGCTTTACATTAACGGCCACGACCACAACTACGCCCGAACACCACCCATCGATGGCACCACCTATCTCACAGTTGGCGGCGGCGGTGCTGCTTTGCGGCCGGTGACACTCAGGCGCAAGGGCGCCAAGGCTGCAAGTGTCCATAGTTTTGCCGAACTTGATTTCAGTGCCAGCGAATTGCTGATCCAAGCCTGGGACCGCAACGGGACGCGT
>Ga0315904_10005532_pt1 | contig 17515 bp, 9 predicted proteins | sample LakEriMetagenome_6_FD_203529 | JGI IMG/M metagenome (GOLD analysis project Ga0315904, IMG submission 203529) | Freshwater fungal communities from buoy surface, Lake Erie, Ohio, United States - Buoy 12 MA120 | ecosystem: Environmental > Aquatic > Freshwater > Lake | place: USA: Lake Erie, Ohio...
GCAATAATCCGCCTGTTACATAAGCCATCATGGGGTTCTTGCCACACCACAAGAAAAATCGATGGATATAGGCTGTGCCTGCCCATTCAGCCATTAACGCTACCACCGCATAAGCGAAAAATGCCAATCCGCTTGTAACAAAATAATAGCTATACGTGGAAACATCTTTTTTAATGCCGCCCTCATACGCTTCAAATGCAAGACCCAGCAATATACAATACGCACCTGCCTGTACAAAGCGATACAATAAAGGCATGGATACCTTCTCTTTCTGCATGAATTGCTGAATGACAAGTATCAACAAACCATTGGCAACCAAATTCCACACCAACTCACGTGTATACAAGAGTGTTACGTTTGTTAGAATCAACCCTAACATCAACAGAATAGCAATTCTTGACTGGGATTGTGTCACCTGCTGTCTGGACAAATCTCCATACTGCAACAACCATTCGCCTGCAATCGTACCCGGCACCAGAATGAACAAGTATTTTAGAAAGTAAAACTTATAGATCAAAGGCTCCGGTGTTAGCTGAAACAGCCATGCATTCCAACTGCCTTCGATTTTAGCAGCAAGAAATACTGCCATGACAAAAGGCAATACACCGATACGCAACAAAGCATTGTTTCTGGTAAACCACCAAAGCAGCGTACCAAATAAAGCCATATTGGCAAGCACCAGAATGATAATATCCGACTTTGCCAACAAAAAACCTGCTCCATCATTGAGCGGCAATTGCCAAAGTACGATAACGATTGCCGCAATACCAGTGTAGTTAATAACAGACTCTATGCGCCTACTAAATGACGGCCATTTACTGAAAGCAAGCATAAGTAAGAGAAAACCTATGACACTGAGCAGAAATGTACCTATTGTAGGCTGACTACTAATTCTTGCGAATTTGAATTGCTCAAGCGTTAAAGCAAAAAGTGTCAATAATAGAAATCGTCTGAATGCTGTGCCAATGACCGCACGATGATTTGATGCTTCAGCATACTTTCTGCAGGCAATGGGTATTGCTGCACCCATGCAAAAAATGAAAAAAGGAAAGACCAAGTCAACCCAAGTGATGCCGGGTAGTTCAGGATTGAATTGATGCAAGGGCGGTGGAACCTGAGCATGATACATCCATCCGGGCAGTACGCCGCCATGTGCAATAGTACCTGATAAGACCATTGTAAAAATGGCATAACCTCTGAGCGCATCTAGGTGTTGATACCTCTCCTGTTTCATATACATGCATTTAAAAAGCAGGTCTCACATGCGTGAAGACCTGCTTACATCCTATAAACTAAAACTCGAAAACATTATTGCCAGCCGGTATTTTGTCCTAAGCCGGGGTTATTATCGATTTCAGACTGAGGAATTGGCCAAAGCTTATACTTTGGATTCGCATTGTTTCTAATCTGATTGCGGAAACGAATACGCTGATTAATGCTTGTAGCATAATTAGGTATGTTATCCGCATCAAATGTTGGTCTGGCTGCGGGAATAGCCGGATCCAGTGAGATACCTACAACAGGACCACTATTCGCCTTAGCATAAATATCCCATCTTCTCAGATCAAACAAACGCAAACCTTCACCGGCAAATTCAACTGCACGTTCTCTGCGAACCAAAGTGCGTAAATCTGTTTGCGAAGTGAGTGTGGTTGCCGGCTGGCCGGACCGTGCACGAACAGCATTAATAGCTGATGTAACAGTACCATCAATTTCGTTCAGCTCGATTTTCGATTCTGCATACATCAGTAGAATATCTGCATAGCGCATGAGGATAAAACCAACTTTAGACTCGAAAGTGTATTGCGTAGAATCATTGTACTTATTCCAAACATAACCAACACCGCCGATATTACCGGTAGCACTTACCTGCCACTGAATACCAGCAGCCTGTGCACCAATCCAGTCATTATTACCCGTTACATTATCGTAATTATTGGTATTCCAATTGAATTTTCTACGAACGTTTGAATAGATATTAAAGATAGTACGCTCACGAAGGTTATTGTATGGAAGTGCTGCAGTCTTTGAAGCAAAGTGTACCATGGTATCACCAGGCAGGTAAATACTCCATCTCAAACGACGATCTCTGTTCACGCGCGGATTCGCTGAATCATAGATAGTAGATGCATCAATACGACTACCGTTTCGATCTTCAAACTGATCAACCAATGCCTGTGAAGGGAAATGACTTGACTGAGAGTTGGTTACCTGACGAGGCACACCTAAAATCGGACCCCAGTTCTGCGGCTCATTCACATCTGTTGGATAGGTTTGACAGAACAGAATTTCACGACCAGCATTGGTGTTCTGACCTGCTAAAGAAAACAGGTTAGGGAAATTTGGATTGAGTGAATACTGACCACCATCAATCACAGCCTTAGTAGCTGTAGCGGCTGTTCTGTAATCCTTAATCAGTAAGGCCAACTTTGCTTTGATTCCTAAAGCAACAGCTTTATTCACACGTCCAAGTGTTTGTACAGGTGAAGTGCCAGCAGCATCAAATGCAGCAGCAGCCTCATCCATTTCCTTATACAAGTCGGCAACAATATCAGCTACCGGCGTACGCTTAGCACTCAAAACCTCAGTAACCGTTGGAGGCTTTTTATAATAAGGCAAATCACCAAACCAAGTCATCAAATGCAGATAAGCCCATGCACGCAATACTTGCGCTTCTGCCTTGATACGGTTAAAAGTGGCTGTCGTTACATTCGCCTTACCATTTTCCATACCAACAAGCTGCTGATTGGCTCTTTGCACCAGACGATAGGCCTGATTCCATGCAGTTGTTGTTACAGAATTATTAACCAAGAAAGGACCACCATCACCCATGGCAATTAGATCTTCCGCATTGCCACCACGCTTCATGGCCATATCTGTTGTTGACTCGATAGCAAATAACAAAGGTGTGTTATTAGGGAATACCCACATTGACGAAGCATACACGCCTATTAGACCCTGCTCCATTTCGGCCTGGTTACTCAGGAAGTTTGATGCTGAGGAAGCATCCAGCGGCTTTCTGTCGAGAAATTTCTGACAGGCGCTGAAACCCAGAGCAGCAGTTGAAAGCAGTATAAAAATGTACTTTTTCATTGTCTTGTTTTTACTGTTTCATTTAAAAGGTTACGTTAACACCGCCTGTAAATGTGCGCATCAGCGGATAGAATTCTGCGTTAGCACTGTTGATTTCAGGATCAAATCCTTTCCATGCTTTAGAGATTGTCAGCAGGTTAGCACAGCTGAAATACACACGCAGGTTACTGATCTTAGCCCTATCCAACAGCTTCTTCGGAATTGTATAACCAACATTCAGGTTTTTGATACGGAAGTAAGCTGCACTGCGGATCCACTGAGTAGCCAACAGGAAGTTATTACCGCCTGAACCTGAAGGTAGCAGTCTTGGGAAGAGTGCGTTCTGATTATCAGGCGTCCAGTAGTTCTTATGAATATCCAATAATGAAGCAGCGAAATCTGCAGAGTTAAACGGCACAGCACCGGTTCCACTTAAGAAATTATTACGCTGACCAACGCCCTGGCCGAAAATGTTCAGATCCCAGTTGCCATAAGTCAGGTTAACATTGATGCTATACTCGTAGCGGGGGAAAGCATTACCAATAAACGTACGGTCATTCACATCTACTCTACCATCACCATTCACATCTGCATACTTCACATCACCGGGCTTAGGTCCGTTAGCTGTTGTAGGGCTCCAGGGAACACCAAACTGTACAGGCGAGCTCTTCACATCGTTTGAGTCTCTGAAATAACCAGCACTCACATAACCGAAATAAGAACCCAATGCCTGACCAGGTGCAGTACGGATACCATCACCAATAAATGGAGTACCCTCAACCAGGTTGATCACTCTGTTCTTTACATCAGAGATCATACCTGTTACATCAACACCCAACTTGCCAAACTTATTCTTATAGTTCATGCTGAATTCCCAACCCTTATTCTCCATGTTACCAGCATTCACAAATGGATTACTCAAACCACCTGCAGACTGTGGCAGCGTACGCTGCAGCAACATATTCTTCAGTGTCTTCACATAGTAATCAGCAGTAACAGTGAAATGCTTCATCACGGTAAGATCCAAACCGATGTTCCACTGACGAGAAGTTTCCCAACTCAAATCAGGATTTGCGAACTGCAACAATGCTAAACCAAGATTGGTGGTATTGCCAAAATATGCGTTGGTACCATTGTTAGGGTTGTTATAGGCAGACTGTGCATAGAATGCATCATAGGCATAGTTGTTACCAATATTCTGGTTACCATTACCACCTATAGACGCACGCAACTTACCATAATCAATCACTTTATCTACAGATTGCATAAACTTCTCTTTAGAGAAAATCCAACCGGCAGAGACTGCACCAAAATTACCCCACTGCTTATTGCGTGCTTGAGAGAAACGTGAAGTACCATCACGACGACCATTCAATTCTAAATAGTATTTGTCTTCGTAGCTATAGTTTACACGAGCAAAGAAACCAGCCAATGCCAACTCAGAAGCACCGGCATTATTGTCTCTTACTCCGGAACCTAAGTTCAAATAAGGCTGGTTAGGATTCACGAAACCCTGACGAGAAGCACCGAAGAAATAGTTGGTAAACAATTCACTTTGTCCGCCCACCAATGCTTTGATGCTATGTGCGCCAAAACGCTTGCTATAAGTAGCCTGACCCAAATAAGTAGTATACACGTTATTTGTCCAAGCTTCAGACAAGCTGGTTGTACCAGGCCATGTACCAATCAGTGAATAGGTAGATGTAGCCAAGTTAGGCTGATAAATATTCGCATTCGTTACCCATGTTTTGGAATATGGGTTAGAAGTTTGACGACCCCAATAAGCTTCTACTTCTAATCCGGAGACAGGGCGGAAATTGAAACCAAAGCGAGTTAACAAGATATTGTTTCTAACAACAGAATTTCCTGTTGCTTCCGCCATAGCAATTGGGTTACGGTTATTCGACTGCGCCGCAGTACCATACATACCAGGACCATACTTACCACCACCAATCGCAGGCAAACCAATAGCCTGACGAATGATAAATTCTGCAGAACCGGTAGATGGATTGGTAGTAATGCTGTTTGTATAAGCCAGCACACCGGTTAATGTAAGCTTATCACTCAATTTGAACTCTGGGTTCAAACGCAAATCATACTTGTCGAATGAACTGTTCTGAATCAGGCCCTGCTGTGAGAGATACGTGAAAGAACCAAACAAATTCATCTTATCACTACCGGTATTCAGCTGAACGTTATGGTTCTGCATGATACCGCTATTGGTTAAGACCTCTTTCAACCAGTCTGTATCAATCACATCCAGATTATTGGCAGGTTTACTCTTATAATTATCAATCAAGCTCTGAGGAAAAACAAAAGCAGCAGGATTACCTGTTCTGTTGCGCTCAGCCACGTTGCTCAATTCCATATGATCTATAGCACTAACACGCTTAGGAATAGCTGTAGCTTGCTGCTTGGTAACAAATCCATTGTAAGACACTTTCATTTGACCACCTGCAGCACGCTTGGTCTTCACAAGGATAACACCATTACTGGCACGGTTACCATAGATAGAAGTAGAAGCCGCATCTTTCAACAGCGTAATACTTTCAATAGCATTCGGATCAATCAGATCCAATGAACCTACGGCCAAACCATCCACCACAATCAATGGGGCATTACTACCAGAGATAGAACCCTGACCACGAATAACGATGCTAGCACCATCTGCACCTGGTCGACCAGATTGTTGCTGTACGGTAACACCCGGAGCAAGACCCTGTAAAGCCTGGCTGGTGCTGGATACCTGACGACGATTCAACGCCGTATTGTTTAAGGTAACAAGCGAGCCGGTTAAGCTGGCTTTCTTCTGTGCACCATAACCCACAACCACTACTTCACCCAATTCGCCGGATGTAGGCTGTAGTGCAACATCTAGCACATTACCATTAACAGTAACTTCCTTGGATGCAAATCCAATACCTGTGAATAGTAATACAGCACCTTTCTCTGCAAGAATGCTATACTCACCGGTTGTACCGGTAGCAGCACCCGTCTTTTTGCCCTTGACCATCACAGATATGCCTTCAGCAGGACTACCTGTACCAGCACTGGTAACCTTACCAGACACTCTGATCTGTTGTGCAACTGCCAGCTGAGCAATCAGCAGCAGTATACAGGACAAGAGTGATACTTTTTTCATACTTGTTTTGTTTTGGTTTAATATTTCAATTCAAATTGTCCTTGATGATTGACTGAAAGCAATGCAAACGGATTAACTGTTGCATCCAGCAGTTTCGCGAATTGGAGTCTGGTAATAGCTGCGTCAGCACGCCATTCACCAAAACCCCAGCTTTTCCAGCTATCTGCTACCTGCTGATTCAGCTTTGCTTGATTACCCCATGCCCACTCATTCTTCACTTGAAACTTTACAGCAATTGTCTTTGCTATCTCCAGCGCTTGTGTGGTCGTTACCACACCTGTTCCGGAAAGTGAATTACCCGTGAATGCCTTGATATCTTCAGATAAGCGATTAGTCTGTATGGTTGAATCAGGATAGAACCAAGTTTGGTTAGCCCAAGCATTAGGCTTACCTGTACCACGAAGCATACCTGTTGCACCAATACGTTGTATCGTTTCAAAATGCGGATGCCCAATCTTTACATCATAGAAGGGCATGATATAAGCACCTTGATTCAATAATTGCGACTGCACTTTTCGTACAGGTACTGCTGCAGCATTTTTTTTGTCTTGCACGGCAATTGCGGCCAATACGCCAGCTGCCTGACCAATCATCATCACACATGGCTGCAAGCGGGTTGTTCCGTTTACCACATTAGAAACACTGATACCTTTTTCAGCAACAATCAAGCCTTTCACTTGCTGCGGTATCAAGCTACCTAAGGGCACATTAAATGATGGTACGGGATAAAATCCCAGATGCTGCGGCGCAGCAGGATTTTTGCGGTGATGATGATCAATTGGATAATCGCCAACAGCAATACCTGTTCTATAAACAGGCATGTCACTAGAATAAGGATTAGCAATATGCTTAATATTGAAACGCACCAATCCTTTTACCCTTCTACCCTCGCGGTGATAAGGCATCAAAGCCAAACGATCAGCAGTGGGAAATTCATCATCTGCTAAGCCCAAATGCTTAAAGTCTAATTCATGCTGAATAAAATAGATAAAGCGCAAAGTCATCTGCTTTGCCTTTTCCAATTCTTTTTCACGCGCAGCTGGATCGAGTTTTACAATGTTTAGATAAATATCATTACCATAGCCTGGCCAATTAAGCATGTACTTTTTGTTGGGCAGCTTGCCGTAGTCTAGCATTTTCTTTGCATCCACATTAGGAGCAATTCTGGTCTTGTCTTTGTAATAATCTGTACATGCACCATCAAACTCTGCGGGATCATAACCTGCAGGCTTTACAATTGTGCAATCTGCATTAGGACCATAGTCTTTAAGAATAGCAACATAGGTAAGGTCTTGCACGATATCATTCGTTTCGGGCACTTGCACATCTTCTCCGGTAACCGAAGATGCTTCCATACCCAAATCATAACCAGCACCTGCAGCTGCCAACACATCACCCAATTCTGTAGCATCAATCACCTGCTTAGCCATTACACGAACCAGTTGATTATTCAGCAGGTTACGCATCACTGCACCTTTCACACGCTGCTGTTCTTTAATGATGGACACAAATCGATGACGATATAGCACTGATAAATTGGGTAAAGCTTTCGCCATAGATTTTACGATGCTATCACCCACGTGTGGCTCAAACTGTGTATTGCTTACCCAGCCGGTAGCTACTTTATTCGGGCCACCATAGACTTTGTACAGGGCCTCTCTGAATTCGCCCCAAATACCCGAAGGCATATTATGGTTACCATCAAAAGCACTAACGCCTGCAGCAGTCATCATACCACCTAGCCAAACTGATTCTTCCGTCACAATAACTTTTACGCCCAAACGCGCAGCCTGAATAGCAGCAGCGGTTCCACTAACACCACCACCCACCACCAACACATCGGTTTGTACTACTTTTTGCGCAGCTACACAGCCAGCAAAAGCAGTAGTAAGTATCAATATGAAGAGTAATCGTTTTAGCAAGACAAACTGTTGTATCGTTAAAGTTGTTTGAGTGTTTCTGATACCTGATATAAGGCTCTTGGAATATGGAAACATCCCTTCCACTTACCACCTTTCAAAGGCAGCAAGACATCACCTTTGCGGTTGAGATAACCAAACCATTCTCCATACTCTAAGTCACGGAAATGATGCCAGGTATATTCATGCAATTTTTCAAACCAAGGAATACAACGAGCATCGCGAGTTAAAGCATAGGCTTTTGCCAAAGCCACCAGCGCCTCTACATGTACCCACCACAATTTTTGATCCCATTCTAATTGCTGAACGGGATATCCCTTCACATCCAGAAAATAAAAAATACCACCATGGGCTTTATCCCAGCCCATTTCCAGCGTATCGAACATAATGTCTACAGCACGCTGAATCAAGGATGGATCATTCAGGCGCTTGCCTAAGTCCATAATAAACCACATAGCTTCTATGGCATGACCGGGATTGAGTACACGACCTTCAAAACTGTCTGAGAAACGACCATCGGGCTGAACATTCTCAAGTACAACACCAAAATCTTTGTTATAGAAAACTTCCATCACTTCGTGAATCACTTCGGGTACAAACTCATTCACACGATTAACGCCAATGATGTGTTCCAACTCAAGTGAAAGATTACAGAGAATCATTGGCAGACTGAAATTCTTCAGTGGCCTTGTACCGGGATAAGCTTTGTTATAGATACCCTTGGTATTATCCCTTCTGCGCAGAATATTCTCGAATGTAGTGGTAGCAATGTCCTTATATACGTCAGAAGGCTGCACCCTGTCCAGCGCAGCAAAAGCCATGGTTGCAAAACAGTCACTAAATATATTGTAAGGCTGCACCAAAGGTTTGCCCGATGCTTCCAAAGAAAAATACCAGTTACCAGCTGCATCTCTTCCATGCGCCTGCATGAATTTGGCACCATGCAAAGCCATATCTAACCATTGTTGGTTTTGTGCTACATGATGGTACATATAGCTGAAGCACCAAACCTGCCGGCCCTGCAACCACATGAACTTATCTGTATCATATACATTGCCTGCCCTATCCAGGCAAGTAAAAAAACCACCGTTCTTTTCGTCTTTGCTATGTTGAAGCCAAAAGGGAAGAATATTGTTGATTAATTCCTCACGATACAACCCGGCATAGGCTTTCATAGCCTGGCTGGGCGGCGCAATCGTCGTGTTTGGTTGCATGAATCCCGGTTAAGTTTATAAAGGATTTAAGAATACCTTGAGCAATATCTTAATTTTTTTATAATTTAAAGTATACTTTTTAAAATATTTTATTTTCTAGTGCTTGTTGCTCCCTTTTTATATATTGAAATCTGCCTAACTTGTACCTCCTTTGTAAGAATTTTTGAAAACTGCTATGCCCAAGCCTAAGGTTTTATCAGATGTCTTTAATGAAGAGAGCTCTACCGGTGTTGCTTTGAAAAACAAGACACTCAAGAAGCTGATATTCAATTTTTTAGATAAAACCGACAGCAGTTCCATCACCGAACTGAGCAAGGAGTTGAATATCAGTGTGCCCAAAACCACCAGCCTGGTAAATGAACTGATTGAAGATGGCTTGATCAGCGACTATGGCAAAGTAGATTCTACAGGAGGTAGAAAAGCCAGCATGTATGGACTGGTACCTGAAGCTTGCTTCTTTTTAGGGGTAGATGTGAAGAAGTACTACGTGAACATCGGCTTGATGAACTTCAAGAAACAGCTGGTTACGCAAAAGCACCGCATGCCTTTTCGCCTGGAGAATACGCCCGAATCATTATCGCAGCTAATTCAGCTGATACAAGGATTTATCAAAGAGGCGCCGGTAAAAAAAGATAAGATCCTCAGTATGGGCATCAACCTCTCTGGACGTATCAACCAGACTATCGGTTATAGCTACAGCTTTTTTCATTTTCAGGAAGAACCCCTATCCAGCTATATCGAGCATAAGATTGGCATTAAGACTTATCTCGAGAACGATTCAAGAGCCATGGCTTATGGCGAGTTTATGTGCGGCGAGGTAAACACAGAGAAGAATGTGCTTTTTGTGAATATGGATTATGGTATTGGATTGGGCATTTTAATAGATGGTAAAGTGTACTACGGGAAATCCGGCTTTAGCGGTGAGTTTGGCCACATGCCATTCTTTGAAAACGAAATCATTTGCCATTGTGGCAAAAAAGGATGTCTGGAGACAGAAGCATCAGGTACGGCGTTGATTCGCCGTTTCCGTGAGAAAATTGAACAAGGTTCATCCTCATCAGTCATCAAAAAAATTAGCAAACCGGTTGATGCTACCTTAACAGACATCATTCAGGCAGCGAACTCAGAAGACATGCTCTGTATAGAACTATTGGCTGAAATAGGCGAAAAACTGGGTAAGGGTTTGGCTGTGTTGATCAATGTATTCAATCCCGAACTGATTATCCTTGGCGGCACCTTATCAGAAACCGGCGATTACCTAAGACTCCCAACAAAGAGTGCGATCAATAAATACTCGTTAAGCTTGGTGAATACTGACACGCAACTAAAGCTTTCCAAACTCGGAGAAAAAGCCGGTATACTAGGCGCTTGTTTATTGGCTAGAAATAAAGTGTTGACTGTTTTTTAGATCTGATTCTTTACATCAATTCTACTTTTGGAAGAATATTTATATCAATAATAAAGGGCCTCATTAATGAGACCCTTTATTATTATTTCAGAAAACAACTATTATTTTCAAAAATAACATGTAGCGGAAAGTTTTCCCTTTTCTAACCAATTATTGGCCGAAACACAGCAATTTGTTAGTTCTTTCTTGTAAGGTAAAGTACCAGACCCAGCTCATATTGCTGACTTGCATTATTGGCTGCTTTGGTGTTAGTATTGTAGAAAAAGTTGGCTTCGCCGAGACCCGCTTTACCTATTCACCTTTCTTCCGAATGAATACTTTTGTAATCGCTAGCCCTTACCAAATAAACAGTTTATTTATTGATTTTCAATTAATTATAAAATAATTGGGGAAAATTATTACTCAAATTAACATTGTTAAGTAATATTGCAGAGCAAATAATACGCATGGGCATTGCAGAAAGAAAAGAGAAACAAAAGCTGGAAATCAGGAAACTGATTCTGGATGCCTCCCTGAAAATTATTCAGGAAGAAGGTTTCGAGCAATTGACCATGCGCAAGATTGCCGACCTAATTGAATACAGTGCCACAACGGTGTATCTCTATTTCAAGGATAAAAACGAACTCTTCTTTCACTTGCATACAATTGGTTTTAGTCAGCTCACAGAAAAAAACCAGAACCTACTCACCATTAGTAATCCATTGCTTCGCTTGTACAAAATGGGCGAAAACTATATAGAGTTTGGTCTGGAGAATCCAGAGCTCTATGATATCATGTTCATACAACGCGCGCCCATGGCCACTTTGGAGATGATGGTGGATTGCGATTGGTCGCATGGTGATGCTGCACTCAGTCAATTGAAAAATCTTCTGACCGAGTGTATGGACAGAAAACTCATCCAGCCTGCACCGGTAGAAGCAGTAGCGATGGCCATTTGGGGTATGGTACATGGATTGGTTTCACTGGCTATTCGCGACAGATTGAAGCATTTACTAGCAGGAGAACTAGATAAAACAGCAAGACTCCATCATACCATTACCACACAAGAATTAAAATCAACCATGCATCAATCATTGAACTGGTTGATCAGCACGATTGACAAACAATAATTTTTTTGTCCTAAACTTAACAACGTTAACTTATTAAACATCAATCACTCATGAAAGCAAGCATCCGAAAACTCGCCTTATCTGCATTGCTTTTGTTGCAGTTCAGCAGCTACGGACAGTCTGTACTGGATCAATATATCCGTCAGGCAATTGATAGCAATCTGACCCTACAGCAAAAACAGGTAGATATCACCAAGGCCAAACTGGATCTGGAAAGAGCCAAAGCCTGGTTTTTCCCACAGGTAAACCTGAACGCACAGTACACACTCGCTAATGGCGGTAGAACACAAGACCTGCCTATCGGCGATTTGATGAATCCGGTGTACAAAACCCTTAACCAATTAACCGGCAGCAATGCATTTCCGCAGATTAATAATCAAACCATTCAATTCCTGCCAAATGATTTTCATGAAACCAAGGTGGAAGTGAACTATGCTGTATTCAACAAAGACAGGCAGCATACCCAACGCATACAAGCCGGTATGATTGGCGTGCAGGAAGCAGAAACTGCTGTCTACAAAAGAGAATTGGTGAAACAAGTGAAGCAAGCCTACTACCAATACCTGCAAACACTGGAAGCAGCCAAGATTTATCAAAATGCACAGGCACTTGTTGCCGAGCAATTACGCTTCAGTGAGAAACTGGTAAAGAATCAAGTGGCCACCAGAGAAAATGTATTACAAGCGAAAGCACAGTTGAGTCAGTTGCAAGCGTCTATTGAAGACAACCTGCAACAACAAAAAAATGCTGCTGCTTGGTTTAACTTCTTACTTAACCGCAGCTTTAATGCACCCATTCAAACAAATGCAGCAGATTGGAAAAGTCAATCTAGTACTGCCGTACCCGGCGAAACACAAGGCCGGGAAGAATTACGCAAGCTTGACCAAGCAAGAAAAGTATTGGAAGCCAACAAACAAATGCAAGCAGATTTTTATCTACCTAAACTCAATGCATTTTATCAAACCGGCTTTCAGGGTTTTGGCTATAAGTTCAACGACAAACAGTTTTATCAATTAGCGGGTTTGCAATTGCAATGGAGCATTTTCCGTGGTAATGAAAACAAGGTCAAAATCAAACAAGCTAATGCGTCACTCACGAGTATGCAATTGCAAGAAAATGAAGTACAACAGCAACTAAAACTGCAAAGTACCACGGCGTGGAACAGTTATCAGGCTGCACAAACCAGTTTGGCCAGCATTGCTGATGAACTCAACAGCGCACAAGAAATCTATCGTCTTGCAGAAAAACGCTGGAAAGAAGGCAATGCTTTACAGATAGAGCTGATACAGGCCCGCACACAACTCACCGATGCAGGCATTCGTCAAACACTTGCTCAACTCAACTTACTGAACAAAGCAGCAGAGTTGGAAAGAGCCAATGCCACTTATTCAATCAACTAAAACATACTTTTTATGAAACCATATCAATTCATTTTGTCTGGAGCAGTTTTACTAGCTGCTTGCGGCAAAGCACCCAAAAACAATACACCTGCTTCAGATACCATTGCAGTAACCACTGCAGCCGTTGAAAATGGTGAACGCGCCACAACGCTTCATTTCAGCGGTATGATGGCTTCCTCAGCAGAATCCAGACCATCATTTAAGATTGGCGGTATCATCAGCAAAATCTATGTAAAGGAAGGCGATCAGGTGGTGAAAGGACAGTTACTCGCTACGCTTGACCTTACCGAAATCAATGCACAGGTGCAACAAGCGCAAAAAGCCGTTGAAAAAGCCAAGCGTGATTTAAATCGTGTAAAGCAACTTTATAACGATACTGCCGCTACACTGGAACAATACCAGAATGTAACCACACAGTATGAAGTAACTACTGAAAGTTTACGCATCGCGCAGTTCAATCAGCAATACGCACAGATTAGGGCAACAGAAACAGGCGTGGTGCTAAAGAAGATTGCTAACGAAGGGGAACTTCCTGGTCCCGGTACACCCATCTTTTTCATCAGCGGTAATCAACAGAGCGATTGGGTGGTACGCTTCGGTGTAAGTGATAAAGACTGGGCCGTATTAAAGAAAGGACAGCAAGTGCAGATTGAACTAGAAGCTTATCCCGGTAAAACCTTTACTGGCAGTATCTCCAAAACAGCCAATGCAGCAGACCCTTACAGCAACACCTATGAAATTGAAGTACGCGTAAACCCTGCAGGGCAAAAACTCGCAGTAGGTTTGTTCGCAAAAATTTCGATTCCACTCCCATCAAATTCGCCAAGCACTTATCGCATGATACCCGTAGAAGCCATTGTAGAGGGCGATGGTAACCAAGGCTTTGTATACAGCATCAGTAAGAATGGCTTTGGCGTACAAAAGCACAAAGTGCAGATTGCCCAGATTGATAATGATAAAGTTGTTATTGCATCCGGACTGGATGGCGTAACAACAGTCATTACCGGCGGTGTGAGCTACCTCAATGAAAGTAGCATCATTAAACTGGCGAAACAATAATTCCACATCCGGTATTCACCGATAAATACTGATTATGAAAATCACCGATTTTTCTGTCAAAAACTATCAGTTTACCCTGATCGTTTTTGTGATGCTGATTGCCATTGGCATCAACTCGCTGCTGAATATGCCCAGGGGTGAGGATCCCGATTTCCAAGCACCTCAGTTCAATGCCATTGTGATTTATCCGGGTACTAGTCCGCAAGACATGGAACAGTTGGTTGTAGACCCGATGGAAAAAAAGCTGAACGAAATGGATGATGTGAAACGCATCATTTCAAAAGTAGACGATGGTTTGGCTGTTGTGCGTATTGATTTCAAGTATGAAACCGATCCGGATAAAAAATACCAAGACCTGGTTCGTGAACTGGATGCACTGAGAGGCGAATTACCTAAAGACATATTGAGTATCGATATCATGAAATTCTCTCCCAGCGATGTGAATATTCTACAAGTAGGTTTGGTAAGTGAAACAGCACCTTACAAAGACCTTGAATTCTGGAGCAAGCAACTCAAAGAAGACCTGGAGAAAATCAAATCACTAAAGAATGTAGACAATTGGGCATTTCCACAGCAGGAAGTACGTATTGCTCTGAACCTAGAGAAAATGGCGCATAATAAGATTCCGCTGAACCGGGTAATGGGCGCCATCCAGAGTGAGAATGTAAACATACCCGGTGGTAGTGTGGACATCGGCCAAAAACGTTTTAACATCAAAACGAGTGGAGATTATAAAACGGTAGAACAGATTCAACAAACCATCGTAAGCAGTGCAGGTGGTAAGTTGGTATATGTAAAAGACATTGCAGAAGTGGGTTTCACGTACGAAGATCCCGCCTATATTGCTCGGCTCAATGGCAAGCGTGCGGTATTTGTAACTGCCAGCAGAAAAATGGGCACCAATATCTTTCAGGTAGAAGAGGTTGTAAAACCGGTTTTAGAAAGCTTCCAACAAAAATTACCCAAGCACATTCAGTTTGAACAGAGTTTCGACAATGCTTCCAGTGTAAGACACCGTCTTGGTGGCTTTACACGCGATTTTGCCATTGCCATATTTCTCGTGCTACTCACCTTATTACCATTGGGCACAAGGGCATCCATTGTGGTAATGGTGTCTATTCCGCTTTCACTAGCCATAGGCTTATTTCTACTGGATCTGTTCGGCTTTACCATCAACCAGCTTAGTATTGTTGGCTTAGTGGTGGCATTGGGTTTATTGGTAGACGATAGTATTGTGGTGGTAGAAAATATTGAACGCTATTTACGCATGGGCTATACCAAAAGAGATGCAGCCATGCAAGCTACCCGACAAATTGGTTTGGCCGTGTTAGGTTGTACCGCAACTTTGATCTTTGCATTCTTACCCTTGCTGTTCTTACCAGAAGGTGCAGGCGATTTCATCAGAAGCTTACCAGCCGCAGTAGTAACCACGGTGTTGGCTTCACTGTTTGTCTCGCTAACCATTGTACCTTTTCTCTCCAGTAGAATACTCAGCAACCATGAAAACCCGGAAGGCAATTTCTTCCTGCGCGGCTTACGCAAACTAATCAGCGGTTCTTATCGACAGTTATTGCACAGTGCTATTTCGCGACCTTATACAACACTACTGGTAGCAGGCGGTATTTTCGCAGGAGCGATTGCCTTGGTACCGGTAGTTGGTTTCAGTTTGTTTCCTGCTTCTGAGAAGCCCATGTTCATGATCAATATTGAAAAGCCATTGGGCAGCAATTTGGCTTCAACAGACCAAGTTGCCCGCTATGTAGAACAAAAAGTGTTGCGTATACCGGAATTAAAAAATGTTGCCACCAATGTTGGGCATGGCAATCCGCGTATTTACTACAATGTAATTCCGCAGAACGAACAAGCCAACTATGCACAATTATTCGTACAGTTGAACGGCACCAAACCCGCTGAGAAAAAAGTTATCATAGACCAATTGCGCAGTGAATTCAGAACTTATCCCAATGCCAAAATTGAAGTCAAAGATTTTGAACAAGGGCCACCGGTAGAAGCACCTATTGCCATCAGGCTATTCAGTGAAAACTTGGATTCACTGCGTGCACTATCCTTCCGCGTTGAAGCTTTGCTGAAATCTACCAAGGGTACGATTTATGTAAACAATGAACTGACCACTTTGAAAACAGATATCAAAATTTTGGTGAATAAGGAGAAAGCCGGTTTACTGGGTGTACCTGTTGCAGAGATTGATAAAACCATCCGCATGGCAGTTACCGGACTGAGTGGTGGCACATTCCGTAAAGAAAATGGGGATGAATACAATATCAATCTAACCATTCCAAGAAATGGTAAACAAGATTTGCAGGTATTCCGTAAGATTTATGTGGGCTCACTTACCGGTGCAAATATCCCTTTAAATGAGTTGGCGGATATTCGCTTTCAGGCTTCGCCTACCACCATTAAGCACTATGACAAAGAGCGCTACACTGTTGTAACCGCATTCGTAGAAAATGGCTACAACACAGCCAAACTGACGCAAACCGTATTGAAAAGAATCGATTCGGAAATCCAGTTTCCTAAAGGTAGCAAGTATGTTGCCGCGGGCGATGTAGAAGCCAGTCAGGAAAGTTTTGGCGGCTTAGGTACCATTATCCTCATCACCATATTTGGTATCATGGGTATCCTGATACTCGAATTCAAAACCTTCAAAGGCACGTTGATTGTTTTATCAGTAATTCCTTTGGGTATCATTGGTGCAGTACTGATGCTTTGGGCTACCGGCAATACTTTCTCTTTTGTTGCTGTAATTGGTATGATTGCACTGGTAGGTATTGAAGTGAAGAATTCCATTCTGCTTGTTGACTATACTGATCAACTAAGAAGAAATGGTGCCAGTTTAGATGATGCCATTCAAGAAGCGGGGGAAACTAGGTTTATTCCGATTATTCTTACCACCTTGACAGCTATTGGAGGATTGATACCCTTGGTAATGGAAAACAATCCCTTGTATTCTCCATTGGCATTAGTAATCATTGGCGGGCTGATCAGTTCAACCTTACTGACCAGGGTGGTTACGCCTGTGCTATACAAACTATTGGCACCGAAAATTGATCATGATTAAGCACACAACAATAATCGCCTCCAAATGGAGGCGATTATTCAAAAACGGGATCTGGAGTTGAATGCCGACGCACAGATTGGCACCGAGACAACAGCCCCGCTGATCGTCTTGGC
>Ga0315904_10005533_pt1 | contig 17513 bp, 19 predicted proteins | sample LakEriMetagenome_6_FD_203529 | JGI IMG/M metagenome (GOLD analysis project Ga0315904, IMG submission 203529) | Freshwater fungal communities from buoy surface, Lake Erie, Ohio, United States - Buoy 12 MA120 | ecosystem: Environmental > Aquatic > Freshwater > Lake | place: USA: Lake Erie, Ohio...
TGGACGATACCTTGGGCAAGACAAGTGTCTTTAATGAGTTCAAAGCTTTTGTAGACGCCCAGTGGCGTGTGGGCTCTGTCCTGCCTGACCCGGTGCATGGCTGGCCGATGCTCAGCCGTGATGGTGGGCATCCTGGCAACCCGAGCCACATGGTAATCCGTCGCTGGACAAGTCCCACAGACGGCACGGTCAATATCAATGGCAATATCAACCACCCTGGCACGGTTGGTGATGGCGTGCGAGCACGGGTAATTCACTCTCGAAATGGTGTACTGGGTGAGTGGATCGCGCAACATAGCCAGGCGGAGACTAAGCTCAATGCCATTGAGGTCAAGCGCGGCGATACCCTCGACTTTGTGGTGGATTGTCGCACTGATGAGAACACGGACTCGTTTGTGTGGGTCTCGGCTGTGGGGATTCCAGGCCCAAAACGACTGTCCTGGAAAACAGATCGAGACTTCAGCGGTCCGCCGCCCACCCCCGCCATCCCGCTCAGCAAGTGGGAGCGCTATGCCCAGGCGCTGATGCTCACGAATGAGTTTCTCTACGTGGACTGAGCTATCGCACTTAGGTCATGGGCGGCATCGGTGGGCCAGATCACGCCGATGGTGAGCATGAGATTCGCATAGGGCTGCTGCTCCCCCGTGGCGATCACGAGGGCGATATCGGGGAGCAGGGCGGCTTTGTAGAACTCGGGGAGGGGGCGCTCGGTAAGGACGATACCAGGGAGCAGGGCGCGAAACTCGGCCCAGATCGGGGGCTCTTTGCCGTCTTCGGACTGCATGACTTCCGCACTCTCGATAGGAATCGTGTGGGTGAGGGCTTCGAGTACCTCCGTCACTTTCACGGTGCCAGGGGCGAGGTTCAGAAAGACCCGCGCCGCGCGGGGGTTGGACTTCGTGCTGTGGGGGTAGTTCCCGTCCGTAATCAGAACTTTGGCGCGGTGTCCGGCCATCGCAAGGGCGTGGAGAATCTCGGGGTGGGTGAGGCGCGTCTTTAGCACTTGCGACACTACTCCAATAGTGCGACGCGGCGCTCGTAGTTTTCGTAGCCCACCAGGCAGGCCGTGAGCCAGGGAAAGGCAGCGGCGTAGCCTGCCAGGACATCGCTGGGGTAGTGGACACCCAGATAGACGCGGCTGGCCCCGATGAGCGCGATAAACTTGGTCGCCAGGATCCCAATTCCGATACGCTGTTTAAGAGGCTTGCCCTTCATCCACCAGTAAGCGAGAGTGCCGTAGAAGCAAAGTGAGATAAACGAGTGCCCGGATGGGAAACTAAACGTTTCTTCGGTGGCGAGAGCTTCTATCAGGCTGGGGCGCTGTCGTCCGACGCGGTACTTGATCGTCCCAATGATCGCCCCGCCGCCCGAGAGCACCACGGCCATGAGCACCGCTTCATTGCGCCATTTCTTGCTACGCCAAGCGATCATCATGCTCGCCGCTCCAAGCGCCGACATGATATCGGGACGAGCCAGATCCGAGACTGTACGCATGATCGCGGTTCGGTTGGGAGTTCGCAGCGACTTCGCTAGATTGAGGCCATCGTGGTCGAAGCGCCACACCCCATCTTGGCCCCGAATGTCGTCAGCGATATTGAAAAAGAGCGCCATGGCGCCCGCCGAGACCGCTGCCCCTAGCGCGACGGGCGTCACTGCCACTTCCAGTAGGGGGATAATGCGCTGCCGTGCCTTGCGTCCCAGAAATGCCGCCGCCATCGTCCCTGCCACCGCCGCCAAACGTCGCGTCAACCCCATCTAGTCGTCATCCTTAAAACCAGAGTTGCGGAACATCTCCGCGATCTTATCATCGCGCTCTTTTCGCTTGCGCTCGTCGCGAGCTTTCTGGAGCGGGTTACTGCGTGGCTGCTTGCTGCCACGGATGTCTTTATCAAGATCCGCAAACCGAAGATTAGGCGCATCTTTCTTCTTCTTTCCGAAGCGCGCCTCGCTCCACTCACGCCCGCCGCGCACCCACCACCAGGCCGCCGCGCAGCCGCTGAGCCCGACCAATCCCGTCCAGGGGCTTCGAAGAGACTGCGAGGTCTCAAAGTAGGCCATGCCCGCTGTGATCGCGGCGATGGCGAGTGCGGGGACGGGAAAGATAAAGCTAAAGAGAATGGTCTGCTGTCGGTTGAGCCAGCACCAGGCAACCGTGAGAGGAGCGATGGCAATACCAAGACCTCCAAAGATCCCTGCTGAGCCCCAGACAAGCATCGGGAGCACGGTCACAGACGTCAGAACCGTCGTGGCGAGAACAAACTTCAGCAGGCGCTCCGTGCCCCACGAGCGCTCCATGCTTCCGCCAATCGTCCATGTCCAGAGCGAGAGGCAGAGAAGCCCAAAGGGGCGGTACAGGCCAATTAAGGGCCAGGTGAGGACTGTCCAGGGGTGGCGGAGGCTCTCAGGGGTCAGTGCCATCCCTGGAACGAGCCAGCGCCCTTGGCCAAAGTGAATGAGCAGGAAGGTGAGGACATTGGCCATAATGAGCACCAAGGTGACGGGCGTATCCCGTGAGCTGAGCTTGGGCATCTGGGGCGATTGCTGACTATTTTGGTACATGCTCCTCTATTTTACCAGAGTCTGTGATAAGTAAAGTGGTTCCTTCACACTTCACTATTTTGCCCATTTATCTTTGTAAACACCGTATTCATACGTGCAAAGAGGTGTTTTTATACTAAAACTGGTATTCAATGCAGGATTAATACCCGTATAAGCGCGGTAGATTGGCCTCTCGACAACCCCGAATATTGGTGCATGGGCAAGATTACACAAACACTGTTTGCGCTGGCGGGCCTCGCCACCCTTGCAAACTCTGCCTCGGCAGCCGCGCTGGTACGGCTCCAGACGCGCGTCTTTGGAGGGAAGACGGTTCACTTGGTGCGGGTCAGCTTAGATTCGGATAGCGTTTTGGTTCAGCCGATGATTGCAAAAGGAGGAGTGGGGAGCTCGGAAAGCCTTGCCTCGATGGCAAACCGGGGAGCCAAAGTGGTGCTCACGGGGGCGTTTTTCGATACCAAGAGCCTTCAGCCCATGGGCGATATTATGATTGGAAAGAAGCTCCTGCACTTTGGTGGACGGGGCGCTGCGCTCTGCTTGCGACGGGTAAGAGATGGTGAGGGCTGGGTGGCAGATATTCGTGCCAACGATGGTATTGACCGCCATACCGACTGGGGTAAGAGCGAGATTGTTTTAGCGGGAGGGATTCGGCTTCTTGCGGAAGGAGAGGTCATGATAAATCCCCGAAAGTCGGGCTTTAGCCCGCTTTTAGAGAAACCAGATCCTCGTGCGGGGGTGGGCATCATGCCCAACGGCGACCTGATTTTGGCTGCCACAAAGTCCCCCGTGAGCCTGACCGAGTGGGCGCAGATTTTCAAGTCCGTGGGGGCTGTGGAAGCGCTGAACTACGACGGGGGCTCGTCCACGGGGCTGTATCTCGATGGCAAGGTACTGGTAGCTCCGGGGCGCAAGCTCACCAACGCGCTCGCAGTCTATGTGGAGCAAGACCGCCCCGAAAGTACCAAGGTCTCCAAGGCACCCGCTCGCCGAAAGCCAGTGGCAGTGGCGAAGAAGTAGCAATTTTCCCTCCTCCCCCTAACCCCTCCTCCCAATCCTGGGAGGAAGGGGAAAGGAGGGGAGTCTCTCGACTACAGCGCCCCTGCTTAATCTCCCCTCTTCCACCCTGCCTCCGCAGGGTTGGGAGGAGGGGCAGGGGGAGGAGGGTATTCGGGTATCATACGCCCGTGCAAAATCGTGTCTGGGCGGAGGTCTCTCTGGAGGCCATCGCCCATAACTTTCGTCTTCTGAGTGCGCGCTATGGCGATGTGGCCGCAGTGGTCAAGGCCAATGCCTACGGCCATGGCCTGGTTCCCATCGCCCGTGCCTGTGTTGCAGCAGGCGCATCGCGACTCTGTGTGGCGACACTCGACGAGGCACTGAGCCTGCGCAAGGCGGGGATTTCACAGGCGATCTACCCGCTCAGTGCACTGCTTCCCGACGAGGCCGATGACTGCGTTCGCGCCGCTCTGACTCCTTTTATCTCCAGCCCCGAGTTCTTCGCCGCCTTTGCTCAGGCGGCTCAAGCCGCTCCGCTACCTGCCAAGTGCTTTCTTGTGCTCGATACCGGAATGGGGCGTGAGGGACTAAGTTACGAGCAGCTTCAGGAGATTCGTGCCCACTGTCCGGCTTCCGTGGAGCTTGTAGGAATCACGACACACTTTGCCAGCGCGGACGAAGAGGAGCTTGATTTTACCGAGACGCAGTCCAAGGCATTCGCCGCGGCGTGTGACAGCTGGATGGGCGAGGTCTCGCTCACCAACTCGCCGGCGATGCTCAAAGCCCCCCCAACCCACAATAGTGCGCGAGCCAGCGCATGCTTTCACCGAGCGGGAGCGATTCTCTATGGGATCGAGCCCTATTCTGGAGCACTTGCCGAGTGTCCTGTCTTGCCCGCGCTAACTCTCAAGGCCCGGCTGACTCTGGTGAAGACGCTTCCCGCAGGCGCGACGGTCGGCTATGGGCGAACCCACACTCTCGCCCGCGACTCGGTGATTGCGACGATTCCAGCGGGCTACGGCGACGGCTGGCTGCGGCGGCTGGGCAACCGTGGCTTTGTGAGCGTTCACGGCCAGCGCTGCCTGATCGTGGGCCGCGTCTCGATGGACCAGTGCCAGGTGGATGTCACCGAGGTTCCCGGTGTGGCGGTGGGGGACATGGTGACGCTGATTGGGGACGGCATTACGGCGCTAGAGGTCTCCCAGTGGGCGGAGACGACACCACACGAGCCCACGACGCTACTCAATAGCCGTGTTCCGCGTTACTACCCTCCTCCCCCTAACCCCTCCTCCCAATCCTGGGAGGAAGGGGAAAGGAGGGGAGCCAGAGTCCTAAACGGTGCAGAAAACCCAGAAGTGCATCGGTAGAAAGACTCCCCTCCTCCCAACCTGCCTCCCAGGATTGGGAGGAGGGGTTAGGGGGAGGAGGGATTAGGAGTCAGCACGGCTAAGAAGCGCTCTAGGGCGCGGGTGGGGGTACGGCCTTTTGGCAAGAGAACGCCCGTGGGACGGGTAAGCGCGGAGCCTTCCAAAGGGCGTGTCACGAGGGTTCCATCGTGGACTTCTCGCTCTACGGTGGGCTCAGGGAGGATGCTGATACCCAGCCCTATCTCGACGACGCGCTTAATGGTCTCGATATTGTCAAATGCCTGGGTGATGCGCACCGTGACACCGTGCCCCTCAAGATAGCTGTCTATGAGATCGCGGGTGGGAATGTCCGGTGCAAACGCGACAAAAGCGAGACCATGAAGCGCCGTCGCTGGAATCGTTTCTTGCACTGCCAGCGGATGATCGGGACGAAGGGCGACGACCATGTTCTCGGCGGGGAGGAGCTGGACGGTGATTCCGGGGCGCTCTTTGGGACAGGCGACAATGCCGCAGTCAATGGTACCGGCTTGGAGGGCTTCATAGACCCGGTCCGTGCGGAGATACTCAAGGTGCAGATTGACTTGTGGGTACTGGCGCAGGAACGTGGTGACGGCGGGCGTGAGTGCATGAAGGCCAATCGAGTAGACGGTCGCGACATTGAGCGCTCCGCCGATCTCGCTTCCCAGGTCCGCCAGCTCCCGGCGCATGCTCTCGGCACGGCCCAGAATCTCACGAGCATAGGCCAAGGTGCGCTCCCCTGCCTCGGTGAAGTGCGCACCGGGGCGTCCCTTGCCGCGCTCGACCAACCGGTGGCCCAGCTCTTTTTCCAGAGCACGTACCCGCTGGCTCACTGCCGACTGGGAGACAAAGTGCTTCCCGGCAGTCTTGGAGAACGATCCGGTTTCTGCAAGGTCTACGAAGAGGCGAAGGGCATCTAGATCCACTGCTAGAGTGTACCCGAGAAAACCGTCTGGGCCGGGCCCGTGAGCAAGATCGGGGAGCCTTCGTATCCGTCCCAAGTAATCGTGAGCGTGCCCCCTTTGGAGGTAACATGAACGGGCTCTTGTGGCGAAACTTTGCCTTCAGAGATTGCCACCACAGCAGCGGCGCAGGCTCCGGTTCCGCACCCGAGTGTCTCGCCCACACCACGCTCCCAGATGCGAAGCGAAAGCTGACTCTTTCCCGCGACTTGTGTCCACATCACGCTGGTTTTCTCAGGGAAGCAAGGAGCGCTTTCAAGAAGCGGTGAGTCGGTAAAAAACGCGGCATCGTCTGGTAGCGATGTTGGCCAGAGCACGGTATGAAGCGACCCCGTATCTACCGTGCTTCCCCCCGGGACGCTCACGTCCCAGAAGCGCGGCGGGGGCAGTGTGAGGGTCACTTCGCCCTTTTCGAGCACGTAGGGAATGTCGCCCGAGGGAGTCTGCGCTATCCCTTGCGACGGCACTTGCCCCCGCAGGGCCGCGAGCGTGACGACGCAGCGTAGGCCATTGCCACACATCGTGTCCTCGCTCCCATCCGCATTAAAAATACGAAACGTGAGTCCCGTCTGGGTTGCCGTATACGTCAGCAGGCCGTCGGCACCGATCCCGAAACGCCGGTCACAAACCGTGATCGCAAGAGCAGCGAGGTCAATATTTTGTGAACTTTCTGGCTCCTCAATGACCACAAAGTCGTTGCCCACCGCCTGCATCTTGGTGAATTGCATGGGCATCCCCGATCACACCAATTCTTCAAGCCGCAGCTCTGCGGTATCGGCGACTTTGTTGAACCACGCGCCGCTGGGGTCTACTTGCGGGAACCACCACGCCGACGGGCGGTAGTCGGTGTGAGGCAGACCGTGGATCGTCTGAAGCGCGTTCTTGGCCAGTCGTGCCTTCGCAATCTCCGCCTCCGCCTCGATCCGGTGAAGCGTCTCACGGGCAGCTAGAGCCTTCGGAGAGCGCTCGATAATCTTCCGCTCCCGCTTGAGCTGCTTGACTTCCAAAAGAAGCTGGCGCACGCGGCGGCGGTTGCTGGCCAGAGGCTTGTCGAACTGCGCACTGCGCTCGGTGAGGGCGGCGCTGTCCAGAACGGAGCCACGGGCGCGGAAATCATCGCCTTTCGCATGCTCCAGCGCATTGGACGCGGCGCGTTGCTCTCGGATCTCAGCCAGCAGCGTGCGCTCTTGCTCTCGGATCGCGCTCGCCTGCTCCCAGAGCTTCTTGAGTGTCCGCTGTGCCGTGGCATACTCCGCTGTGGCGGTCAGCAGGGCACTCCGCTCCAGAGAGGCAAGTAGATCTTTGGGAGCACGCAAACCCAACAGCTCATTTAGGCGTTTCTGCTCCCACTCACGACCGCGTCGCCAGCACGCCGCAAAGTCATCCGCCTCCAGCTTCTCACGACCCAGTGCCTGCGTGAGATGCGGTGGGAGAGTCAGTGAGACGTTAGAGACGGCGCTCAGGCTGTCCCAGGTGTGGTACTTAATTCGCAAGATTGGGTGGAGATTGGGGACGTGCAACCGAAGCTTTTTGAGCTCAGCCATCATCTTCGCCGTGCGCCAGGAATAGCCGCTTGCGCCCTCGTGAAAGACCAGAGTCCACTCCGCGGTCAGCATAGGGAGAAGTGCCACGGCTTTACCGATCAGCACGCAGTCCGGCCCTAAAGCACTCTCTATACGCTCCGCAAGCTGTTGGGCGCTGGTAACGACCGTCTCACCCGGCAGGCAGATCGGCTCCGGTGTGTCAATCCAGACCGAGCCATCCGCCCGAACCCGCAGTGTCCCCCGGCCACGGCCCGGCACGACGAGGTCAAAGGGACGCGCTCCGGGCAGAAACTGATCCAGCGTGTACTGCTCGCCGCCTTCCACCGCAAGGTCGTAGGCTTCGCGCGCCTGTGCGCGTGTCGCGGGATCGAGAAACGCCTGCACCAGCCAGAACCGGGGAAGATGGTAGGTATGCGTATTGAACTTGAGGAGGGTGGTGGTACGGGTGGTCGAAAAATTCTGCGGCGGTGCACCCAGCAGTAGCTCATAAAGGCGCGGCAGGAGATATTTGTAGAGGCAGGGGAGGAGCGCCTCCGGGTGGGCGGTTGCAAAGTCGTGTACCCAGCCCAGCAGCGTCTGCCCCAGTGCGCTGCCCTCGGTGGCCCAGAGAATCTGCTCCCGTAGCGTCGTGAGAATCTCGCTCAGCTTTACTTCCGCGCTGATCTGCTTCTCCCAGCCCGCGTGGAGAATCCCTGTCCAGCCCCACGCCATCGTCAGCTCGGAGAGCAGCGCATCGGGATCGGCGGCGTTTGCCAGAGCTTTCTTAAGGGAAACGCCTGCCTCTTTGAGCAGCAGCTCACGGGTGGGGACATCCTCGGAGCCAAAGAGCTGGCTCATCTCTCCCGCAGCAGACCAGAGCGCACGGGTCTTGTGGTCATCATGGCCGACAAGGGAGAAAGCATCGCCGTTTGCGGGATGGAATCCTTGGAGCTTGGCGAAGTAATCGGTGTCGTGAACCCCGGCGAGCATCCCTGCCTCGGGCCAGAAGTTATCTAATCGTCGCCGCAGAGTGGCTTTGGTGGCCTCATCCCAGAGTGCGGTTTGACCTAACGCCAGGAGAGTGGTTTCGGGGAAACGTTTACGGAGAGCGCCAAGGGCGTTTTCGCGACAGTCGCCGTCTGGGGTGGGGGAGTCGGTCATGGGAATCGGGTTCAGTATATCGTAGATACAAACACCCTCTCAAACAAGTTCCGGTAAAATTTAGGCCGCCCCATAAAATGGGGCGGCGGAGGTGATTACCCGCCGGGCCGACGGATCATCTGGCGCAGCTCGGTGATGTTTCCCGCGGCTGCCATCGCGTCCTCTTCCGAGATCAGGCCCGCCTTAAAGTAGCGCGTGAGGCACTGGTTCATGGTCTGCATGCCCCAGAAGCCACCCTCTTGAATGGCGGTGTAGATATTGCCCGTCTTGCCCTCTTCGATCAGCTTCGCCACGGTAGGGGTGGCGATCATGATCTCGACAGCAGCGACGCGGCCTACGGTATCGACGCGGGGGAGGAGCTTCTGTGCAAGGAAGCCCCGCACGGACTGGCTCATACGCATACAGAGCAGCATCTTCTCTTCCGGCGGGAAGAGGTTGACGATACGCTCCAGGGTCTCTGCGGCGCTCGCGGTGTGGAGCGTGCCAAAGACAAGGTGGCCCGTTTCCGCCGCTTGGAGTGCCACGGCCACAGACTCAACATCGCGCATCTCACCAATGAGAATAATATCCGGGTTCTGGCGCAGAACGTATTTTAGGGCATCAGAGAACGAGTCGGTGTCAATGCCGACCTCGCGCTGAGAGAGAATACATTGTTTGTCGGGGTGGACAAACTCGATGGGGTCTTCAATCGTGACGATATTCTTCGACTGCTCTTCGTTGATCTTATTGATCATGCCCGCAAGTGTCGTAGACTTGCCTGAGCCCGTCGGTCCCGTCACCAGAATCAGACCCTGGTGCGACTTGGTCATCTCTCCAACCGCGGGAGGCATTCCGAGCTGCTCCAGCGTGTAGATCTTCAGAGGGACAAGTCGGCTGACGACACCAATGGTACCGCGCTGCTGGTAGATATTGGTTCGGACGCGAGTCAAGCCATCGAGCTCCCAGCCAATATCGAGCTCATGGCGGTGCTCGAAGCGCCCGATCTGCTCGTGGGTCATGATCGAGTAAGCCATGCGCCTTGTATCGTCGCCGGTGAGCTTCTCGGTTCCCTCGACAGCGGTGATGCGACCATGGAGGCGTAGCATCGGCGGTGAGCCTGCTTTAATGAACAGATCCGACGCTTTCAGATCAAATGCTTGGCGGATCAGGTCACGAATATCGTACATCGTTCAGGGATGTCCTCGTCTAAAAAGTTAGATTATCGGTGTAAAAAGCGCTGCGTGAGAGCGTAGGCAATGCCTGCCACTCCCAGTGCCAAGAGCGCCACCAAGCCCGTCCCCAGAAGAAGACGGCGTGGTGCGCTACTATTCTCCGCCGCACGGTAACTTTCCTGCCTGGCCACTTCTTTTGTGGGGAGATTTAGGGTGTCGAACTTGTGGTCCTTGAGCTGAACCTGGTAGGTATAGGCTCCGCCTTGCGCGGAAAGCGCCATATCGAGGCGGCTATCGCTGAACTGGCGGGGGCCTTTGTAGGTAAACTTGTCGGAGATCAGGTAGGTGATATTGATACGGTTCACATCCCGAAACGCCCGCAAAAACGGCTCCAGTGCGAGAGTTCCTTGCGCGGGATCCACCAGAGTCGCTCCCGTTTGGAAGCTCGCGCTGCTCATCACGGGAGCCGCACCCACATTTTTTACCTCACGCTGAATGGTGGGATCTTGCGAGTCCATGGCGCTACGGTCAAGGCGCTTGTCCTCGAGCTCGATTTTCTCTAGCTTCCAGCCCGTGATCGCCTCCAGGCGCTTGAGACGCGCTTCTGTCTGGGTATGGGGCACCGCTTTGGGGTAGACTGCCGCCACGCTCCAGGCGCCGAGGCCTGGTGCCACCATGATCTGCACATCGGGCATGCTGAGCTGCGCCTTGCTCGGCAGGGCGAGCGCAAGAAGGGCTAGTATCCCTAGAAGCTGTCGTTGTCTCATTCGTCGTTTCCCTTGGTTGCCACTTGTTTATAGAGTGCGAGTGCTTTTACGCGTTGCTCCCCATGATCCACCTGTCGTGCCGGATAGTGCTTATTGATAACACAGTTTACCGCCGCTTGCTCGTGAACGGAAAGCTCCCAGGGCTTATGAACCCATTTGGAGGGCACTCGCTTCAATTCCGGGCACCAGTATTTTACATAGGCCCCATCGGCATCGAACTTTTCGCCTTGGCTCACGGGGTTGAAGATGCGAAAATACGGCTGTGCATCCGTTCCTGTCCCCGCCGCCCACTGCCAGCCGCCGTTGTTGGCCGCCTGGTCGCCGTCTATAAGCTGCTGCATAAAGTAGCGCTCGCCCAGTCGCCAGTCACAGAGCAGGTCTTTGGTGAGAAACGAAGCAACCGCCATGCGCGCCCGGTTGTGCATCGTGCCTGTCTGTGCAAGCTGGCGCATCGCAGCATCGATGAAGGGGTAGCCGGTCTCGCCGCGCTTCCAGGCTGTAAAGAGCGCATCGTCGTTGTGCCACGCGATAGCATCGAACTGCGGCTTGAAGCTTCCCGTCGCCACATGGGGAAAGTGCCAGAGAATCTGGTAGTAAAAGTCCCGCCACGCAAGCTGCCGAATCCAGGCATCTTTTCCCGCGCTCTTTGGGCTCAGTCGCGCCGCTTCTAGTGCCCGCCGGGGAGAGAGCATCCCAAACTTGAGATAGGCAGAGAGCTGCGACGTTCCCAAGACGGCAGGAAACTCCCGCTGCGTGTCGTAGTTCTCCATCGAGGTGCTCGAAAACATGGCAAGCTGGGTCTCGGCGGCCCGCTCGCCTGCGGGAAGGCTCGCTGGACTGCCTGAGCTCTCGGGGAAGGGCTCAGAGGCGATTCCAAGGGGCGTGGGGATACGGACTGGCGCGGGGCGAGGAGTGCGAAATGCCTGCTCCTGCCAGACACGGAAATAGGGTGTGAAGACCGTGTAGGGCGTTCCCGCCTTGCTCAGGATGCTCTCTGGCTCGGCAAGGAGGTGATCGGACGAGACATGGCACTCCAGAGGGATCTGAGAGATCGTCGCGTCACGCTCACGGCCCCGTGGCCCGTACTCACGGGAGAAATAGACCGCCGTCGCGCCGGTCTCTTGGGCGAGCCGGGGCAGCTCCTCGTCAGGCTTGCCCTGTCGCACTACCAAGTAGCTCCCACGCTCTCTTAGTGCCGCGTCTAGCACCCGTAGGCCCTCCTGTAAGAGGGCAACCCGACGCTCGCCGGTGTCTGGCCGTGAGAGAATCGCGGGGTCCAAAATATAAACCGGCACAATTTTCTCCGATTCACCGAGCGCAGTGATTAAGGCAAGGTTATCCGAGAGGCGAAGCGTGCGGCGAAACCAGACGAGAGCAGTTTTATGGGGCATGGCCAGGAAAACAAAAACGGCGAGGGATGGTTCCCTCGCCGTGTGTTCTTTATGTTTTGGAGTGGAGGATAGCGGGATCGAACCGCTGACCTCTTCAATGCCATTGAAGCGCTCTCCCAGCTGAGCTAATCCCCCAAGTCTACATAAAGTCGCGAGGGGAATTCTATCGCAGAAAAAAAAACTTCGCAAGTAGCAAACAATTATTTGCATCTTGGGGTACAACTTTGACTCCGCCGTCTTCATGGAAAAAGTCAAGGCGCTCACGGAGGCTCCTGATGCAGGACTGTCGACTGAGCCGCTTGCCGCAGAGATTCCCATGGTATGGGGGCTGCCCGGAGGGACGCCAAGCCTCCAGGGACAGATCACGTTTATCTCGACCTTACGACAACGTGCCATACCTTGGGTAGAATACCCTGCGGAGGTTTTATTGAAAATGAGTACGATACAGGGAGCGATTCGACAGTCGGTTGAATCACTGACAAAACTAATCAACGGGCTAGGCGAGAAAGCAAGCTGGTCACCACTGGACAAGGGACGAACAGCGCTGAACCAAGTGGCGGAGTGCGCTTTGATTACCGGCGCGTGTACGGGCGTAATTGGAGCCAAGGCAGCTCCTGTGGAGATTGATTGGGCGGCTTTTGCAAAAGCACAAGCGGAGCTTGAGGCAAATCCCGAAGTGTTGCTAACGACACTCGCTACCAATACCGACGCATTTTTCGTGGCGCTGGACGGGCTTTCTGCGGAAGATGCCGCTATCGAAGTAACGATGCCTTGGGGCGCAACCTACACGCTTGCTGGCTTGGCGAACGTGGTGTACTGGAACAACACCTACCACGAAGGCCAAATCAACTATATTCAGTCTCTGTTGTAGTTTCTAGCCCTTCCACCAGGGAGCGCTGCTCGCCGCACCTGCCTCTTCTTTCGGAGGGGCGGGTGTTTTGGTCTCCGTGGGCAGTGTACGCCAGATGACCTCGGTGTTCGGAGGAAGTGTCGGCGCTGGGCGAGCGGAGCGCAGGCTGGCAACACTACGCTCGAAGTGCTGTGGATCAGCGGGAGGGAAGTAGAACGTGCCGCGCTTGTGGCGGATTTTGTAGTGCCCCTGTGCCGTCATCGAAAAGGTCTGCTCTTTAGGAGGCCAGCAGATCCAGCCCTCCGTGACCAGCTCCTTGCGGCTCACGGGGCAAATCTCCTCGATCTGATCCCAGGCAATGGTCTCCGTGGGAGCGAGGAGGCGCTTGATGTGCACCCCGCGCTCATCAAGCTCTAGGCGCACGACGCTGATCTTGCGGAGCATAAAGACAAAGGCAAGCGGCCCTAGAAGCGCGAGCAGACCACCCTCGGGCGAGTGGAAGAGCACACTGCCGAGCCAGCCGAAGCCCGCGATCATCGCCAGCATCGTCAGTAACATCAGGGGGAACGTAATCGCGGCATACGTCCACCCAATCTTCACATCGGCTTGGTCGCGGGGCGGCAGATGCGGCTGAATGATCACGCGCTGCTGGGTTTGACGAAGGGCTTGTTGCTGGGGCATTCGGGTAAACTCGCTAAGATGCTAAAATTAAGGGGTATGCGTGCACTGATTTTTGACTTTGATGGAACCATACTGGATACCGAGACACCGGAGTGTCTCTCGTGGGAGAAGATTTACCATCAGCACGATCAAATCCTTCCCCGTAATCTCTGGCTCTCCGCAATTGGGGTGGGACCCCAGGATGCCAAGTTTAATCCCTATACGCACCTGGAAGAGCTCCTCGGGACTTCGCTGGATCACGAAAAACTCCGCGCCCTGCGCCGCAAAATATTCTACCGCGCCCTAGACAACGAGCCCATCCGCCCCGGAGTCACGGACTGGCTGGAGCAAGCGCGTGCGCGAGAGCTGCCTATCGGGCTGGCCTCGTCCTCACCCTACGACTGGGTACACGGGCACTTAGAGCGCCTCGGGCTTCGCTCGCATTTCTCAGCTGTCTACACCAGTGACCACGTCGAACGTGCCAAGCCACACCCAGAGCTTTATGAAAAAACGGCTGCCCACTTTGGCGTGAAACCACAAGAGTGCATCGCCATCGAGGACTCCTACAATGGGGTCACCGCCGCCAAAGCCGCCGGATGCTACTGCATCGCCACCCCCAACCCCATGACCGTGACCATGGACCTCTCCGCCGCAGATCGTATTGTGGGATCGCTGGCCGAGCTCTCGCTGGAGCAGCTACTCAGCTAGATTAACTCCAGTCAGCCATAGCAACACAAGCGGCGATGCCGTAACCATCGAGATTCAGATGACACCAGTCTTTTGCCTGGTGGATGACTTTCTCAAAAGCAATTTCAAACTTGTGGCGTGGAGGAACTCCAACAACGATCAGCCAAAATTTACCGATGCAGAGGTCATTACTGTGGCTCTCATGCAGCCCATTTTCGGAGTGTTTAACCTCAAGCGGGCGTATTTGCTCACCAAGAACTTCTTCGCCAAAGCCTTTCCTAAACTACCAAGCTATGCTCAGTTTCTGGCATGCCTGCACGCTTTGGCTCCCTTTATTGGGATGCTGATGCTGAAAATCGCTCTGGCCAGTACTGGTGAGGGAAACGTCTTTCTGATCGATAGCAAACCCATCTCCGTCTGCAAGGCGCTCCGGCACGTTCGTGTTCGGCTCCTACGCGATGAAGGAGCCTACTTTGGAAAGAACAAGGCAGGTATGGAGTCCTTCTGGTGACGCGATCCCATGCCCCGGAGTCTTTCCGTGCCTTGATTTCTTGTATCCGTCAAAGGATCGAGTCCGTTTTCTCCAGCTTCTGGAACCGATTTGTGGATCTAGTCTTCTCTCGTTCCTTGACAGGGCTCTGGAGTATGACTCGAGTGAAGATGCTTCACTACACGCTCTGCAAGGCAGGAATCTTGCAACCGCTCAACCCATGACTGGAGTTAGATTAGGGGGTTATTGTTGCTCTAGCTGAGAAAGGAGGCGTTCAAGTCGAAGAGTGAGGTGATGCTGATCCATTTCACGGAAGTACTCACGTTGTTTCTCGTAGCGTTTTCGAGTCAGCTCAGGGCGGTTCAAGTGAAGTCGTTCGATATGAAACTGGCCTCGGGATGTAATGCCTATCCAGCGGGCTGTAATTGCTTCTTCAACGATATGCTCTTCACGCTGATCTCGCAGAGGATGAAGCAGGCGTTTGCGGACGGAGGTATCCCAATAGTCTGCCTTGAAGCGGTTGCAGGCATCACAGCAGTATATCGAGTTTTCGAGTGTATCTCTGCCCCCGAAGGCTGAGGGGTGAAAGTGATCCACAGTAAGCAGTGCACCCACTTCGGTTTCGTGCGTGTCACAGTATCCACAGCAAAAGTGGAAACGTACTCGCACTTGTTCTCTGGAGTTCATTGGGCTACTATTTCGGTATCTTTTCGCGTATGAAGATTGCGATAGGTGTGGAGTAGTGCCGCTTTCTGATGCACCCACTCCGCTGATTTTGGGTCAGGAGAGGCCACAAGAGCTTCTGCTTGTTGAAGTAGCTGTTCTAGAATGGCAACTTCCTGCGCCTTATGATCTACTTCGGCGCGAAGACGGGCGTTTGCGGGTGCGAGGTAGGTTGCTTCTTCCGCAAGCACTTCTGCTTCCAGAATATCAAGTTCGGCCATCTCCGAGTCAGTCAGAGGAACGTTCGTAGTCTTGAGATGCCACAGTTCCTGGAAGCGGTGAAGTGCTGTTGCAGTCATAATGGTTTTGCCTTAGATCAGGGTGCCGGTGGACTTGGTGTAGGCGCGGAAGGCTTCGATAAGCTTGGCGGTATTGGGGCCAGGCTTGCCGTCGCCGATCAAGCGCTCGTCTAGGGAAACCGCAGGGATGATCTCGGCGGCGGTTCCGGTTAAGAAGCACTCTTTGGCGGAGTAGATGTCCAGAAGTGTCATGTTTTCTTCTACCACGACACAGCCGAGCTGCTCGCGGAGCAGCTTGATCGCCACACCACGGGTGATGCCTTTGAGACAGCCTGCGGAAGGATGCGGCGTGACAAAAACACCATCGGCGTTGAGGATGAAGACATTGTCTCCCGTAGCTTCGGCGACATGGCCTTGCTGGTTGAGCATGATGCCCTCACCCGCCCCGACTCGGTTGGCTTCCATCTTAGCCAAAATATTGTTGATGTACTTACCAGTGCACTTGATCCGTGCGTCTATAGCGTCTGGCGATGGCACACGCGTGGAGCAGGTGATCATGTCCAGCCCTTTTTCGTAGAGCTCAGGGGGGTAGAGTGCAAGCTGGCGTGTGGCGATGACGAAGTTGACTTTGGGCTCGATATGCTTGGGATCTAGCCCAAGGCCCGTGCCACGTGTCAGGTTGACCCGGATGTAGCCATCGCGGTGGTCGTTCTTGCGGCAGGTGGCGACAATCGCCTCGAAGGCTTTGGTCTCATCTAGATCCCCGAGGGGAAAGCCTAAGGCGCGAGCCCCCGAGAGAAGGCGCTCAACATGCGGCAGTAGCTCAAAGACCTTCCCCTCATAGACACGGACGCCCTCAAAGAGACCATCGCCATAGAGATACCCGTGATCAAAAAGAGAGATCGTCGCCTGCTCTTTGGGAATAAACTCCCCGTTGACATAAACAAACTCGGCCATGGGGTTATTCTACCGTGCTTCAGATAAGGATTCCGCTGACGATCAGGAAAATTCCGAGGCTGGCCCAGGCAAGCGCCCACTTGAGCTTCTCGGGTTTGGTCGCGCGGGACTTTTTGGAGAACACGGCGGCGAGCCAGTGACCGTCTAGAGGCGGGGCGGGGATCAGCAGATTGGCGGCGTTCATGTAGAAGTTGAGCTGCGCAAGGCTTCCCCAGAAAGGGGTCTTGGTGATGAAGTAGACCACCGCGCAGGCGATTCCCGTGAGGGTTCCAAAGACCGGCCCCATGATCCCGATAAAGGCGTCCTGGGTGACACTCGTGTTGCCCCTCTGGTGGAAGACCACGCCCCCGACCAGCGGGATAAAGCGCATTCCCATGTAGGGCAGGCCGTAGCGGCGTGCCGCCAGCGCGTGGCCGCACTCGTGAATAAAGATCGAGAGCACCAAGCCCGCCGCGACCGCCCATCCGTAGAAATTGGAGTAAAACCAGATCGTGAAGCCCATCGAGACAAGCGTGCTCGGGATGGTCTGGCGGATGCGCTCCGCATCGCGCGAGTCCTTGATGACCATGAGCTGCGGGCTGGCCTCCGATTTGGCCGTGACACTCAGGCTCTCATCGCCCAGATCAAACTTGGTGGGCATCGCCTAGACTTCGACCGGCTCCGCGATCTCGGCAAATGTCGCGATTCTCTTTGACATATCAGCCAGAACCGTGGGCTTGTGGCCAAGGGCTTTTCGCTGAACCGTGCCATCGCTCGCGACTAAAAACACGGCAGGGGCGTAGGGGATGCCGTAGAGGCCGGAGTGGTAGAGATGGTGATCCAGCATCAGCGGAAACGAGATTCCGTTCTCCGTCGCAAACTCTCGGACAGCCGCTTCATCCGTTTCTTGGGAGATGCCCCAGACCGTCAGCTTGCCGCTCTCTTTGTAGCCATCGGCCAGTTTTTGCAGCGCCTGAAGCGTCTGTGCGCTCTGGCCATCGAGACCAAAGAACGCAAAGAGGATCCAGCTTCGGCC
>Ga0315904_10005534_pt1 | contig 17513 bp, 8 predicted proteins | sample LakEriMetagenome_6_FD_203529 | JGI IMG/M metagenome (GOLD analysis project Ga0315904, IMG submission 203529) | Freshwater fungal communities from buoy surface, Lake Erie, Ohio, United States - Buoy 12 MA120 | ecosystem: Environmental > Aquatic > Freshwater > Lake | place: USA: Lake Erie, Ohio...
TCATCAACCTAAGTATTTTTTAAGCAACCTGTGCAATTCATCTACCTGAAAAGGCTTTAGCATGTAATCATTCATACCTGCTGATTTCATTTTTTCAAACTCAGTTCCGGTTACCGATGTGCTTGCTGTTACGGCAATAATAGGCACCTGATACATCAACTTTCGGATGGCTTGTGCTGTTTCATACCCTCCCATTTCGGGCATATGAATATCCATGAGTATTAAATCAGGCATGTGCACCTGCATTTTCCTCAATGCCTGTTTTCCATTTTCGGCAACAGTTGTTTTAATATGTATACGTTTCAAAAATTGTTCAAGTACATAAACATTTACCGGGTTATCATCAACAATCAGTACGTTCTTGCCCGAATAGTCAACTGGTTTTTGTACAACTTCGTATTCGAACGTATCGGCATCATTCACCTTAGGCATCATTAGGGTAAAATAGAAACGCGAACCTTGACCGGGTTGGCTATCTACCAAAAGTTCAGAATTGTACAAGGTCAGTATTCGTTTGCAAATGGAGAGGCCCAAGCCTGTTCCACCGTACTTACGTGTTGTTGCAGTATCGGCCTGTTCAAATGATTTAAAAATTAGTTCCTGTTTATCCAACGGAATTCCAATGCCTGTATCGGCAACCTCTATGTGCACCTTATAAGCAGTTTCAGTATCTGAGAGCTTTTTTATATGTATGATTATCTCCCCCTTTTCAGTAAATTTAATAGCATTGCTTATCAAATTTGAAAGCACCTGATTAAGGCGCAATTCATCGCCCTGAAGCCACTCAGGCAGCGATGAGTCATAATTTACCTGTATGGCTACCCCTTTCGATTTTGCATTTACATCAAACAAGGCAGCCACCTGATTAATCAGTTTTTTAAAATTAAATGGAGCTATAGATAAATACAGTTTACCCGATTCCATTTTACTCAAATCGAGTATATCATTCACCAGGTTAACCAGATTTTCTGATGCCGATTTGAGCACCTTAAGGTTTTGTGTATTAGCAACTGCATCATCTGACGTTTCTAATAAATTGGCAATAGCAATTATGGCATTGAGCGGAGTGCGTATTTCATGACTCATTAGCGATAGGAATTGTCCCTTGGCCTTAACTGCATTTTCTGCTACATCTTTTGCTTGATGGAGCTCTCTGTTGATATGTCTAAGCTGCTGATTTTGCTTATCAATTGCACGCGACTGTTCTTTCAACTGATTATTTAACCGAATGCGTAGTAAGTAAAAATACAGCAGTATGCCGGATATAAACAGCAGTGCAATGATGATTACGATGTTTATATTACGCAAACGCTCAGTGCGGTGAATCGTTGCTTCCTGCACTGCCATCTTGTTATTTATAATTTCCAGTTCATACTGTTGCTGTTTGGCAGAGAGTATACGCTCATTCTCGAACTTTACAATACTGTCTTCAGCGGCTTTGTATTGAACAAAATATTCGAGTGCCTTGTCATAAACACCCATTAATTTCATAATCCGAAACCGGTTGTAATAGTTTTGCACCTGATTGTTATCGTACCCGTAGCGGATATTTATAACTCGAGAGCTATCGAGGTAAGCCAACGCTTCTTTGTACCGTTTAAGTCCTATAAGTGATGAGGCAATATTATTCAGTGCATTGCCAAGACCCACATAATCGTGATGAAGTAGTTTGTATCTAGCCGATTCCTGAAAACAAAACAACGCTGAGTCAAATAGCCCCATCTCTTCATACACCACACCGATGTTGTTCATTGCATTCGACATGCTCAAATACGACTGTTGCGATTTGTGGTATGCATAGGCTAAGCGGTAATAGTGCAATGCCTGATTGCGGTTTCCCTTATTTTTAAAGTTAATGGCTAGGTTGTTATAAACTGCCATTTCTCCCTTCTTATTGCCAATGCGCTTACATATCAGCAAAGCATCCATAAAGTATTTATCGGACATTGGATAGTCGGCTTGATATTGATAAATAAGTCCAATATTGATAGCAGAATTGGCCATTCCTTTTTCGTTGTTCACCGATTTGTATAGCTGAAGCGCTTCGAAGTAGTCATTAAACGCTTTGGTGTAATTGACCATATTTTCATACGCTATGCCGCGCATATTCAGCACATCGGCATGCATAGACGTTAATCCGGCAGTTTTATAATTCGTTAATGCAGCGGTGTAATATAAAATGGCTGAATCATGTATGGCCATATCATCATAAGCCTTAGCAAAGGCCAGTGCTGCATCACCACTAATACGATTGTGTTTTAATGTTCCCGATAGCCTAATGGCCTGGTTATAATAGTCTCTGGCTGCATCAAAATTATTTTCCGATAATGCATCGGCATACGAATAAAGTAATTTTACTCGAGTAGTATCGTGCTGGGTGTGATTGCGAAGCGCACTATAAATGCTGTCAGCCGAAGCACCGGCAAATGACGGTAGTAGGCAACAAAAGAAATAGAATACTCGCAGATGCATGAAAGTAGCAAGTGCAAGGTAAAAAAAAACCTTCACTGTGGTGAAGGTTTTTAAAAATGAATAAATTATTAATGCATTAAGCCAAAACAACCACTTTATTGGAAAGAACTTCAACAACTCCACCATTGATTAAAATGGTTTCGGTAGCGTTGCCGCTTTTAAGCACCACGTTGCCTGTAGTTAAACCGGCCACCATCGGAGCGTGGTTGTTCAAAATTTGAAAACGTCCGTCTGTACCGGGTAGGCTGATGCTATCTGCTTCTCCGTCATATAAGGAACGATCAGGTGTTATAATTTCTACTCGCATGGAACGACTATTTAGCTTCAGCAATCATTTTTTCACCTTTGGCTATAGCCTGTTCAATAGTTCCTACCAAGTTGAAGGCCGCTTCAGGTAAGTGATCCAAATGGCCATCCATAATCATATTAAATCCTTTGATGGTATCTTCTATACTAACCAGCTCACCTTTAAGACCAGTAAACTGTTCGGCAACGTGGAACGGCTGTGAAAGGAAGCGCTGAACACGTCTGGCCCGTGATACAACCAGTTTATCTTCTTCGCTAAGTTCATCCATACCCAAAATGGCAATAATATCCTGCAATTCTTTGTAGCGCTGCAAAATTCCTTTCACACGCTGTGCACAGGTATAGTGAGCATCGCCAACAATAGTTGGGGTAAGAATGCGGGAAGTGGAATCGAGCGGGTCAACTGCTGGATAGATACCTAACTCGGCAATTTTACGGCTAAGTACAGTAGTTGCGTCAAGGTGGGCAAATGTGGTAGCCGGTGCCGGGTCAGTTAAGTCGTCAGCCGGTACATATACTGCCTGTACGGAAGTAATAGAGCCACGTTTAGTTGACGTAATACGTTCTTGCATGGCACCCATTTCAGTTGCCAGTGTAGGTTGGTAACCTACAGCTGAAGGCATACGTCCCAATAGCGCAGATACTTCTGAACCTGCTTGCGTAAAGCGGAAAATATTATCAACGAAGAAAAGTATATCGCGTCCACCAGATTTTTCATCCCCGTCACGGAAGTATTCGGCAACGGTAAGACCTGAAAGTGCTACACGTGCGCGGGCTCCTGGAGGCTCGTTCATCTGTCCGAAAACTAGGGTCGCCTGTGATTTGGCCAACTCGTTGTAATCAACTTTAGATAAATCCCAACCGCCTTCTTCCATGGAGTGCTGAAATTCTTTGCCATATTTTATTACGCCTGATTCGATCATTTCCCGAAGCAAGTCATTCCCTTCACGTGTACGTTCGCCTACACCAGCAAATACTGACATACCTTCATATGCTTTGGCAATGTTATTAATCAATTCCATGATTAGTACGGTTTTGCCTACACCGGCACCACCGAACAAACCAATTTTACCGCCTTTTGCGTAAGGTTCAATCAGGTCAATAACTTTAATACCTGTATACAATGGCTCAGCCTGAGTTGAAAGATCTTCAAACCTGGGAGCTTCACGGTGAATGGAACGGCCTTCCTTAACTTCAACTTTCTTCATGCCGTCAATGGCCTCTCCTACTACATTGAACAAACGTCCGCGAATTTCATCGCCAACTGGCATGGCAATAGGCTGCGAAGTTGCTGTAACAGTCATACCACGTACCAAACCGTCAGTGGCCTCCATAGCAATGGTGCGGATAATATTTTCACCTAGGTGCTGCTGACATTCTAATACGATACGTGTACCGTCTTCTTTGTCAATGTATAGCGCATCCAGAATTTTGGGTAATTTTTCACTGCTGTCAGGAAAACGCACATCCACTACGGGACCGATTACCTGAGCTACAACTCCTGATTTTGACATATTTACGTGATTAAGGGTTCTAAAATTGTGGTGCAAAATTAATTTTTCCATGTATAATTCAAACCTTTTTATTGGCTTATTTTGCAGGTATACATGAAGCTGCAAAACGACTTTTATTTACGTGCTGATGTAGTGCAGGTTGCGCAGGATTTACTGGGTAAATTGTTGATAACAAAGCTAAACGGTGTATACACATCGGGTATAATTACCGAAACCGAGGCCTATGCCGGTATAACAGACAAAGCCAGCCATGCTTACGGTAATAGACGTACACAAAGAACTCTTACGCTTTATAAAACGGGCGGTGTGGCATACGTATATCTATGTTACGGAATTCATCACTTGTTTAATGTGGTAACCCATGTTGAAAACACACCTCATGCTGTACTCATCCGATCGGTTGAGCCGGTAGATGGAGTTAGCAATATGCAGAAAAGAAGAAAGATGACCCGATTAAATCAGCTGACCACTGGACCGGGCAAATTATCGCAAGCATTGGGTATAACCACACGTTTGGATGGGAAAAGTTTACTGAAAGATTCTATATGGATAGAAGACAACGGCTATAAAGTAAAGCCAGGTACAATAAAATCTGCTACCCGTATCGGGGTTGACTATGCAGGCAGTGATGCTCTTTTGCCCTACAGATTTTATATACAGGACTCGAAGTTCGTTAGTGTTTATTCACTTTAGTCACGTGTAAATAAAGCTTTGAGTTCGGTAGCTTCATCGGGTTTCATTTTCCCGGCCAATATTAACCGAAGTTGTCTACGTCTAAGTGCTCCATCAAAGCGTTTAACCTCTTCTTCTGTTTCGGGCTTTAATGCGGGCACTGCAACCGGTGAACCATTGCGGTCAAGTGCTACGAATGTGTAATAGGCTTCGTTACTTTTAAACTTTTCGCCACTTGGAATATTTTCGGCCCATACGCTAATGTGCACTTCCATGGATGAATTAAATGCCCGGCTAATTTCGGCTTGCAGAGTAACTACATCGCCCAGCTTGATGCATTTTCCAAAACTTACACTGTCAACTGATGCTGTAACTACCGTTTTACCTGAATGCTTTTGTGCGGCTATTGCAGCAACAATATCCATCCAATGAAGCATGCGCCCACCCATAAGGTTATTCAGGGTATTGGTATCGTTGGGCAGTACCATTTCGTTCATAACGGTACGTGAATCGGATGTTTTTTTACTGATTTCCATGTACGTGAGTTTTATGTGTGGCAAATGTAGGGAAAGAAATGAATACGGCTAAAAAAGGGAACGCCCCGGCCTGCGGCCGGGGCGTTCCCAATATGCTAACAAAATATCGATGCTATTATTTGCGATGTATTATAGTACGGGTGGATATTTCTTCTCCCACCTGTACTTTAACCATGTACGCAGACGATACACCTGCGAAGTCAGCTGCATCAATTATCAGGGCGTGATCACCTGACTGCAGTAAACCTTTGTTGTATTCGGCTACTTTACGACCTACCAGATCGAATACCGTAATGCTAACCGTATTTGCCTTATCTAAGCTTAGGTTAACAGCTGTGGTTTGTGCAAACGGATTAGGCGAAATATTCATTCCGTATTTCTCGCCTAGAACATCTGCAACACTCACCTTCGATGAAACCGTTGTCGTAGCAGGTGTGCTTATACATCCATTGGCATCAGTGGCCTGCACAGTTACTGTATAAGAACCACGACTAGCATACGTGTGTTCACGCGTGGTAAGCGTACCGTTAACTGTAGATGAGTTATCGCCAAAGTTCCATGAATAGATAACTCCCGGAGTAGCTGGTACAGGAATTACCGTAAATGAGTACTTACCCTGGAATGCATCAATTTCAGTTGAGTTAAGCGCAAGATTAGGTGCACGCGTTGCACGAATAGTACGTGTGGTTACATGCTTACAACCCAGGTTGGTAGTTACAGTAAGCTTAACTACTATAGCACTATCGGCTGCAGTATACGTGTAGGATGGGCTTACTGAACTTGATGTGCCGGTGCCATCACCAAAGTTCCACAAGTAGGTAAGGGTTTGACCTGCAGGTGCATCAGATACGTTGGTAAATTGAACCGGAGCTCCTGTACAATTCTGAACATTCACGTTGAAGGCCGCTGACGGAACCTGATTAATGGTTACATTTTTAGTTAGTGAATCCTTACATCCGTTTACGCTTTCTGTAGCTTTCAGTTTGATACGGTAGTTACCAATAACACCATATACTTTAAGCGGGTTGGCATCGGTTACAATTCCGGTGTTGTCATCAAAATCCCATTCAAATGAAACATTCGATAAACCACCCGCAAACGTGGTTGTATTGGTAAGTCCAAGTGTATCGAACTGGCACAGATTGCTTAGATTAAAGTTTACTCGTGGCCTGTCGTAAACGGTTACTGTTTTAGTTGCAGAATCCACGCAGCCAAAGTTGGTTGTTACTTTTAATTTAACCGTGAAGTTACCGTTACTGTTATAGAAGAAATCAGGTGTATTCGACAACGCTGTTTGACCATTGCCAAAATCCCACTCACTTCCGTAAGTATTGTTTGTTTTAGAAGTAAGAATAAACGATGCGTTAGTTAGCGGTGCTTTAGTTCCCAAACAATGAGCTGACGTACTGAAGTCAGCAACGGGACGTGGGAAGGTATAAACCTGACGCGATGTTGAATTCGAGCATCCGTCTGTATTGGTTGATGTTAGCTTAACAGTATATGTTGTGTCTGCTGTTAAAAAGCTATACAACGCGTTGGCAGTATTTTGTGAAGACTCTACTGTATTGCCTAAAATAAACTCCCAAAGATTTGACGTAGCACCAACTGAGGTATTGGTAAATGCAGTAGCCGTGCCAGAGCATACTAGTCCGTTACTGAATGATACGTTAGGAGCAGGTTTAACTGTAATCACCTTACTGAATGAAGCAGTAATACCGGCATTGTTGCGAATAGTCATGGTAACAGTATACGTACCGCCTGCCTGGTATATGTTAGAGGCACTGCGTGTAGTAGCAGTATTGCCGTCTCCGAAATCCCACAGGTAAGTAAATGGCTCGGTAGATGGAGCACCTGTACTTGTGTTGGCAAACGATATGGTTTGCAAAGCACATACATCGTTAGCACTAATAAAGGATGCAGTAGGAGTTGAGCTTATTCTAAGTACGCGTGTCATTACCGAATCACAATTAGAAGGCAGTAAACGGTATACAACACGTATTGTATAAGTACTATCTCCATTGGCTGTGCTAGGTGTAATTACATATGAACCATTCGTAGTGCCCGATGGTGTATTAAATACGGCACTTGCCGGTGAAGATCCGGTTGAGGTAAGTGCAGATACAGATGCGATGGTCCATCTTGAACCGTATTGTGCATTGGTAAATCCTGATGGAGGAGTAAAGTTGTAGGTTAACACATTTCCGGGAACTGCTCCATCCGGATTACTAAATGTACCTGCACCAAAATTACCTTGGAATGGTGTACCTGCGGTAATAAATGGTCCACCTGAGAATCGAGGAATGTATACTTTAACTGTATCGTTCATCAAGAAACCGCAAGAAGATAAATTATTGTTAAAATAGGCTCTTAACCAAAGTGAATCGGCAGCTCCGGGCAATGCTGTCATTTTAATGGTTCCGTCATTTCCGGTATATGTAGTCGTGTAGTCATCGTTAGTAAACACATTTATCATCTTATACGTGTAGTTGCGATTTGTACCCGACATAAATAACGACACTGAATCATACGCACAGAATGTGCCCGGATTAGGAGTGATAGGTAGGTTTGGCACATCATCAAAAATAACGATACTATCGAGTACAATATTGTTGCCACCACGTGAAGCAGCCTCAATTCCGACACGCAGGCCATTTAGCCCAACGAAGTTCGACAAGCATACATCAAACTGAGTGTAGCCAGGGAAAGCAAGAGATGTATTTACACGCTGTATTGTTCTCAGAGGGAATGACCACGATCCACCACCTGCAGTTACCCTTACATTTAGTGAATCGCGAAGAGTTGGCTGATCCGAATTTTGTGAAATCCACATACGAAGTGTAGGTACTCGCATTTCAGTAAAGTCCAAACAAGGAGATACCAAACGTGATGTTGTACCTGTCGGCAGCGTTTGAGCAGGGAATAAGGCTGAGCGTATACCTGTCATCGAACTAAGAATCGGAAGGTTAGGAGAACCAAATGCGTTCAGATCCCATCCGCCAACTCCCGATACTTGTTCAACAACCCATCCCTGGGTATTGGGTAAGTCGAAGCCGTACGTTACAGGGAAAATACTGAATATAGTTGAGATGGGGCGTCTACCTGTAGCCGGTGACGATACCGATGATATGAAGGTTCCGTCATACAATACATACCTGTAAGTAAGCGATGTGTTGGGCGACTGTGAAGGTATAGTAAAGATGCGGTTAAGGCCTTGTATACTTGTAGGTGCAGTAACTGCAATTTCAGCTCCACCATTTACTGTATAGTATAAGGTATCACTGATTGTAAAAACTGAACGCTCTATAACTCGGAACGTTACATCATAAGGTCCATTACTGCAATTAGAAGCCGGTGTCAAATCGTATACAACGGGAGCAACAGAATCAGCATACGAACCAAAAAATTCATTAACCCCCATACTTGGCAAGAAATTGCTGCGAAGAACTCCACGAATATCTCTTGGCACATTAAAGTTGGCCTGTGCTGCTCCAAAAATAGCATGCGGTGTGCCATCAGGAATAATCAAATTCGTATCGCTTACAAACGGAACAACAAAATTTACTGAGAATGTATCTTGTAAATTTATTGTACGTGCCTGAGCAAGTGTAGTTATAAATGAAGGCGCAGTAGTAGCATTGAATGCTCCAAGTCTGTTCGCAGCATTCGTAGCACCTGCAAAGTAATTATTGTTATCAATACGGCTAAATATTTGTGAATTGGCTCCAATAACAGTTGTATAAGCGTTAGCCGATCCGGATGCAGCACCTAATGTATTTTGGAATATGTTATTCTGAGAAGTTATTCCTCCGCGAATGCCGGCACCGAACATCACACAAGCTGAAGTGGCATTATTTACAAGTGTATTGCCCGATAACCAGATAGAGTTGTACAATAACTCAGCACCATAGTTGTTCAGGGTTCCTGTAGCGTCTAGTAGAATACCAATAACATTATTAACGTTAACAGTAGTAGTAGATGCTGTTCCGCTTGATTGAATACGTGATATGGCATTATTATGGAAACGTAGATTGCGGTTTTCAGCATTACCAAGACTAACGCGTATACCGTATGCCGCACCACCTGCAGTTACGGAGTTACGAATATTATATATACTGTTGCGTGAAATGGTGATACCTGAGTCAACTGATAAAGTGCCTGATACATTTGACAATTCAATACCTGAATAGGTATTAAAGCTACCAAATAGCATGTTACGCACCACATTGCTATCAATCAAACTACCACCTTGTGCACTCATAAAGATACCTGATGCACTGGCAACACCTCCTATATAATCCGTGTTGGTCGATCCACCAGGAGCTGTGTTACCGCCTATAATATTGCGAACTAGTGCATTACCTCTGTCTTGCTGACCGGCAGTAGCCGATGCTCCACGCAGGTAAATACCGTAGCGTACTGCTCCGATATAGTTGTTTTCGAATCTGTTATTGTTGTTTCCACCCAATGTTGGGTTTACAGGTGTGGCGGTAATGCCTCCCATGTAAATACCTGCAAAGCTATTAATAGCCGATGTAGTGGACTGGCCAATGATATTACAGTTGCGTATGGTCACTCCTTGTACAGGCTCATTCAACGAAGTAAGATCGATTACTTTTACAGTATTGTTAGTTATGTTAGATGGGATTAAGAAAGTAAGATTTCTTGAGTCTGTATTGTTATTAGAACCATCAATGGTAAAGTATGAACCTCCCATAAAGCGGAACAGACTGGCATTGTTACCAAGCAAAGTTGGTGCTGCTGCAAGACTTAATGTAATGGTGTCATTTCTGCCGGTTCCGGGTCTTAACCGAATAATACGGTTGGCATTCATGCGGGGATAATCCATCAAAGGAGTAATTAATGTATCACCTTCTCCCAAGTAACCATTCACAATTCGCAATTCGATAGGTTGGTTGCCTGCAAATCCGTCTACCCCATTAGCATTAATATATTTAATGGCTTGGTTGATGGTAGCAAATGAACCAACAGTAGGTAAAGAGATAAGCGGAGGATTTTGTGTTCCATTAATCAGATACACCGCACCGCCTTGAAGAGGGGCAAATATCTGTGTAAACTGCACAGCTCCGACACATGTTGCGCCTGAAGGTCGAGGGGTACCATATATGTCACGTGGTACCGCTGCCAATGGGAACGCACTGTTGAATATAGCCCCGGCAAATGCCAAATCTACATTAGGTGTAGAGTCATTTAAGTAAGTAGGTGCATAACTAAATGAACCAATATCGTTTACTGTAAATGCCCTCCAACTTGCTATTGAAGGATACGTTGTACTGGCATTATTTGATCCACCGATATTATTGGTAGAATTAGGTGCTGTTACGCCATACGCATTGTAAGCTATATTCCCAAAAGGAAGTGCAAATGGGTTAACATTTGCAATCACATTAATGGCAAAAGCGTTGCCAGACAAGCCTATGTTGCGTCCCAGTGAATTGGTAAAAATGTTATTTCTTACATCTAATCCGCCCTGAACCGTTGAGTTCACGAATAAGCAGCTGGATGAACTGTTGCTGCTTAGTGAAGTACCCGACATATTTATTGTATTGTTGTATATAAAGCATGCCAGATTATTCACTGTAGCTGTAGCCTCCACAAAAATAGCAGCAGGGTTAGCCGTTGAGCCGGCTGTACCGCCACCTGTACTGCGAATTTTAGCTAACGAATTATTTAAGATGTTAATGAACCTGAAATTCTGATTTCCGAGATTTATACGAATACCGTACATGGATTGACCTGACGTGGTAACCAGATTATAGATAAAGTTATTTCGTATGGTAATGGCTGAATCTTGTCCATTTTCACTAAAGGCCTCCAAACGAATACCTGCAAATAGGTTAGATTGATTTGTAGAAGCAATTGTATTGCGTATGGTATTGCTGTCTATAGAACTCATGACAACCGATTTGAGCATCACACCCGACTGTTCTGCCTGAGTGGTGGTGTTGCCCCCAATATATGTTGTAGGTAAAGTTCCTCCGGGTGCAATATCTCCACCAATAATGTTACTGCGAATATCCCATATAGCATTTTGTTCACCGGGAAGATTAGCTCCTCTTACAAAAATACCGTTTCGTACAGCTTCAATTATATTGTTTTCGATAATATAGTTATTGCTATTACCAACGGGAGCACTTGCGTTACTGACGCCTGCAGGTAAATATGCGCCATGGTAAATGCCAGCGAATGTATTTATAGCTGAGGTAGTTGAGTTACCCCGAATAATGCAATTCCTAATTTGAATGTTTGTAGTAGCAGCTGTATCTGTTGTAGTAGCAGCTATTACTCTGAAAAATATGTTGCTACCAAATGCAGATGACAAGCCAAAAGTCAAATTACGCTGACCGGGTAGGCCAGATCCATTGATTTGAAAATGACGCGCCCCAAGCAAACGCAGAGTTGATGTGTAATTGGGATGCGTAAGTGCTGGTGTGCTAATAGTGTCATTGTAAGTAGGCGCAATGGTTAATATAACAGGACGACTAGCATTTGCGCCCGGGAAATTGGTCACTGCAGGTATAAATGCACTTTCTTTAGGATATCCGGGCTCAATTTGCAAGGTTACATTTCCGGTACCTGTTACACCAGCGTTATTTAAGTAATGTATGGCATCAGCAACCGTTCCAAATGAGCCATTACCACCCGGCCCCACAGGCCAGCTGTTTACTCCGTTTATAGCGTAGGTGCGGTTTCCAACCAATGGATGGTAAGCCAACGCACTATTACCTGTAAACTGATACGCTCCTCGTGACGGGGTGCTGGTTCTTGCTACTCCATTAATATCAAACGGTACAAATACATTTAACCCGGTATTGTCTAAAGTAGAACCCATACCGTTACTAATAGTTAATGTAGAGTCATCGCCTGTAACAAATGGTGGAATAGTCATTACATCATTCGTTGATCCGCTAGACTGGGCCCATTCAGCAAGGGTGAAGCGGTTGCGTGTAAGCCAGTAGCCAACTGAAGAGTAGCCTCCTCTGCTATCATTGAGGTAAAATGCGTTGTAGCCAATTCCGGAAAACGGATTGGTGGTTCCGGTAAGTATTATTCCATACGTAAATGTAGGATTACCTGTAGCGTTAATTTGGCGACCGCCTCGGTTAGCAAATATGTTATTAAACAAAGTTATACCACCGTTTACAGTATTTGAAATTCCTAAACATGCTGTTATACCTGCTCCGGGTAATGTATCGTTGCTCAGGTATACAGAATTGTGAAGAATAGAATATCCTGCATTTACAGAATTATCTTCGATGAGAATACCCGTAGTGTAGTTGAATGTTGTAATGGTACCTGTACCTGATGTGGCTCCGATATCACCTATCGTGTTGTTTGTTATGCTAATTCCCATAGGCAGCGTGTGTGCGCCTAAATTGGCACGAATACCGTAAATACCGTTACCCGCTGCTGTTGTGTATAAATTATAGATTTTGTTCCCGTTTATATTAACAATACTGTCTAACGATAAAGTACCGGATTGAGCTGATAACTCTATCGCCCTAAAACCACCAAACGATGGCATGCTATTGCGAATGGTATTTCCTTGTATAAGGCAATTGGCCTGCGATGCAAGCAAGATGCCTGCTGCATTAGCCACACCGCCTATAAACGTTGTTGGTTGTGACCCGTTAGGTGCGATTGTACCCCCTATAATATTATTACGGACGATTAAATTATTGTCATGACTATTCGCGGTGAGTCCTATACCACGAGCAAAAACACCGTGACGTACTGCTTGTATAAGGTTATTTTCAATAGTAATGTTTTGGCTACGTCTAAGAGGTGCTGAAGGAGTTGTGGTACCGCCTATATAAAATCCTGCATACGTATTAACAGCATTCACCGTACTATTCCCATTTATTACACAATTGCGTATAGCAATATTCTGACATCCGTTTTGAGAAAAACCAGTATACTCTATAACTTTAGACGTAGCTTGTGTAGAACTGGCGTTCATTTGAAAAGTCAGGTTACGTTGTCCTGGGGTACCTTCTCCATCAATGGTGATATGACTAACACCATTGAACCTTAACAACGCAACATTGGCAGCCACAGCACCGGATGTAGTGATGATATAATTCGCACCTGGATTTGGCTTGATCACTATAGAACGGCTAGGAGCCATATAGTTGAACCCTCCATTAGTAATATTTCCTATGGCTAAAGGAGCAGGTTCTATACCTGTGTAGCCCGGAACCAATAATATTGTGATGGTTCCTAATGTAGTTGGATCAACACCATTAACCGTTATTGCATTAAACAATCCTGACGTATTAGAGTACGCACCACCGGTATACGTCCCCATGAAATTAATAAACGTGTCTTTAGGTGCTACAACGTCAGCACCAATCCCGTCAATGTAGTAGGTTCGTCCACCTTCAATCGGGGCTTGCGCATGAATGTTGCCGATGCCTGTAAAAATAATGCCGGCAAAGAGTAGTTTTCGGGCAAGCCCGGATAGAATTGTAAGTTTAGTTTTCATATACATGTTGCTGATTTGTTAATCATATCGAATACCAAAAATTTCAAAAAAAGTTGATAAAACAAAACTATTTGTAAACTTTTTAATGATTATCATTTTTTCTTTACATAATAAGCTAGTAATCTGTCCCATTGAGGTCGTTCTTTGGCTCTCCATTTGAAACCTTTTAACCGCAGCTCTTCCGGTTTAGTATCCTTTATAGGATAGTAGTTGGCATCAGGTTTGGTTAAAAATTGACAACGGCTAATTTTATTCTCTGAAAAGTAAAATTCCATTTCACTGCAATCAATCACATTTACACCTGTATAAGCGGAGTCTTCTTTTACATAATAAATGCTCTGCGCATTTCCCATTACTTTCAGGTACTCAAACTTACTATCGCTTAACCTTCCATTCATGATACGACCCTTTATCTGATCAAACTCTTTGGCTGCAACCCTCGATATCATCATCCCGTTTTCTATTAGCCTGAAGGAGTCCAGTTTGTTGTTGTTCATGTACATGATAATGGTGTCAGCTGTAGCCTGATTTTGCCCTGACCACAATGCAGGTTTGTGAAACAGTGTTAAACTGGAGTCTATTGACTGATAAATAACCGAGTCGCAACGGGCCTGCATATCGTGTTTTAGTACCGAAACCTGCCTGAACGCTTTTACCAGTTCATGCTGCACTATAGAATCAGCCAACTGAATTCGGCCGTAACTGTAAATGGTATCTGCAAACAGATACATGGAGTCTTTTTCCAGGTATTTCTTCATGCATGCATGGCCGTGCAGGATATTTCTCTTCTGCTTTCCCATCATCGTACCTTTTTCACCGTACAGAATGGTCTTTGATTTTTTATCGTATAACTCAATATTGTACCAGGCCTTCCCAAACTCAGCGGCATTTTCATAGTATATGCTGTCGGCACACAACACGTTATCTTCATTTTGTATGCGGGCATTTTTCCCAAAATGAGCTACTTCGGTTTTTGTATTAAACCTGCCCCTTTCGCAGTACACATTACTGTTGCTGCCGGTAATACGTGTGGGGCCAAAAAAATAAGCTACTGATGACCGGGTTGCATAGCGTAATGTGTCTGTATTTATTTTATACTTTTTATTAACCAGAACCACATCGTCTTTAAAAAACAACTCCTTCAGATTGGCATAATAATATCCGTATGTGCTGGTAAGTGTATTCTGTTCGTTTACAATGGTGCCGCCAGTTGTGTAATAACCGGTGTTTTGAATCATGTTAAACGTAAGCGCATCTGTTGTCAGTCGCATTGTTTTATCGGTCATCACCACATCACCCTGCAATTGTGCAAAACGAGTATTGGCATCGTAGCTCAGTTTTTTACTAAAAAACTGTAAGCTGTCATTATGGTTAATGCGAACATTGCTGTAAGCATCTACCATGTTTTGCTCTTCGAACTGATAAGCACTGTCGCAATACAAAAGCGTATTGCCCTGCTTGAATTGCACATCCCCAATTAAACGTTTGATCTTGCCTGTTGTTGATTGATCGTATTCAAGTACATTTGCATGTATCAATTCTATACGTTCGTTTTGTGCTGACAGTTTTAAATTAAATAACCCACAACATAAAAATACTAACCCTATGTAACGTGCTACTTTTTCTTTCTCAGGCATGCGTTCAAAGCTATGAAAATTGACATACATTCAGCTATACTTACGTTAGATTCATTCAGGCAAAGATTGAAAGATTTGGGTATTACACCTAATCATTCTCTATTATTGGCATGTAGCGGTGGAAGCGATTCCATGTGTCTGGCAGATTTACTGATAAAAGCAGGATGTACCTTTTCGGTTGCGCATGTAAATTATGGACTGCGAGGTGCAGAAAGTGATACTGACATGGAGTTTATTCGCTTCTATTGCAGCCAGCACCAAATACCATTTTATCTGCTGGAAGCACAAGGTATGATTCAGGATGTAGGCAACATTCAGGAGCAGGCGCGCGATGTGCGCTATGCCTGGTTTGAAGAATTACTAAGTACACATGGGTTAGATTTTATTTTAACTGCTCACCACATGAATGATCAGGCTGAAACTATCCTGCTTAATTTGATTCGTGGTACGGGACTAAATGGATTGTCGGGCATGCAGGATGCAAAAGGTAAACGTATTCGACCATTGTTGCCATATAGCAAATCAGCCATACTTCGCTACTGTGCCGATTACGGTATTTCGTATCGGGAAGACTCAACGAATGCCGAACTGAAATACACAAGAAATAAAATTAGGCATAGTGTATTCCCAATAATTTCGGAGATTAATCCTAAAGCCATTGAGCATATTGCGCAGCTGGCTGACAGAGTATCGTTCAGTCAATACGCATTGAAGGAATTTATTGAAAAACTAAATAACAAACATCGTCAGGTAAGGCAAACGGGCGAAGTGGAATATGATTTTTCTGAGTTTACTGAAACTGCGTTTCTGACCGATTATTTATTCTATGAAATGCATACTTATGGCTTCAATTACGAACAAATAAATAGTTTATGCAATCAATTGCCTTTCGTGTCGGGTAAAACTGCACACGCGAATTCATATCAACTCATTACTCAGGCATTTAAACTATTTCTAATAAAATCACCGGACACTACTTCATCCTCAATTGGCATTCATGCATTACCTTTTCATTACAGCACTCCACATTTCAGTATTGATATTGATTTGATTAATGCGGGTACCTTATGGTCCTTCCGGCAAGAAAATACGTTGTTCATAGCAGCTGATGACTTTACCGATACATTCCCCGATATAGCACTCGATTACTGGAAAGAAGGTGACCTTTTTCAACCTATGGGAATGCATGGCACAAAAAAACTAAGTGATTATTTCACCGATAAAAAAATACCTGTTCATATACGCAGTACTATTCCACTCATTCGCATTAACAATTTAGTAGCTGCACTCATTCCATACACTATACATGAACAGTTTCGCATCACTCAACACACACGATCGGTGATGCGTATTCACTACAAAACAAAAAAGGCAGTTGAGTAATTCAACTGCCTTTTGAATATGCTTTAGTGCTTCAACAATCGTTATTTAATAAGCTGAATTTTTGTGGTTTTCTTCTTACCACCTGCCTTCATCACCACAAAGTACATACCCGGTTTCTCATCGCTCAAATCCAGGTCTATTTGTGTTTGATTGGATTTATATGTTACGTTCTTAATCAGGGTTCCTACTATGTTGTATATTTCTATGGATCCCTCCTCTTTTGTAGAGAGCAGTACTGTGCACAATCCTGAAGTTGGGTTAGGGTATAGCGCCATAGTTTCATTCGCCCCGATTTGTTTCAATCCGGTAGCAAAATTTACTGTTACTTTTCTAAACACACGTTTAGATAAATTACCCGATTGGTCCACTGCTCTGTAGTATACAAAATATTCCCCCCCCACTTTTGTATTCAGTCCGGATGTATCAACGGTTACGGTTATCTGGTTGGGTGCATAGTAGTTGTCCGTTACCACATAGCCGGGGTCTTTCT
>Ga0315904_10005535_pt1 | contig 17511 bp, 14 predicted proteins | sample LakEriMetagenome_6_FD_203529 | JGI IMG/M metagenome (GOLD analysis project Ga0315904, IMG submission 203529) | Freshwater fungal communities from buoy surface, Lake Erie, Ohio, United States - Buoy 12 MA120 | ecosystem: Environmental > Aquatic > Freshwater > Lake | place: USA: Lake Erie, Ohio...
CCCGGAGGCAATGCAATGCTTTTCAGCAATACCTGTTCAATAAGGAAACCTTTTGGCGAAAGCACTTCCATCATACGTTCAGCTATTTGTTTTTCGATTATACTGCGTTTACTGCTGTGCATATCCTTAGCATCAAACTTGGCACATATATCGGCACTGGCGCTACGCAACACAGGCTTTATGAGTACATCTTCAAATTCGAGTCCTGTATTTTGAAGTATGTTAGGTACCTCATTACGTACTATTTTATAAAGTATAGATATTTCGCTGTTTACCGTAAGTCCCTCTTTGCTCGGAAGTCCTAAGGTCATTTCCAGATTTACAGTTCGTACTTTTACCTTAATAATGCGTGATGTGAAGGGATTATACGTGCGAGGTCCGGGATCGTATATTTTATTTTTAACCCTGCCCAGTGTACGTTTAACTCCAACTTCATCTTGTATAATAACAGCGCAGGAGCTCATGGTAATGGCTACAGCAAGCCATAAAATAGTAACTAATTTGTTCATAATGGTGGATGTATAATAAATGCAAAGTGACAAAAACGATACCACTTATTGACGTTTTACTATTGTAAAAAAACCTTTACGTTTGATGCACTCAGAGTCTATGCAACACATAACCCATTCCGATATTATTCGGTTCTTTGAAGATATTCCCGAAGCGCCCATACAGCCTGTACTGTGGCCTGATTTTTCGGTGTATGGTTTGCAGGTTCAGATAAAGCGAGAAGACTTGTTGCATCCGTATATATCAGGTAATAAATGGAGAAAATTAAAATATGTAATGGCCGATGCGGTAGCAAAAAACAAAACACATCTGGTGAGTTTTGGTGGCGCATACTCCAATCATTTACTGGCACTGGCCTTCGCAGCGAACAAACTTCATTTGCAATCTTCTGCCTGTGTGAGAGGAGAAGTGGTGCAAAATCCTGTTCTTGATTTTTGTAAGCAGCACAGAATGCATTTGCATTTTATTTCCAGAACTGAATACAGAAACAAACAGGCTGCATACGAGTCATTATTTGCACCACACATCGACACGTATTTTATTGATGAAGGCGGACGAGGCGAACTGGCCGTAAAAGGGTGCGAAGAAATCATGAGTGATATATCCGGGTACACACATTATGTGTGTGCAGCAGGCACAGGCACCACGCTGGCCGGCATTGCACGTTCGGCTAAACGAAATCAGGCAATAGCAGAAGGCATATGTGTGTTAAAAGGTGCCCAAGCAATGAATGACGAAGTAAATGAGTGGGCGGGATACGAAGTACTGATGCACCATGACTTTCACCGAGGTGGTTATGCCAAAACCGACAACGAATTGCTGGCATTTGTAGCGGAGTTTTACCAAAAAAATAATATACGACTTGACGAGGTATACACGGCTAAGGCCATGATGGCTATTTGCGAGTTGGCCAAGCAAAATTATTATCCGAAGGGCAGCAACATACTGTTTGTTCATACCGGAGGTGTATCGCTGTTAACCAATCCATTATCAGCAGTCGATTAAACCTTTTACACCTCGGGTATATCTGAACCTGCATGATGAAAAAACTATTCTATACCCTGGCCATACTGGGTATGTGCCAGACAAGCAATGCTCAAACCCCCAAGCAACAGCTAACTCCCGAACAAAAGCTGGAGAAAGAAGTAATGCGCGCCAAAACTGAATTGTCGTTAAGTGATGAACAGGCCACCAAATGGAAAGCAGCAGCCGAAAAACGTAACCAGAAGTTAATGCCTGTTAGAGATAAACTTAAGGGCTCAACAACGCCTGATGAACGTAAAGCATATCGTCAAGAAGTAAAAAGTACTATGGATACGTTCAACTCAGATGTAAAATCATTTCTAACGGCAGAACAGAATACCAAATGGGAATCAGTAAGACAGGCGAAAAGAGAATCCATGAAATCAAGACGTCAGAAACACAAAGACTCACCTACTCCCCAGTCCGATGACTTGGATGTTTTTTAGTTAAGTCGGGTTATCCGCACAATTCTGCTATCGTTTTTTCAGTTGATTTTAAACCGTGGCCACTAAATAGCGTGACCACTGTTGACAGATTGTTACCCGACATGTATTTACTTGCTCCGGCTACAGTTGCTGCCGATGTAGGTTCGATGTAAAACCCTTGTTTACCGCAGGCAAGCCAGGTATTTTTTATTTCGGCTTCATTTACGGTAATGAAAGTTCCGCCTGTTTCATTTACCATTTGAAACATCTCGTTTCCACGCACAGGCGATTCGATGGCGATTCCCTCAGCAATGGTGGGCAAGGTTCGTGTATGCTCGGTGTGGTTGTATATATTAGCCAGTGGAGCACAATTTTCGGCCTGCACCGCAATCAGTTTAGGTATTGTTTTACAAATGCCTGCGCGGTATAAATCAGCAAATCCAATATAACAGCCGATAAGCAGTGTGCCGTTTCCGGCAGGAACAACAACTGCATCCGGTGTTTTCCAGTTTAATTGTTCGCACAGTTCGTAGGCAAATGTTTTGGTACCGTGAAAGAAATAAGGGTTGTAACAGTGACTGGCATAAAAACTATTTTCGGCAGCCTTTCGTGCGGCTAGTGCTGCATCATTTCGTGTACCTGTTACCTGAATAACCTCAGCACCGTACATTTTCATCTGAGCAATTTTTGCCGGTGATGTGGTATGTTGTACAAACACCGTACATCTAATACCTGCACGTGCGGCATAGGCAGCAATAGCGCATCCCGCGTTGCCGCTCGAATCCTGAACTACATGAGTAATACCGGCCGCTTTGGCATAACTGATAAGCACGCTGGCGCCACGGTCTTTATAAGAACCGCTGCTAAATAGCTGCTCTTGTTTGATGAGCATGGAATGTCCGTTTACGTTAACGGACAACAGAGGAGTATAGCCTTCATCAAGCGAAACAATATGTGAATCGTCTTCAATTGGAATCGATTCGCGGTAACGCCACATGCCATGCTTGCGGTTAATGAGTGTTGACGGATTAAACATTCCGTTGTAGGTAAGCTGCAGTAAATTCCCTTTATCCGAAACAAATCCACGGTACAAATCGGGCATAGTATTACCTGTTACACTATCGATAAGAAAGGCTTTCATCACATCAGTTTATGGTAAGCTTTCAGCCAGCGATCGGGTATTTCGTCTTTCAGTGCCAGTTCGTAGTCGGTATAGCTGCAGGGCACCATATACTTGCCACTATGCTTGCTTTTTTCGTTGGGGTAAGGAATTTCCATCCACCAGCGATCGGTGAATTTGTTTTTATAAAACACAATATCGTAGTTTCCGTGCTGCGCAGTTACAAGATACTTGGTATAGTCATCGCTTTCAGGTGCCGGGTAATCATTTTTGCGTTGATAATATCCATCAATAAAGTACCACATACTTTGTGAAAGCAACTTGGCCGTGCGGTGGTCGGCATCTTTTTCGGGTGCAAAATCATAAAACCCGATGGATGTTAGTTCGTTGCTCATGCCTGCGTAGCGTGTTATCTGACACGCTTCTTCTGCCAATATACCGTTCGGATTTCCGGCCACACTGCCAGGAGCATCTGATGCTTTTATGCAGTTGGCGCTAAACACCATCATATCGCTATTGCGCAGCAATGGTTCCGTTTCCTGTACAGCATTGCGAAGACCTCCTAGCCGGTATAAATCAAAGTTCATTTTCTCGAACGTATCAATGCTTTCCTGTTCGATAAAATACTGCTGAGAACCTGCATGTGTTATGTTGAACAGGTAGTTTGGCTGATGAGCAATGAGTTTGAGCAAATAATTATTCGATTCAGGCACGAGATCGTTTTGCTTAAGTACGATAGTTGAATCGCAGCAAAAAACATTCATGGAACGATTGATACCTTCATATGCAGTGTATTGAGCATACGCCATATCCTGTGTGCCACCCAGTATAATCACACATTTCTTTAGTGCAAGCAGATGAGAAATAACAGCATTCAATGCAAAAAGTGAATCGTTAACCGTATCGCCCGCTTTTATATTTCCAATATCGGCCAGTTTTACTGGGTATTTTGGCTGCGCCAGTGTGTAAAACTGTTTGCGAATAGCATCAGCTGCAGAGGCAATGGATACAAGGCTGCCGTTTCGGTATTCTTCCACACCTACTATTACCAAATCGGCCTGATGTATGTCGGGAAATTTCTGAAGATAGATGTCAGCAACATTCACCAGCGTACGTGCTGTACTTTCAGGTATATCGTCCAGTACAGCGTTTTGGACCGGTAAAAGATAATCGGTTAGTTCCATGGTGGGCAGATGAGTTTCGTTGTCACAAATTAGTGTATTTTAGCCGGCTCATTAATAAACATTTCCACACTTGATACTTGTAAGCGGAGCGACAGGATTTTTAGGGGCACATATGGTTTGCCGGTTATTGCAGCAGGGTCTCACAGTAAGAGCTATGAAACGAAGTACTTCGTCACTGGATGAATTTAACCTCATCTATGCTACTTATTTTGAAAACTCATCAGATACATCCGACAAACCGGAATGGATTGATGCCGATGTGTTGGATATTCCTTCGCTGAATGAGGCCTTTAGCGGTGTAACAGAAGTGTACCACTGTGCAGCTGTGGTTTCGTTTCATCCATCCGATAAAGAGATGATGCACCGCATAAACGTGGAGGGAACAGCCAATATGGTGAATACAGCCCTGGAACACTCTGTAAGTAAGTTTTGCCATGTGAGCTCCATAGCAGCCATTGGCAGAAGCGGAAAAAATAGTGCAATAACTGAGCAAACGGCTTGGGTTACTTCTAAGCACAATTCGAACTATGCTATTTCCAAATACAAAGCTGAGTTAGAAGTGTGGCGAGCTGCCGAAGAAGGATTGCCGGTTACTATTGTAAATCCGGGAGTAATCATTGGTGTAGGAAAATGGAACAGAGGAACCTGCGCTCTTTTTAAGATGGTGTGGGATGGGCTTCCTTTTTATACGCTTGGTGTAAACGGGTATGTAGATGTTAAGGATGTTACGCAAGCCATGTTTTTACTGATGGAAAATAAGTGTTTCAATGAGCGCTTTATACTTGTGGGGCAAAATATAGAGAATAGACAATTTATGTTTTCCGTTTCTGAATTGCTGAAAAAGCGTAAACCTTATATACGAATAAATAAGCAGCTGGCAGAGTTAGCGTGGAGATTATATGCCATTTGGGGATTCATTACGCAAAAGCAACCGAAAATAACACGTGAAACAGCCAGAGCATCTCAAAACACGTATTGGTATTCATCAGAAAAAATAACCAAGCAGCTAGCTTTTAATTTTACACCGATAAATGAGACATTCACATACATTTGTCACCACTTTTTAAAGCAACACCATTATGATTAAAATTTATGCAGCAGTGATTGCGAGTGCATGCTTGCTTACTGCATGTTCAACAAAAACCGAGCAGACTGCAAAGTCAGATACGTCAACTGCTACCTATGAAAAACTGTACAAGCAGGCATTAGCCAGCAAAGATTATCAGACGGCTATTACTGCCATCCAACTTGTTTTGATGAATGATTCTTCTAGCGGGCTGCGCGACTCACTGCCTGAGCTATATGGCGCAGTAAATAACCTGGAGGCCTGTATGCAGGCTAGTGCGCAATCTATGGAGCGCTATCCTGAAAATGAAAAATTTAAAAACATCATGCTCATCTGTTTACAACAAACAGGCGATATGGAAGGTCAGTTTGCATTGCTTAATGACCTATATCAGCGCACAAAAAAATCGCAGTATATCATTCAGGTAGCCTCTATACAAATGCAGTCAGGCAATGTGAAGCAGGCTATGCAAACCATAGACATGTTGATGAAAGAACTGAAAAACTCGAAAGACAGCATAGATGTATTTACAGATGAAACCAGCAAGCAAAAGGTACCTGTTATGGCTGCTTTATGGAACATGAAGGGATTTGGTTACATGCAGCAGAAAAACATCGAAAAAGCTAAGGAGGCATTTTTTCAGTCTATGGAAATTTATCCTGAGTTTGTAATGCCTAAGCGAAACCTGCAACTTATTTTTGACCGTAAAATGCGTTGATGCATCAGTCGTCTGATTTGTTGTTCACCTTGCTTAGCAGATCGTATGCGCCTTGTACAACATAACGCTTCGATGTGTCCAAAGGATTAACGACACAACTTTTATCTTTTGTCAGCAGTAGATTTACAGGAATCATTTCATACTCCAGTTTTTTTGCAGTAACAGAAAATACATACTGCCTACCGTTGTAGGATACTACAGCCGATTCGGGTAATGTATAGTGCTTTTGGGCGTCATTAAATACTTGCGCATGCAGGTAAGTACCCGGTATAAGCGACTGATCTTCCACATCCAAATGGCAATGTACACGTACAGTGCGTTCAGCACTTATTTCTTTGTTGATTAAGTAAACATGAGCCGTTCGTATCTTTTGCTCATTCACCAGCCGTATGTGTACTTTTTGATTTTTCGAAATGTACGGTATATCTTTTTCAAACACCTGAAGTTCGGCATGCAGATGTTCGGGGTCGATAATTCGAAATAATAAATCCTGTGGCTGCACATATGAGCCCAGATTAATTTTCATCTCGGTGATGTAGCCGTTTATAGGAGAAGTTATATTAACCGTTGGAGAAATTACGCCTGCGTCTAATGTATTTAGCGGCACATTCAGCATCAGCAACTGTGCTTTAATGCCATTGAGTTTTGCCTTAGCCGATTCATACTGAGCTTTTGCCTGCTGAAAGGTTTTGGGTGAATTTACCTGCTCGGCAGCCAGTTGTTTTTGCCGCTCAAAGTCGGCCTGCAAAAACTCTAACTGACTTTTTATATCCAGGTATTCCTGTTGCAGTTGTATGTATGATGGATTTTGCATCACACATAACACATCGCCTTTTTTCACCTGCTTGCCCTGAAGCATATCTGTGCTTTTTACATAACCACCAAACAATGCCATAACAGATACTGCTTGCTGAGGCGGCACATCCAGCATTCCGGTTGCCTCAATGCTACCCGAAATATAATTTAAGTCGGGTTTAGCGGTTTTTAATCCGACAGATGCATACTGCTCATCAGTAAGCGAAACAATTACGGAATGTTTTTCATCAGTTGTTTCTGTAGTTTTCTGTACGGTAGGGCTGCTACACGATATAGCAGCAATACCTATAAATAATACGAGTAATTTATTCATGTTAACGGTTCATTAAGTAGTGAATTTCGGATAAGGTTAAGTTATAATCGAGAATGGCTTGCAGGTATCGTATTTCGGTATCGACAGATTGTTTGGAATATACCAGAAACTCGCTGTACGCTATTTCGCCAGCTTTTAATGCTGCAATACTTTGCTGCATAGTTTTTCTTGCCAGCGGTACAGCCGATTCTGTGTAATACGTTAATAAGCCTTTGTGTTTACTGTAGTTGGCACGGAAATGTTGCATTTGCGCACTCCATTGTTTTTGAGTCGACAGGTACAAGGCGTTTCGTTTTTGCTTTTCTATTTCGGCAGCCTGTATGCGCGACCGATCAGGAAAAAACCAAACCGGCACAGCCAGGCCAATATTGATTCCCTGAAACCGTGCATTGGAGCTATACAGCACCTCTGTGCCACTCACGTTGTGTGAACCAATAAGTGTTTGATTAAAGTAACCCAGCCGCAGGTCGGGCAAGGCCCTGTTCCATTCCACATTCTTTTGTTTTTCGGCTACAACTTTACTTTGTAATGCATATTGTGTTACTGGATTTTCATCGGCTGAAACAGCTTGTTGCATCACCGCATCAGAAAGTAAAAAAACACCGGTATCAGCAATTTGTACTGAATCGGTTATCTGCAAAAGTGATGTCAGCTGTGTGTAAAGTTGCTTAACTGTTTCGCTGCTTTGCCACAACTGTGCCTGTATTTCCATGCGCTGATTGACAACCGTTCCGTAGGCAAGTGCAGTTATGTCGCCAGCATCGAATCGTTTTTTGGATGCTTGTTCCATGTGCCCCCAAATAGAATCAAGCTGTTTAAATTTAGTTTCCAGCAACAATGCATGATTCACCTTTACATACGCATCGGTTACCTGTTTGCGCATATCATTTTTCACTGCGTCTAATTGGTAAGAGCTTAATGCAGTCAGCGCTTTTCCGTATGCACGCTGACTACCGGTAAATGTGCTGAATGGCAATGTTTGTGCAATGCTGATGTTGTTGTCATTGCGTGCAAAACTGTTGTACTGGCCATACATCAGGTTCACATCTGTTTTGGGAAGTTCGAACCAACCTGCCTGTTGTTTTTTACGTAAATCGGTTTCCAGATTTGCTGCTTTCACCTGTTGGTTATTGCTCCATGCCAGGTCAACAGCCTGCTCCAGTGTTATTTTATTAGCTTGCTGTGCCGATACATCAGATGCGTAAACCAGAACAAGACTGAGGAGTACAGTAAATGTAGTGCGCATATACCGCACGGATAATTGTAGTAATACAGGAATCATAAAAAGCGTAAGTAATGTAGAAGTAATGAGGCCGCCAATAACAACAGTAGCCAATGGCTTTTGCACTTCTGCACCATCGCCTGATGATAGTGCCATGGGTAAAAATCCTAGCGAGGCCACCAATGCAGTCATGATAACAGGCCGTAGTCGTGTACGTGTGGCATTTCGTATGGCATTTTCCCACGATTCGTTTTCATCTTTTATGAGTCTGTTAAATTCAGCAACAAGAACAATTCCGTTCAGAACTGCTACGCCAAATAAAGCAATGAAACCTATGCCGGCCGATATGCTGAAGGGCATATCTCTAAGCCACAGCGCTACAATGCCTCCAATGGCAGAAAGTGGAATAGCTGTGAAAATTAACAGCGACTGAACTACGGAATGAAATGTAAAATACAACAAAGCAAAAATGAGCAGCAATGCAGCAGGCACTGCAAAGAGTAAACGTGTACGTGCTTCTTCCAGATTCTTAAAGGCACCACCATAGGTTATGTAATATCCGGGTTCCATGTTTACTTGTTGTTCGGCTTTTTTCTTCACGTCCTGCACTATACTTTCAACATCTCTTCCCCTCACATTGAAACCTACAATGACTCTTCTTTTTCCTTCATCGCGTTGTATTTGGTTTGGCGCTAGTTCTTTTACTATTTCTGCTACTTCACTCAGCGGGATGGTTTTCCCGTTATCAAACACAACGGGCAACTGTTGCAATTGGACTAAATCTGTTTTTGCAAGTGTGTCTGCACGAACTACCAAATCAAACCTGCGTTCTTTTTCAAACACCACACCTGCCGATGCACCAGCCAGTGCGGTATAAATGGCAGTATTTACTTCGTTTACGCTTAAGCCGTAACGAGCCAGGCTACTACGGTTGATGCGGATGAGTACTTGTTCTATTCCTTCAATGGGCTCAACGTATACATCTTCTGCGCCCTCTACCTGGCTGCATAATTTTCCAAGTTTGCGTGCATACACAGCAAGCTGTGCCAGGTCTTCGCCATATATTTTCAGTACTACATCCTGACGTGCACCTGTCATGAGTTCGTTGAAGCGCATTTGTATGGGTTGCTGAAAACCAAAGGTTACTCCGGGCATGTGTTCTTCAAGCTGCTCCTGCATTTTAGTAGCCAGCTCATCACGATCGGCTGCACTTGTCCATTCGTGTTTGTCTTTTAAAATAATCATCAGGTCGCATGCTTCTAAAGGCATGGGGTCCATCGGTATTTCACTGGTTCCTATTTTGCCCACCACTTTTAGCACTTCAGGAAAATGATCGGTTAAAACCTGAGCACTTTTTTGCGCTACTTCTACAGTTTTAGAAATTCCTGTTCCGGGCAAAAGGCGTGTTTCCACTGCAAAATCACCCTCATTAAGCGTGGGTATAAATTCAGCTCCGAGGTTTGTGAATAGTGCCACTGATAGGCTAAACAGCAGTATAGCAGCGGCTATAAAATAACGCGGCCGGTATAGTACTTTTTCAAGTAAAGGTTTGTACATGCGGTATGCACCTGCAATAAATCGTTCAGACCACGTGAACGAAAGTTTTCCTGATGTGGTTAGTACCAACGAACATATCATGGGTACGTAGGTAACTGAAAGCAGAAATGCACCCAGTATGGCAAATGAAACCGTTTGAGCCATCGGCTTAAACATTTTGCCTTCGATGCCTGTAAGAGCCAGTATGGGCAGGTAAACAATAAGTATGATTATTTCGCCAAAAGCCGCGCTTGATCGAATACCCGATGCCGCCTTGTATAGTTCTTCATTGAATTGTTTACGATCCGATATGACGTTTTTACGTATCTGCAAGTGGTGCAACGTAGCCTCTACAATAATTACAGCCCCGTCAACAATCAAACCGAAATCAATAGCGCCTAAACTCATCAGATTTCCTGATACGCCAAAGGCATGCATCATGCCAACGGCAAAAAGCATAGCCAGCGGAATAACTGAAGCAACAATGAATCCGGCACGTACATTTCCAAGAAGCAATACAAGAACAAATATGACAATAAGTGCACCTTCAATCAGATTTGTACTTACGGTTTTTATTGCACCCGTTACCAGTTTGGTTCGGTCAAGAAATGGCTCAATACTTACACCCTCCGGAAGATTTTTTTCAATAAGAGCTATGCGATCTTTTACATCGTGAATTACTGCCGATGAATTTTCTCCTTTTAGCATCAACACAATACCGCCTACTGTTTCTCCTGAATTATTTAACGTCATGGCTCCATAACGTACAGCGTGTCCCAAATTTACCTGAGCCACATGCTTTACCAATATGGGTGTACCACTGTCATTTTTTTTCACTACACAGTTTTCAATATCGCTTAGCGTACCCACTATTCCTTCACTGCGTATGAAGTATACGTTTGGATATTTTTCGATGTATGCGCCACCGGTATTTTTATTTCCGTTTTGCAGTGCAGCAAATACATCCTGTAATCCTATGCCAAAACTTTTTAACTGCTGCGGATTAACTGCTACCTCGTATTGTTTTATATAGCCCCCGAAACTGCTCACATCGGCCACTCCTTTTGTACCCAGCAGTTGCCGTCTGACTATCCAGTCTTGTATAGTGCGTAATTCTGTTATTGGGTAAGTATTTTCATAACCTGCTTTTACCTTCAGCGTGTACTGAAATATTTCTCCCAACCCGGTAGTTACAGGCGCTATTTCGGGTAGCCCCATGTCTGCCGGCAAATCATTTTTTACCTGTGTAAGGCGTTCGTTTACCTGCTGCCGTGCCCAGTACACATCTATCTCTTCGTCAAAAACCAATGTTACAACAGATAAGCCAAATCGGGAAAATGAACGCATTTCAACCAAATGAGGAATTGTGGTCATTGACTGCTCAACAGGAAAGGTGATGATACGTTCAATATCCTGTGCGCTGAAAGCCGGTGAACGTGTGATGACCTGTACCTGATTATTTGTAATATCGGGTACAGCATCAATTGGAAGTTGTGTAAGCGCATAGCTACCCCAGGCAACCAGCGCAGTTACTAATAGTGCGATAACGGGTTTTCGGTGTATAGAAAACCATATAATGCGGTCAAGCATAACCTTGCATAGAATTTAAGTAAATGAGAAATGTGGAATGTGTAGCCGTAAAAGTAACGGCATACGTCTGACCTATGTGTCAGCTGTTAATACAATCAGCTAAAACGGGGAGGCTGAAATATAGAGACGCTACGCGTACCTGCATAGGCATTGGCATAGCCGGCAAATGCCACACTGCTTAACAATGGAACAGCTTGAATCAACGACTGGTTTTCTTGGTGCACAAACAGCAGGCAATGGCATACACTGTTAAACAGTGGCAGGTCATCGTGATTTTCTTCTTCGGCATGCTGAGTATCGCCATAATGAAGAGCCAGAAACTCAATAAATGAAAGGGTTTGGTTGTGTTCCTGCGTGTGGTGATAGTAATGCTGTACCAGCGAAGGAAGCTTGCTCCACTCCGAAAGGTTTTGTTCGGGCATAAAGCCCGAAATTAAAAAATGAATGCTAAGAATAAGTGCTGCGACTTTTTTCATTCGTGGGCAAATGTAAGCAAAAAACAATTAACGGCTGTTTAGTAGGCCTAATGCAAGAGTGCTGACTGTGTCGGGCTGAATAGTACTTACCAGACTTGACGGTGCAAAACGCCAAAGCGGATAGCCTTTTTTTATAAACAATGGAGGCACTGCATGATGCATATGGCTGAATGTTTCAGGTGTGCTGATAAAACGGTAGTAGTTTACTCCGTTGCTGTATACTACACATGGTGTGGTGGTTGATGCAGCAATATGCTGAGCAACTGTATCGGGTGAAATGAGCAGACATGCATCGGCTATTTGCTGAATAAGTTCGGGCAAGGTGGTTTTGCCACAAGTCAGCGTTAAATTTTTTACGTTAGTTGACAAAATATCAGCTATAGCTTTTTCCATACCGCGTTCGCTTACAGATCCGCTTAGAACAAATTCATACGTTTGCGGGTGTGCTGTTTCGATAGCACGAATAACTGCTGCATAATGTGATGCCGGCCAGATTTTACTTTTATGATTAGCACCACAAAACACCACTATCGTAGTTGAATGTTTTTTGGTTACCGGTAGATAAGGTTTTTCGAGCTGAATTTTTTGGTCGCAAAGCGCCTCAGCAATTTCTTTATTTCTTAAAAACTCGTGCAGGAAGTCTTTACGCAACGAACCGATAAAGCTATTATTTGTGGTGTGCTGACTATAGCGGGCCAAAAAGTGCTGTTGAAACGAATCACCTCCATGCAAGGGAATTATTTTTTCACTATCCGTAAAAGCCAATAAGCTTAGTAGGTCAGGAAATCCATTCGCATTGTAAGCGGGCATATACACATGCTCGGCATGAAGTGTTGAAAGGGTATTTAGCCATGCCTTTCGTCCGGCATAATCTCCAATCGTTTTTTTATCGAGCCACAACGTGTGTCTGAATGTTCGGTCGTATTCATCGTAAATGGGCTTGAACGCCATATTGCCGATAAACAATGTATTGTCGCCACATAGCTGATGATAATACGGCAAAAAATTGCGGAATGTTAGATAGTCGCCAATATCAACTAAGTGCAGAAGGATGTTGGAATATGTTGTTGATCGCGTTTGATGAGCATTTTTTACGTATGCTGCATGCCTATCAAACTCACGCAGCGCCTTCTTATCCGCACGCAGTGTTTTGAAAGCTTTATATGCATTTTTAATACCATACAACATGTAGCAAATGTAATCATTACCCATTTGGGTGTATACTTGTAGTGCAATTATGCATATTGAACAAAAACATGTGCAGGTAATTAAAACAGCCAGGTATTTTATATCCGGCCCGATTACCGAACATACAACACGTATAGTATTTGTGCTGCACGGCTACGCACAGCTTGCTTACGATTTCATGCTGCAATTCGAGCCACTATTTTCATCCGATACAGTATTTGTAGCACCTGAGGCCTTAAACCGTTTTTACAGCAAAGGCTTAGGTGGCAAACCTGCTGCATCATGGATGACAAGCGAAGACAGAGAATCTGAAATAGCCGATTACATCTATTACCTGAATACCGTGTACACAGAGGTAGTGCCTGCAAATTTTTCCGGCCATTTGTGCGTGCTGGGATTTTCGCAGGGAGTGGCCACAGCATCACGGTGGCTGCATCATTCGCAGCATAGGTTCACCGGCTTCATTATGTGTTCGGGCGATATAGCTATAGAGTTAAGACATCCGCTGAGCAGTAAAATAGAACACCTAAAAACCGTTTACATATCAGCCGAGCATGACCCTTTATTGAACCACAAAACGAAAAACGAGGTAGAACAGGTTATTCAGCAATTAAATTCCGTTCGCATTATTTTTGATGGCGGGCATGAATTACATTTGCCTTCAGTTAAACAAGCACTTAGTTATGTATAGGATATTCATTGTTTTGCTGTTTACAGCAACTGCATCATTGGCTCAGCAAAGTAAAATGGAAGCTGACCGGTTAAAAAACATTCAGGCTAAGCAATTCTGGCTGGCAACCGGCTCAGGTTTAAACAACCATTTCGGATTACTGGGGATAAGTATGGAATATAAATTGCCGGGTAAGTGGAGTGTTTTTGGTGGTATTGGTTTTGGTACATGGGGAAATAAATTGGGTGCAGGTATGCGCATTTACAAGCAGTACCCGGTTAAGCGTGCATTTTCATTTAGTTTAACACAAGCCAGCGGCTTAAGCGATATAGATCTAAAAACAAACACGATTAATCCGAATGGAATTGTAGTGGATACAACCGTAGCTTTTAATCTTTATCCGGTATGGCAATTGAATGCATCGTGGATGCGCTTCTGGCGCTTGAGCGACTGGTGTCGCTTTTACATTGAAGCAGGGTATAGTTTTGCACTAAGCCAACAGCGCACCAAAAATTTTGAAATTACAACTCCGGGTTATCAGCCATCACAGCTTACAAAAAGAGTGATGAGCGCATTTCAGCCCGGAGGAATTACAGTCTCGCTGGGATTCAGTTTCGCATTAGACTAACACATACCCGGCATTCGGTGTAAAGACGATAAACCATTTGGTGCAACTGTATGAATAATAGCACATTTTTTTTCCTTGTTATTTACACTAATTTGCGCTGATTTTTAAAATAACAATCACAGCATGAAATACAAGCGTGTGCTTCTGAAACTCAGTGGTGAAGCCCTGATGGGTGAGCAACAATACGGTATTGACCCTAAAATTCTTGACCAGTATGCCCGCGATATTAAAACAGTTACTGACGCAGGCGTAGAAGTAGCCATCGTCATTGGAGGAGGTAATATTTTCAGAGGAGTGCAGGGCGTAGCCGGAGGTATAGTAGACAGGGCTCAGGGCGATTACATGGGTATGCTGGCTACCGTTATAAATGCCATGGCACTTCAAGGCGCACTCGAGCGTGTAGGAATTAAAACCCGTTTGTTATCGGCTATTAAAATGGAGCAAATATGCGAACCGTTTATTCGCAGACGTGCTATGCGCCACCTTGAAAAAGGCCGTGTAGTTATTTTTGGTGCGGGAACAGGTAATCCTTATTTCACAACCGATACCGCTGCATCGCTGCGTGCTGTTGAAATAGAGGCCAATCTTGTACTTAAAGGTACACGCGTAGACGGAATTTATACAGCCGACCCCGAAAAAGATAAACAGGCAACACGATATGAAACCATCTCATTCAGCGAGGTATACGAAAAAGGATTAAATGTGATGGATTTAACTGCTATCACACTTTGTCAGGAAAACAATTTACCCATTGTTGTATTTGACATGAACAAACAAGGAAATTTCCTTAAGGTATGTCAGGGCGAAAATGTGGGCACGTTAGTTAGCCAATAATGTATCAGGAACACTAAATAATCAGAAAAATATGAGCGACCCAAGACTTAAACCAGTATTTGACGGACTGAAAGATGACATGGACAAAGCCGTGGAACATGCTGCATCCGAATTTACCAAGATACGTGCCGGAAAAGCGCATCCCAGTATGCTTGATTCGGTAAAAGTAGATTATTACGGAAATCTGGTTCCTTTAAATCAAGTAGGAAACGTAAATACACCCGATGCGAAAACAATTTCGATTCAACCCTGGGAAAAAAGTATGTTACAAGCCATTGAGAAAGGTATTATAGTAGCTAATCTGGGATTACAGCCGACCAATGACGGGAATATTATTCGCATTTCGTTGCCACCGCTTACCGAAGAACGCAGAAAAGAAACAGTTAAAAAAGTAAAGGGCGAAGCGGAACACGCGAAAGTAGCTATACGCAACATCCGTAAAGATGCGAATGAGGCGGTAAAAAAACTGCAAAAAGAAGGTTTGCCCGAAGACGAAGCCAAATCAGCCGAACAACAAATTCAGAAAACAACCGATAACTACATCAAAAAAATTGATGAACTGACTTCACAAAAAGAAGCTGAACTGATGCACGTGTAATTACACATGATCCGATTTGATAAGCTTATAAAGTACCTGAAAACACTGGCTATAGCGGCCGGTGTTTTTTTGCTTGTGGCTATTCTGTCGTACTTTTTATTTCGCAACCAATTGCTGAATTATGCGTTTAAGAAGTTTCAGCAAAAAGCCGAACATAAATTTTCACTAAACATACATGCAGATGAGTTAACGTTTAACGGCTTAAATACAGTAAGTGTAAAACACTTTTCAGCACATCCTTCGGAAGCAGATACGCTTATAAGTATACAGTCGGTTAAGGTAGCCGTTGAAATACTTCCGCTGCTTATCGGAAAAGTAGACCTGAGTGACTTGTTGATAGAAGATGGCTACATTCAGTGGCAAAAGACAGCTCAAAAAAACAACCTGTCATTTTTAAAAAATGTTCAGCCGAACAAGTCAGCAAGCACAACTGAATCGGGCAATCAAAAAAGGGAGAAAAACATAGCAGGTAGTATTTACCGGCTGACAGATTTACTATTCGATGCAGCACCGGATAAGGTTAATATTTCTCGTTTCTCGGTTAAACTGACAGAGCCCGAAGCGTCAGCCCACGTATACTTCGAGCAGCTGACCCTGGCAGGGCAAGAGTTGCAGGCACGTGTACTTTCGTACGAACCCGATACAGTTAATACCTGGCAGGTAGGAGGCATACTCAACCTAAGCGATAAGAGAATGAACATTACAGTTACGGGAAATGCCTGGTCGAATTTGCCTTTCATTCGTTCAAAGTTTACGCTGCAAACAGGATTTGGTATAGCTAACTTTACATTGAATGAATTTAGGTACGAAGACGAGGAATTGCGTGTTTCCGGGAAAGCTACTATCCGTCAGCTTCGTATCAATCACCCGAAAATAGCGACAAAAGATGTGGTTTTGCCGGCAGCTGAATTCAATTTTTTCGGTGTTGCCGGCAAAGATTTTGTTGTATTAGACAGCCTTTCGTATGTTAAGATTGACCAGCTAACATTCAGTCCGTTTTTTATGATTGAAACAGCACCCGATACGATTGTTCGTTTATCGGTTGTTATACCGCGTATGCCCGCTCAGCATTTTGTAAATGCCCTTCCTGAGGGATTGTTCAATCATATAAAAGGTATGGAAGTGGATGGCAATTTTGACTACAGGTTGGACTTAGTGTACAATGAAAACAAGCCACAGGATTTGATTTTTGAAAGCGTATTTCATAAGTACAATTTAGATATTCGAAAATACGGTCAGGCCAATTTGGGAAAACTGAACGAAGAATTTGTACATGTTCCTCTTGAGCGCGGAAGGCCCGTTCGACCCATCGTGGTTGGTGTATCAAATCCATACTTTACCCCACTTAGCGAAGTTTCACCTTACCTGAAGGCATGTGTGCTCACTACCGAAGATCCCTCGTTTTTTTATCACAGGGGCTTCATTGATGAAGCGTTTAAGCAATCGATAATTAAAAATATACGCACCCGAAAGTTTGCTCGTGGCGCCAGTACAATAAGTATGCAGCTGGTAAAAAACGTATTCCTTACCCGTGAAAAAACATTGTCGCGCAAGTTGGAAGAAATACTGCTTGTATACATCATTGAAAATAACA
>Ga0315904_10005538_pt1 | contig 17508 bp, 13 predicted proteins | sample LakEriMetagenome_6_FD_203529 | JGI IMG/M metagenome (GOLD analysis project Ga0315904, IMG submission 203529) | Freshwater fungal communities from buoy surface, Lake Erie, Ohio, United States - Buoy 12 MA120 | ecosystem: Environmental > Aquatic > Freshwater > Lake | place: USA: Lake Erie, Ohio...
GATTACGGTCTCGTGATCCCCGACGGCTCGAAGACGCTGCGCGGCGGCGCGGTGCGGCCCTGGCAGACGCCCTCCTACGCCGAGTGCCAGAAGGACCTCGAGCGCCTCGCGCGCAAGCGCGGCATCCCGCTCGACGTACCGTGGCGCGAGCTCACCGACGCGCAGCGCGCTTGGGTGGTCGACGGCGAAGGCGAGTGGAAGAAGGACGTCTGGTACGGCGTGAAGCGCTTCTTCGCCTGGCTCGAGACCAAGGCGTACAAGATGCACATCCGCGTGCTGCTCTCGAAGTACCGCGCGTATACGCCTTGCGGGCACTGCGGCGGCGCGCGGCTCGCCACGCCGTCGCTGCTGTGGCGGATCGGCGATGCAGCGCTCGCCGACGCCGCGTTGGGCGACCGGCCGCGTTTCCGCCCGCAGGGCGTGGAATGGACGCCCGAAGCCCTCGCCGCCCTGCCCGGTCTCGGCCTGCACGATCTCATGTTGCTGTCGATCGAGCGCGGTCGACGGTTCTTCGATGACCTGCGCCTGCCGGGCATCCCCGACGAAGCGACGCGCATGCTGCTCGGCGAGATCCGTGGCCGCTATGCCTACCTCTGCGAGGTCGGCCTCGGCTATCTCACGCTCGACCGTCAGTCGCGCACGTTGTCGGGCGGCGAGGTGCAGCGCATCAACCTCACCACCGCGCTCGGCACCTCGTTGGTGAACACCCTCTTCGTACTCGACGAGCCGTCGATCGGCCTGCACCCGCGCGACATGCAACGCGTCATCGGCGTGATGCACCGGCTGCGCGATGCCGGGAATTCCCTGCTCGTCGTCGAACACGACCCGCAGATCATGCAGCAGGCCGACCGCCTGCTCGACCTCGGTCCCGGCGCCGGCGAGCACGGCGGGCGCATCGTCGCCTGGGGACGGCCCGACGAGGTGCGCGCGACACCGGGGTCGCTGACCGCCGACTACCTCGCCGGACGGCGCAGCGTGCGGCTGCCGCCGCCGCGCGCGGCGGTCCGCAAGGGCAGCGCGCGCAAGGAGGCCTGGCTCGAGGTGCTGGGCGCGAGCCAGCACAACCTGCGCGACATCGATGTACGGCTGCCGCTCGGCCGGCTGGTCTGCATCACCGGCGTGTCCGGGTCGGGCAAGTCGACGCTGGTGCAGGATGTGCTGCATCCGGCGCTGCTGAAGCGCTTCGGCCGCCCGACCGAGGCGGCCGGCGCGCACCGCGCGCTGCGCGGCGCGGAGACGCTCGCCGAGGTGGTGTTCGTCGACCAGACGCCGATCGGCCGCACGGCGCGCTCCAACCCCGCGAGCTACGTCGGCGCGTTCGACGCGCTGCGCGAACGGTTCGCGAAGCTTCCGGCGGCGCGCGAGCGCGGCTGGACCGCCGGTACCTTCAGCTTCAACTCGGGCACCGGCCGCTGCCCGTCCTGTTCGGGCAGCGGTTTCGAGCACGTCGAGATGCAGTTCCTGTCCGACGTCTACCTGCGCTGCGGCGAGTGCAACGGCACGCGATACCGCGCCGAGACGCTCGAGGTGAAGCACCCGGGACCGGGCGGGCGCGAGGCGAGCATCGCCGATGCGCTCGAGATGACGGTCACCGAGGCGCTGGAGTTCTTCGCCGACGTGCCCGAACTCGCGGCGCGGCTCGCACCGCTCGCGGAGGTTGGGCTCGACTACCTGCGGCTCGGACAACCGGTGCCGACGCTGTCGGGCGGCGAGGCGCAGCGCCTCAAGCTCGCGGGCCACCTCGCCGATTCGGCGCAGCCCGCGACCGGCGGCTCGGCGACCGGCACCGCGGCGACCGGCACCGCGGCGAGCGCGGACGACGCGGGCGCGCGCGGCAAGCTGTTCCTGTTCGACGAGCCGACCACCGGCCTGCACTTCGAGGACATCGCGCGGCTGCTCGGCGCGTTCCGCCGGCTGCTCGACGCCGGTCATTCGTTGGTGGTCATCGAGCACAACCTCGACGTCATCCGCGCCGCCGAGTGGATCGTGGACCTCGGGCCGGAAGGCGGCGAGGCGGGCGGCACCGTGGTCGCCTGCGGCACCCCGGAGCAGCTCGAGCGGCATGCCGCATCGCATACCGGTCGTGCGCTGGCGGCGTACCGCGCGGCGATGGACGGTATAGCGGCGCCGGTGGCTGCGGTCGCCGAGCCCGCGTCCCCGTCGCCTCCGTCGCCCCCGGCGCGCCGACGCCGCGACACCACGGCGGCGGCGGAGCGCGCAGCGGTGCGCGGCGCGATCTCGGTGCGCAACGCGCGCGAGCACAACCTGCGCGGCATCGACGTCGACATCCCGCGCGACGCGTTCACCGTCGTGACGGGCGTGTCGGGGTCGGGCAAATCGACGCTCGCCTTCGACATCCTGTTCAACGAGGGCCAACGGCGCTACCTCGAATCATTGAACGCCTACGCGCGGCAGTTCGTGCAACCGGCCTCGCGCCCCGAGGTCGACAGCATCCGCGGCATCCCGCCGACCGTCGCCATCGAGCAGCGCACCAGCCGCGGCGGCCGCAAGAGCACGGTGGCGACCCTCACCGAGACCTACCACTTCCTGCGGCTGCTCTGGATGAAGCTCGGCACGCAGCACTGCCCGGACTGCGACACGGTGATCGCGCCGCAGTCCGCCGACGCGATCGCGGCGCGCATCCTGAAGGAGTACCGCGGCCGTACGGTCGACCTGCTCGCGCCGCTGGTGGTGGCGCGCAAGGGCCTGTACACCGACCTCGCGAAATGGGCCGCCGGCAAGGGCTACCGGGAGCTGCGCGTCGACGGCGAGCGGCTGAAGGTGAAGCCTTGGCCGCGCCTCGACCGCTTCAAGGAACACTCCATCGAGCTGCCGGTGGCGCGGCTCGGCATCTCGCCGCGCGGCGAGACCGACCTGCGCGCCAAGCTCGAAGAGGCGCTGCAGCACGGCAAGGGCGTGGTGCAGGTCCTGCCGGTCGATGCGGCCGAACCCGTGACCTTCTCGACCCGTCGCGCCTGCCCCTCATGCGGCACGAGCTTCGCCGAGCCCGACCCGCGCATGTTCTCGTTCAACTCCAAGCAGGGCTGGTGCACCGACTGCTACGGCACCGGCGTCGAGCTGCCGGAGTTCGACGAGGAGCAGACCGGCGAAGAGGCCGCGTGGAACGAATGGCACGACGGCGAGGCGCCGGTCTGCAGCGGCTGCAAGGGCGAGCGGCTGAACCCGGTGGCGCGCGCGGTACGGTTCCGCGACCGCTCGATCGGCCAGCTCACCTGTGAGCCGGTGTCGAAGGCCCGCGGGTTCCTCGGCGGCCTGAAGCTCGGCGCACGCGAACGCGCCATCGCCCGCGACCTGCTGCAGGAGATCGGCGCGCGGCTCGGCTTCCTCGAACGCGTCGGCCTCGGTTATCTGGCGCTCGACCGCGCCGCGCCCACGCTGTCGGGCGGCGAGGCACAGCGCATCCGGCTCGCCGCGCAGCTCGGCTCGAACCTGCGCGGCGTCTGCTACGTGCTCGACGAGCCGACCATCGGGCTGCACCCGCGCGACAACCGCATCCTGCTCGACGCGCTCGGCGAGCTCGCGCGCCACCGCAACACCTTGGTCGTGGTCGAGCACGACGAGGACACCATCCGCCGCGCCGACCATGTGATCGACCTCGGGCCCGGCGCGGGCGTGCGCGGCGGCCGTATCGTCGGCGAAGGTCGCGTCGAAGACCTGCTCGCCAACCCGGACTCGATCACCGGCCGTTGGCTGCGCGAACCGCTGAGACATCCACCGCAGCCGCGCCGCGAGGTCGGCGCCCGCACGCCGGCGCTGACGGTGCGCGGCGCGACGCTGCACAACCTGCAGGACGTCGATGCGCGCATCCCGCTCGGTCGGCTGGTGGCGGTCACCGGCGTGTCCGGGTCCGGCAAGTCGACGCTCGCACGCGACGTGCTGTTCGCGAGCGCGCGCCGTTCGCGCGGCGCGGACGGCGAGGCGCGCGGCGGTCCGCGCAAGGATCCCGCGGGCGGCGTGGTGGGCTGCGCCGCGCTCGAGGGCATGGAGGCCGTCGACCGCGTGCTCGAGGTCGACCAGACGCCGATCGGCAAGACGCCGCGCTCCTGCCCCGCCACCTACGTCGGCATCTGGGACGACATCCGGCGGCTGTTCGCGGAGACGCCGGAGGCGCGCCTGCGCGGCTACGGCGCGGGCCGGTTCTCGTTCAACACCGCGGGCGGCCGCTGCCCGGCCTGCGAAGGCCAGGGCGTGCAGACCGTCGAGATGAGCTTCCTGCCGGATGTGAAGCTCGTCTGCGAATCCTGCCGCGGCCAGCGCTTCGACCCCGAGACCCTCGCGGTCCGCTACCGCGAGCGCAGCGTCGGCGAAGTCCTCGCCATGAACATCGAGGACGCGGCGGAGTTCTTCAGGCCGCACGCGGCGGTGCACCATGTGCTGACGCTGCTCTGCGACGTCGGCCTCGGCTATCTCACGCTCGGTCAGCAGAGCCCGACGCTGTCGGGCGGCGAGGCGCAGCGCATCAAGCTCGTGACCGAGCTCGCCAAGGTCCGCGGCGACCTGCGCGCGCCGCTGCGCACCAAGCCCAAGCACACGCTCTACGTGCTCGACGAGCCGACGGTGGGGCTGCACATGGCCGACGTCGAGAAGCTGGTGCGCGTGCTGCATCGGCTGGTGGACGCCGGCAACACGGTGGTGCTGGTCGAGCACAACCTCGATGTGATCGCCGAGGCCGACTGGGTGATCGACATGGGTCCGGAGGCCGGCGCGGGCGGCGGCCGGCTGGTCGCGGCCGCGCCGCCGCAGACCCTCGCGAAGCGCCCCGGGCGTTCCCATACGGGCCGTGCCCTGCGAGACTTCCTCGCGGACCGGCTCGACACCGCGACCTGATAAGGACGGACCGCGATGCCCAACGACCTCTCGTGCTGGAAGTGCGGCGCCGCGCTCGCGGCGCTCTCCTTGCCGCTGCGGCGGCTCGACGTCTGCCCGCAGTGCCGCGCCGAACTGCACGTCTGCAAGCTCTGCGTGGACCACGACCCGCGCGTCGCGAAGCACTGCCGCGAGCCGACGGCCGAAGAGGTGCGCGACAAGGAACGCGCGAACTTCTGCGACCACTTCAGACCGAAGGCCGGAGCCTACACGCCGAAGGACCAGGGCGCGCTGGACGCCGCCCGCGCCGAGCTCGAACGGCTGTTCGGGAAAGGATAGCGGCCGCCGATGCGGCCACCGATGCGACGATCCGCGGCGGCTTCAGCCGCCCGTGCCTGAGGCGATGCGACCGCGGCCCTGCTGCTTGGCGCGGTACATGGCGGCGTCGGCGCAGCGCAGCAGTCCGTCGCAGTCGAGACCGTCGGCGGGGAAGGCGGCGATCCCGACGCTGACACCGACCTGACGCCCCTCGCCGCCCAGCCAGATCGGCGCCGACAGCGTGTCGAGGATGCGCCGCGCCACGGTCTGCGCGGTGGCGGCGTCCGGAAGCTCGCGCAGCACCACCGTGAACTCATCACCGCCGATGCGCGCCACCGTATCGGATTCTTTGACGCAGGCGCGCAGGCGCTGGCCGACCACGGTCAGCATCTGGTCGCCGGCCGCGTGGCCCAACGTGTCGTTGACCTGCTTGAAGTCGTCGAGGTCCAGATAGAGCAGCGCACCGCCCGGCGCGCCGTCGCGCACTCGGCGCAGCTCGTCGCCGAAGCGCTCGCGGAACAGCAGACGGTTCGGCAGCCCGGTCAAGGCGTCGTAATGCGCCTGACGGTAGAGCCGCTCCTCACGCTCGTGACGGGCCACGGCGAGCGACAGGCGTTGACCGAAGCTGTCCAGGGGCTCCTCCAGCGAGGCGTCGATCGGCGCGCCGTCGAAGAAGCCCACGCCCAGTATCGCGACCCGCCGCGACTCGAGCATCACCGGCCGGACACACAGCGTCCGCGCGCCGAGCGCCCGCAGCGATGCCGGCACGGGACCGGCGCGCGGCTCGGTCGGATCGGTGCCGCGCTGCTCCGCCAGCGTGCGTCGCAGGACCGAGCCGTCCTGCCGGGTGTCGATGCGCAGGTCCCAGGCGCCCGACGCGGCGGCCGATGGCAGCGCGATGCAGGTCAGGTCGCCGCGCAGCGTCGGCTGCATGCGGTCGAGCAGGGCCTCCACCACGGGCTCGAGCCCCGCACCGGCCAGGATGAGCTGGTCGACCGCCGCCAATGCCTGCAGCGCCGACAGGCGCTCTCGCAGTTCGATCAGGTGGGCTTCGACCAAGACGGGTCCTCCGGGGCACGGTCCGCAGCGACCCTCCCGAAGACTGCCGTCCGGAAGCGGACGGAGCAAGGGGGGATTGCGGTTAGACTGGCCGCGGATGTTCACCCGAAAGCCCGTCCCGCCGGTTAGGACGCGCGTCACAGTTCCATGATCCCGGGCATCGGCGGCCGGGATCCCGCAGCGCCCCGCCTCCCGGTCTGGCTGCTCGTCGGCTGGATCGCGCTGGTCCTGAGCGCCTCGCTCTACCCCTTCGACTGGGACTGGGGGCGGCTGCTCGCGGGCCTGCGGGACGGTCTGCCGCGGCTGCAGGTCTGGACCCCGCCCTCCCGCCGCGACACCGTGGTCAACCTGCTGCTGTACGTGCCCTTCGGCCTGTTGGGCGCGCTCGCCCTCGATGCCCGCGGCAAGGGGCTCGGGCGTCTGGTCTGGCCGGTGGCCGGCGCCGCGGCGCTCTCGCTCGCGGTCGAGATCGCACAGCATGCGCTCCCGCCGCGCGACCCGGCGCTCGCCGATTGGGTCTTCAACACCGTCAGCGCGGCGGCAGGCGTCGTGTTGGCGGTCGTCTGGCGCGCCCTGCCCCACAGCCGCTTCGGTGTCGTCCGCGATCCCTCGACCGGACGCGGCGCGCTCGATGCCGGCGCCGCGCTCGGTGTCCTCGCGGCGCTGTGGATCGCGGCGCACCTCGCGCCGTTCGTGCCGCGCCTCCGTCCGGGCCGGGTCAGCGCCGCCATCGAAGCGAGCCTCGCGCTGGAGCTCTCGCCGAGCCGGGTGTTCGCCTGGTTGGCCTGCTACCTGGTGCTCGCGGCCGGGCTGCGCGCCGCGGTGCGCTGGCGCTCGTTCTGGAGCGTGCTGCTGTCGGCGACCCTCGCTTCGCTGGGCCTGCGGCTGCTGTTCGTCGGGCAGCAGCTCTCGCCGGACGAGGTCTTGGGGGCGCTGATCGCGCTGCCGACGGTGGCCCTCCTCGGCATCGGTCGCCTTCGCTGGGATCCGACCCCCGCCTTCCGGGCGGCCTGTCTCGCGGTGCTCGTCGCAGGTCTTTGGCCGTCCGCCGGGCCGGTGGCGGGGGCGACCGACACGGCATGGCTGCCGTTCGCCGAGCTTGCGGGTGCCGCGTCCGATCCGGGATCTTTGCCGGCCATCGAGCGGCTGTTCCTGGGGATCGGCCTCGCCTGGCTCGCCTGGGGCAGCCGCACCCGGCGCCTGACCCCCCTCCTGATCGTGTTCGCGGTCGCGGCGCTGGTCGAGTTCCTGCAACAATGGGTGCCGGGTCGCCTGCCCGACACCACGGACCTCGCCGCGCTGCTGATCGGCGCCGCGTTGGTGCAGGCGGCGCCACCGTCCACGCATCGGCCCTGAGACATCGTCTCCGGGGCCAGGAGAGACCGTCATGAACAAGACCGTGCTGCAGTGCCTGTTCGGCTTCATCCTGCTGTCGCTGCTGGCGTTCACGACCTTCGCCAGTTTCCAGCAATCGGTGCTCGACTGGCAGGGCCTCGTCCGCCGTCCCGACAACTGGTGGACCATCGCCACGCTGATCGACGCCTACTACGGCTTCATCACGTTCTACGTGTGGGTCTTCTGGAAGGAGGTCCGTGCGCTGCCGCGTGCGGGCTGGTTCATCGCCATCATGCTGCTCGGCAACATGGCGATGGCCGCCTACGTGCTGCGCGAGCTGTCGCGGCTCGCGCCGGGCGAGCCCGCCTCCGCCATCCTGACGAAGCGACATGGTTGAGTTCCTGCGCCGCCGCCTGGTCGATCCGGTGCTGGCGCTGCTGCGCCAGGGCCTCGCGCCGCGCGAGCTCGCGCTCTGCCTCGCACTCGGCACGGGCATCGGCCTGTTCCCCGTGCTCGGCGTGTCGACGCCGCTGCTGGCCGTCATCGCGCTCATCTGGCGGCTCAACCTCGCCGCCATCCAGCTCGTGAACTACCTCATCTATCCGGTGCAGCTGCTGCTGATCATCCCGTTCGTGCGCATCGGCGAGTCGCTCACGGGCGCCGCGCCGCAGCCGCTGACCATCACCGCCGGGCTGGAGCTCATGTCACAGGGTGTTTGGCATGCCGTGGTGACGCTGTGGGACGCCATCGTCCACGCGACCCTCGGCTGGGTGCTGCTCGGCCCGGCCGGCATCTATGTACTCTATCGGCTGCTGGAGCCCATGCTCCGGCGCGCTTCCCAAAGATTGACCGCCGGGACCGATCCATGACCGACGACCAGAAGCCCTCGCTCGCCATGCGCCTGCTCGAGTCCGACCGGGTGCCGGACGCGCTGATCCGCCACCGCATCCGCGCGCTGCTCGCGCAGCGGCTCGCGGAGGAGGACAAGGGCGGGCCGGAGGCGCAGCAGACGCACCTGATGACCATGGTGAGGCGGCTGCGCGAAAGCCCGATCGCCATCCATACCGACGCCGCCAACGCCCAGCACTACGAGGTGCCGACCGCGTTCTATCTCAAGGCGCTCGGACCGCATCTCAAATACTCGAGCTGCCACTACGACGACTTCGACGTGTCGCGCGCGGCGGCCAACCTCGGCGCGGCGGAAGCGCGCATGCTCGCGCTCACCTGCGAGCGGGCGCGGCTGAAGGACGGAGACCGCATCCTGGAGCTCGGCTGCGGCTGGGGCTCGCTGTCGCTGTGGATGGCCGAGCACTACCCGAACTCGCGCATCACGGCGGTGTCGAACTCGCGCACCCAGAAGGCGTTCATCGACGCCCGCGCCGCCGAGCGCGGCCTCAAGAACCTCGAGATCGTCACCCGCGACGCCAACCAGCTCGACTTCGACGCCGGCACGCGCTTCGACCGGGTGGTCTCGGTCGAGATGTTCGAGCACATGCGCAACTACGAGACGCTGCTCGCCCACATCGCCTCGTGGATGAACCCCGGTGCGACGCTGTTCGTCCACATCTTCACCCACCACCGCTACGCCTACACCTTCGAGGTGCGCGACGAGAGCGACTGGATGGCGCGGTATTTCTTCACCGGCGGCATCATGCCGAGCGATGACCTGCTGCATTACTTCCAGCGCGACCTCAGGCTCGTCGACCACTGGCAGGTCGACGGCCGGCACTACCAGCTCACCTCGGAGGCCTGGCTGCAGAACATGGACGCGAACCGGGACGCCCTGATGCCGGTGCTGGCCGAGGCCTACGGCGCCGGACAGGCGTTGCGTTGGTGGGTGTATTGGCGTGTATTCTTCATGTCCTGCGCAGAACTCTTCGGCTACCGGGGCGGACGCGAATGGATCGTCTCGCACTACCTCTTCGAACGGCGCTGATCGGGCTCGTCCTGCTGGCGGGGCTGGCCTCGGCGGTCGCCGTCGCCCAACCCGCCGACGAGCGGCTCGCCGCGCACGCCAAGCTGCGCGCGGCGCTGGAGTCGGGCCGCCTCGAGGACGCCGCCGCGCAGGCCGCCATCGTCGTCTCGCTCACCGAAGCGCGCTTCGGCGCCGGATCGCGCGAACTCGTCAATCCGCTGACCAATGCGGGCACCGTCGCGTTCCGCCGCGGCGACCTCGCCGCGGCGGAAGCCGCGTACCGCCGCGCGGTCTCGCTCATCGACGGCAAGTCGGCGGGCGCCGACCGCGACCTGATGCGACCGCTGGTCGGGCTCGGTGAGACCTGGCTCGCAGCGGGGCGTCCCGCGGAGGCCGTGGTCGCGCTGAAGCGCGCGGTGGACCTCTCACGCAACCTCGACGGTCTCTACAACCCCGCGCAGCTCGACATCGTCGATCCGCTGATCGAGGGCTATGTGGCGATCGGCGCCGAGCCCGAGGCCGAGCGTGAGCACCAGTTCGCGTTCCGCGTCGCCGAGGGCGCGTACGGCAGGAACGATCCGCGCATGCTCGACCCGCTCGACCGCCTCGCGCGTTGGCGCGAATCGCAGCTGCGGTTCACCACGGCGCGCGGCCTGCACGCCCGTGCGCTGCAGATCGCCGAACAGTCCGCCCGGTCCGCGCCGCTCGCCGGTGTGCCGGCGATGCGCGGCCTGTCGCGCACCTGGCTCGGCGAAGCGATCCATGGCCCCGAGGTCAGCGAGACGGCGGCGCCCGAGATGACGAGCGGCATCAACGACCCGTTCACCGCCCCGGCGGGCGGCGGGCGGCTCAACCCCGACGGCGAGCGGGTGCTGCGCTACGCGGTGGAGCTGATCCGCGCGACCGAGCCGGTCGACCAAGGGCTGCTCGGCGAGACGCTCGCCCAGCTCGGCGACTGGCATCTGCTCGCCGGCGCCGGCAACCGGTCCGCAGCAGCCTATGCCGAGGCATGGAAAGCGTTGGTCGCGGCGGGCGCCGGCAAGAAGGATCTGCTCGAGCGGCCCCGCCTGCTGATCTACCGCGCGCCGCCCACCGCGGCGTCGCGGCTGGCGCCGTCGGACCCGGACGAGTACACGGCACGTGACGTGGAGCTGCTGCTGCGCATCGGCCGGGACGGCAAGGTGCTCGACGCGCGCCTGCCCGACGGATCCGAACCCGATGCGCTGGTGCGCTCGGTGATGTTCGCGGCGCGCAAGGCGCGCTATGCGCCGCGCATCGAAGCGGGGGTGCCCGCCGAGACCGACGGCATGGTGTTCCGCGAGCGGATGCTCATCAAGGCGTCGCGCGAGTGACCGGCGGCGGCGCGGGCCGTCGCGAGCCCCGCACCGGCAGCGCCTCGATCGCGAGCGACTCGGCGGCGGCCTGACGGCCCGCGGCGTCGCCCGACAGCCGCTCCCCCGCCGCCAACCGCGCCGCCATCGGCAACCGGCCGAACTGCGCGAGGAACTTGGCGGCGGCGTCGCGCATCGCACCGCGCGTCGCCCGGTCCATCGCATCGGAGGCGCCCATCTCCATGCCGCCCATGCGGCTGGTGCCGTAGCCGGTCAGCGTCAGCGTGTCGTGGACGCCGCCGTCCGGCGAGAACACCTCGATGCGGTAGCGGATGGTGACCGCCACATATTCACCGCCGGTCTCGTCGGCGGTGGCGAAGGAGTACTGCTCGATCTGCGGCACGAAGACCGCCTGCACGGCCGGGTCGCGCGCGGCGGCGGCGCTGTCGGGGAACTCGCGCACCTCGCGGAAGGTGGCGCCCATCACCGTGCGCGCGAACGCCTGCTGGCCGGCCCCGAGCAGCACGGCCCACGCGACGCCACCGCGGGTCTCCTCATGCTTGAGGTCGCGCTGCTCGGCCGACAACACGAGCCCGACCGTGGCCGGCAGCTGCTCGACCAGAGGCTTGGGGAACACCGGTTTCGGCGCGATCTGCACGGTGCCGCAGCCGACGAGCAGCGCTGCAGCCCCCGCGACCGCGGTCAGTCGCCACTGACGCATCGCTCGACGCCTCCCACGTTGATCCTGATCGCGCAGACATCCAGCTGCGTGAGCCCGACGAAGGTGCCGTCGTTGCGCTCGCTCACCGCCCTCATCAAAGCCGAAAACCGCGGGTTTGTAAACGGCGCCCGCGGGAAACCGATGCCGTGGATGCGGACGCGGCGCCGGCCGCTGCCGTCCGGCCGGTTCACGCGGTCGATGGCGTCGAGCGCCCCCTGGATGCTGGGGCCGTTGAAGTCGTCGCCGAGGACGTAGACGCTGATGCGGCGGTCGGCCGACCAATAATTGGCGATCGCCGCCTCGATGCCGTCCTCGGGGCTCGAATCGCTGAACGCGCGCCAGTCGCGCACCCGGGCCACGATGTCGTCGCGCAGGCCGCGCGAGTCGACCAACCAGCGGCCGCGCGTGCCGCGGAAGAGTTCGCGGCCGTTGTCGTCGACGATCTGCAGCCCCTTGAGCCGCGGATAGATGTCGAGGATCTCGCGCATCACCCGCGTCAGGGTCTCGCGGTGGACGTCCATGCTGCCCGAGGTGTCGACCAGGAAGATCACGTAGTCGCTGTCGACCGGGATGCCGCCCACCGCCGCGGTGGAGACGCGCCGCCGGGTGCGCGACGCCGACTGCAGGCGCTCGTTCTCCTGCATGAGGTCCTGGTACGCCGACAGCAGCTCGTTCTCGACGATGTTGCTGACCGCGGCGTCCTGCCGCGACGCGTCGAACTGCCCGCGGATGCTGCTCATCTCGCCGGCCGCGCGGGCGAGGTTGAGCCGCTCGCGCTGCAGGAGGTCGACCCTGCCCTTCAGTTCGCGCTCCAGCCGCTCGCTGTCGCCGCGGATCGTGAACAGCTCCGCCTGCAGACGCTTGATCTGCGACTCGAGGTCCTGGCGCGAGCGCTCGATGACCAGCGGCTGCCCGAACTCCGAGAGCACGAGCAGCAGGATGATCGCGCCGAAGCCGCAGCAGATCACGTCCAGGAAGGACAGGCTGAAGACCTCGGTCTCGCGGCGGCGGCGCTTCACGGCGGCACCTCAGGGCCAATCCCGTGAAGGGACCACGAACGAGCCCTTGGTGCGCTGCGCGAGCGCCCAGAAGCGGTGCGGGCCGGGGACCTCGCCCTTCATCGGCAACAGCACCACGTCGATCGGGATCTTCGGGTCGATGCCGCGCACCGCCTCGTCGAACAGGCGCGCCCGGTCGCCGACATCGATGTAACGGCGCAGCGCGGGCGGCGTAGCGCCCTGCGTCGGCAGCCCGTCGGTCAGCAGGATGATCTGGTCGGGCTGCTGGCGGAACGCGGTGCGCGCACGCAGCGCGTTGATCAGGCTGGTGCCGCCCTGGGGCAGCAGCGCCCCGATGGCGGTCACGGCCTCGCGGCGCCGCGCCGCATCGGCGGCGAGCCATTGGCCCTCGGTGCCCGCGATCAGCGGTACCGCGGTCTCGTTGAACGCGTAGACCTGGAACTGCCGGCCCGCCGGCATCTGCTCGACCAGCCAACGTGCGATGTCGGCGGTGCGCTGCCACTTCGCGGCGTTGCGGCGCGCCTGGTCGGACGAGTTGCGCAGGCGGATGATCTGCACGAGGTCCTCGTCGAGCATGCTCGAGGAGCGGTCGAGCAGCACGAGGATGCGCCGGCCGCGCAACGACAGACCGGTCAGGTAACGGCGGCTGGCCACGGACCGTCCGCTGCCGGTCATCTCGCCGCGCGGCGTCTCGACCTTGGCGCTGGCCTCGAGCCGGCGCGTGCTCTCCTCCAGCGCGCGCACGTCGGCTTTGAGCTTCTCGATGCGCTCGCGCTTGGCGAGCGTGGTGGCGTCGTAGATGGACGCCTCCTCGCGGCGCTGCTGCAGCTCCTCGATGAGGCGCGTCGCACGCGAGGCCGCCGACACCGTCTCGCTGTCGGTGCGCTGCAGGGCGTTGCGCAGCAGCACGAGGTTCTTGGCGCCCCGCACCACCTCCTCCTCGAGCTTGGACACCTGCGCCGCGAGGTCCTCGGCACGGCGCGTGCGCTCGATGCCGCTCTGCGCGCTGATGATCGTGTAGAAGAGGATGACCGCACCGAAGCCGCAGCAGATCACGTCCAGGAAGGACAGGCTGAAGACCTCGACGCGACGGCGCTTCATCAACCCGTCCCGGCTTCCGCCGCGGCGCCCGTCCCCACCGCGATCAACGCGAACTCGACGCCGGGATCGCCGACGCGCAGACGGTCGCCCGCGGCGAGCCGCGCACGGCCCGCGACGCGATGGCCGTTGAGCCAGGTGCCGTAGGTGGCGTGGTCGATCACCTGGACGCCCTCCGGACCATGGCGCAGCGTGCAGTGCAACCGCGACACGCCGGCGAGACCCTCGTCGAGCCGGATGCCGTCCGCCGCGGGCTCGCGCCCGATCTGGAGGGCCGCTCCCGGAGGCAGTGCGATCGTCGCGCCGCGCCACAGCACATGCGTCGGCGTCGCACGCATGGCCTCGGTCGCGACCTCGATGGGACGCGCCTCGTCGATGGGCGCCATGACCGGTACGCCGCGGCGCAACGGCACCTCCTCGACATGCGCGTCCACGGGCGCGTCGGCCGCGACGGGCAGCATCGACGCCGCGCGCGCGACGAGGGCGGCGTCCATCGCATACAGCCGTACGCCCGGCACCGCGGACAGCGCCTCCACGACGCCCGGCAGCTCGAGCAGCGCCGCCGAGAGCAGCACGGTGGGGGATGCGCCGTCAGGGCGCAGCGCATCGATCGAGGCGGCGAGCGCGCGGGTCAAGGGGCGCGCGGCGGCGGCGAACTGGTCGCGGCTCAGCGTCACCGCACAGCTCGAGGCGCCCGCGGGCAGTTCGATCGTGGCCGACCCTTCCCGCGCAGCGCGCGCCGCCGCAGCCGGCAACAGGTCGTAGAGCCGCTGTTCGCTCGCGGCCTCGTGCAGCGGATCGAAGCGAGAGCGCAGCACCATCGCCTCGGCGATCATCTCGAGCCAACGCTGCTGCACCGAGAGCAGACCGACCTCGCGCGAAACGCGGGTCGCCCGGCGCCGCGCCTCGCCGTCCGCCACCACGACCCGCGTCGCCGAGAGCTGCGTCAGGCCGACGGCGGGGACGATGACCTCGCCCTCGAGTCCGAGCGCCGCGACCGCGAGCGCGGCCGCGTCGTGGAAACCGGCGACCGGCAGCGACGCCTGACGACAGGCGGCGAGCACCCAGCCGAGCGCGGCGGCGTCGAGCGCCGCCGGGACAGCGATCTGCAGCCGGTCGCCCGGCGCGAGCTGCGGCGCGACCCGCTGGCGCAGCTCGGCGCGGGCCACGGCGAAAGCGGCGCGGGCGGCGGCCTCGTCGGTCGCACCGGCGAACGCGCCGAACGCGGCCCAGTGACCGTACGACACGCGGTGCGGGGCGCGGCGCGCGATGTCCATGGCGGGTGCGCCGTAGCGGGCCGCATCCGCCGGGTCGGCGTGCACGATCGACGGCGCGGCGGTGCCGAGCGGCGCGCCGTCGCGCGCCACGGCGAACGCCGCATCATCGAGGTGCAGGCCGAGGATGCTCATCCGAGGACCTGCAGGTTGCGGATCACGCGCTGGTCGAGCCAGGTCTCCGCGTCGAGCACCAGCCGTTCCTGCGCCTGCTGCAGCTGCTGCATCAGGAACATCAGCAGGATCGACAGCAGCAGCGCGATCAGCGTCGAATTGAAGGCGACACCGAGGCCCTCGGTGACGCCGGAGATGTCACCGGTCACGGCCTTGTGCGCCTGCGACAGCGCATCGCCGATGCCGCGCACCGTGCCGATGAAGCCGATGGCGGGGATCGCCCAGGCGATGTAGCGCAGCATCGAGAGGTCGGAATCGAGCCGCTCGGCCTCGGACTGACAGACCCCGTGCGCGACCGTCGACGCGTCCTGCACGCTGCGCGTCGCGCCGAAGCGTGCGAGCGCCGCGAGCAGCGCGCGCGGCACGAGCCGTTCGCGCGTGTCGGCCGGCAGCTCCTCCAGCTGACGCATGTACTCGCGGGTGTCCTCCGGCAGGATCCGCGCGCCCTCGGGCAGGCGCAGCAGGCCGGCGCGCAGCGCCTCGGCCTCCCGCCGGTAGGCGAGCGCCTTGTAGCCGAGGATCGCCAGGGCCCACAGCATCAGGATGATCTCCGCCTCCTGCTCGTAGTCCTTGATGACCACGTAGATGGACCGCTGCTGCACGTACTCGGGGTCCTTGGCCATCGCTTCGCGGTCGGCGCGCATCTGCGCCTCGGCGACGGGACGGACGTGCAGCACGTACACGGCGTGCACCAGGATCACCGACAGCAGCAACGCCACCACGGTGAAGGTGAATTCATTGGGGAGCTTTCTGTTCATATGTCGACCGGCAGGGTGATGTTGTTGTCGGCGGAATCGCGGAACTCGGGCAGCTCATCGAGCGTCACCGGTGCGCGGGCACGGTCGCTCGAGGCCTCCTCGTTGGTATCGCCGTCGTCCACGACCGGAGCGCCGGCCGTGGTCGGCGCCGTCGGCACGGCATCCGATGGCGGCGCATCGGTCGGTGCGTCCGGCGGCGCAGCGGGCGGTGCAGCGGGCGGGGCGGTGCGCGACGGCGCGGTCTCCTGCGCGACGGCGCGCACCATGGACAGCGTCGCGCCCCAGCAGGCGAGCGCCGCCGCTGCCGTCCACGCGATCATCCTCGCCGCGCGCGGCGCGGCCCTCTCGCTCGCTTTCATGCTCACTCCGCGTATCGTGCGATACGGAAACCGATGTCCTGGGATGCGCTGGACGGATCCGCGCCCTCGCGCCACGCCGGCCGCAGCTCCGAGAAGACCGCCGTGCGCCAGTTCGCGCCCTTCACCACGCGGCGCGCGCCCGACGCCGGCCCGGTCGGATCGGTGCCGCCCGCCGCCGTGTCGAACGAAGCATACGCGTCGTGCACCCACTCCGAGACGTTGCCCGTCATGTCGTAGAGACCGAGGCCGTTCGCGGGGTACTTGCCGGGCGGCGCGACGGACGGGTGCTCGTCCTGCCAGCCCTCGAGCAGCGTCTGCACGACGCCCGCCGCCTCGCTGCCCGCGAGGTTGGCGGCGCCGGCGGGCGGCGGCAGTTCGTCGCCCCACTCGTAGCGCCGCGCCCGTCCGGCGAGCGGCACCTGGCGCGCCGCGTACTCCCACTCGGCCTCCGTCGGCAGCCGGTATCCCGTGGTCACGGGCAGGCGCAGCGTCCAACCGTCACCGGCCTTCTCGTAGGCCGGCGGCAGCCCCTCCTGCGCCGACAGCCAGTTGCAGTACTCCACCGCGTCCGACCAGGACACACCGGACGCCGCCTGCGGATCGAGGTCGACGGTGCGCCGCTGCACGAACCCGGCGGCGTGCGACGCGCGGAACCTGCGGAACTCGCCGTTGGTGACCTCGCGCACCGCGATGTAGACGGGACGGGCGAGCGTCACGCGGCGCGTGAATTCATTGGCGCGGCGCCCCTGCTCCCGGCGCTCGCTGCCCATCGTGTAGCTGCCGGCCGGCAGCAGCCGCAACGCGCGGCCGGAAGCGGTGACGAGCGACGCGGGCGCGGGCTTCCAGCCGGCGGGCTTGCCCTCGGGCAGCAGCGAATAGTCGACCGTGCGCGCCACCGCCGACGACAGGTCGATGTCGAGCGACTGCGGTTGCGAACCGGCGCGCCGCAGTTCGACGCGGTGCGGGCGTGCGGGGAGCTGCAGCGTGAGCGGCGCGCGACCGCGCTGCTGTCCGCCGATCCAGACCTCCGCATCCGCCGGCTCGCCCTGCACGGTGAGCGGGACCAGCACCGGCTGCAGCGTCACCGCCAGCGTGGAGCGCTCGCCCGCACGGGCCGGCAGCCGTCGCGTCCCCGCTGCGTAGCCCTGCAGCGCGAATCCCAGGTCGTGGTCGACGCCGGGTGCGAGCGACACCTCGAGCGGCGTGCGGCCGCGGAACACGCCTCCGACCGTGACCTCGGCGCCCGCCGGTTGCGAGCGCACGCTGACCACCGCATCCGGCGCCCCGAGCTCGATCGGTCCGATGCGCAGGGTCTTGCCG
>Ga0315904_10005542_pt1 | contig 17505 bp, 16 predicted proteins | sample LakEriMetagenome_6_FD_203529 | JGI IMG/M metagenome (GOLD analysis project Ga0315904, IMG submission 203529) | Freshwater fungal communities from buoy surface, Lake Erie, Ohio, United States - Buoy 12 MA120 | ecosystem: Environmental > Aquatic > Freshwater > Lake | place: USA: Lake Erie, Ohio...
ATGGCATTACACCAAGAACCGTAAAGAAGAGTATTGAGCAGATCATGAAACAGACCAGTGTGCTGGATATTAAAGGCTATGATGAAAAGAATCCTTATGCAGTAGTAGATGAGGGTGTGGTGAATGCGGCAGCAGAAGAGCAGCATGAGTACAAGACCATTCCTCAGCTGGAAAAAGTGATTGCCAAAACCCGCAAGGAGATGGAAAAAGCAGCCCGAGATCTGGACTTTATGGAAGCTGCCCGCCTGCGGGATATGCTTTTTGCTTATGAAAAAGCGCTCAAAACCCTGCAATCGTAAAACAAAATAAAGCAATTGTAAAATCTTCTCTTAGTATGATGGTGGGGTGATAAAAAAATCGCAATTTCACGGAAACCCCCCTAATACACATGAGTAGCAAGGCAACTTTTCTGTTGTCTTTCTTCTTCTTGTTTTTGGTAAATAGTCGGGTATCTGCTGCAGTCTTTGATTCTCCAATATCTTATTACAAACATGCACTTCCTGCATATGCAGATACGGTATTTATTGACCAAATTCATCTGGAAAGAAAGCAACAAGATCAGCAAATCGTTTTTCAGTTTCAGGCTTCTAAGCAACTGACTGGTTCCACCATTTACTTAAAAAGAATAGGTAGTGATGTGGTATTGCAGAAGAACATTAGCATACAACGCGGCGCAAATAGCATAGCATTAGATGCGAAAACACTGCAAAAAGGTAATTACCTTTTATATGTTGATAGGGTTATCAGCAAACATGGCGCCAGCGAGTTTTTGGTGACCTGGTTTTGATCAGCTTAAAGCCTTATTGGGTGCGATAATTAACGGTGTAATAATATTAGAATAACAATTTTTCTAATATCTAATCGTTATTAGCTTATAATCTCATCCTATGGCCATATTCCGTAGCCTCATGGCTTCTGAGCTAATCACCATTTTGCAGAATATCTCTGGTATTCGCCAATCCCTGCCTACCCGATTTGAACTGAAACCGCATGAAAGGCGTAGCATGTTCAAGCTGAATACCAAGCGGATTGATTTTGTTAAAAAGGCGCTGAATTTTATGAAGCGTTATCCTTCTACAGTTCCGGTCTATGTAGATGTACAGCATTGTAATACCTGTATGCATTTATACGAACAATACAGCGAGATACTGGAGGAACTAGAAAAAGTGAAACAACAGGTAGAAGATACCAAGCATATGCTGGGTAATGAAATCATGAAACAGACCAAAGCCTATTTCCATCATTCAAAAAATGGTATGTCTGCGGGCAACAAAGAATACGCAGAAGTCTACAAAGAATTAAAACCAGATTATGCAGTAGGAAGAAACTGCGCGAAATAAAAAAGCCCCACAATGCTGTGGGGCTTTTTATGCGTAAACTGATTTTTACTTAAGGTCTTTCATCAGTTCCTTTACAGCTGCTTCCAGCTGCTGGTCGATACCCTTCTTCACCTGATCGTATTCATTCATCACTTTAATATCTGGTTCTGTTTGCCAATTCTCCAGATAACGGCCATTATTACCTTTCACGCCCACGGTTGGTGCACCCCAGCGGATACCGGTATCCATCAAACCTTCCCATCCTGCGAATGTACAAGTACCGGGTACGGGCATGCCAACCAGTTTGCCAACATTCACTTCTTTCACCATGTAAGCGTAGCAATGCCCATCACTGTAGTTAGCTTCATTGGCTAAAGAAATGCTTGGCTTGGTCCAGCGGAAGTTGGGTTCATAACCATTGCTACGGATATCGTTGGCGTATTCCATAAACTTCTTACCGCTCAGGAAGGTAGCCAGATCTGCAACCAGATCCCCGCCACCATTATTACGTGTATCTACTACGATACCTTTTTTATGGAAATACTTACCCATGATTTCTTCATAAGTGGTTCTGAATGCACCATCGTTCATGCCGGGAATGTGCACATAGCCCAAAGCACCGCCGCTGAGTTTTTCAACTTCATCTGCATTGCGCTTCACCCAACGCTTGTACAATAGACCATTTTCTTCTCCGGTTGAAACAGGCTTTACGGTAATTTCTCTCTTGTTGGTACCATCTACTATGGTCAACAATGTTGGCTTACCTGATTTTCTGTTCAAGTATTGTGCTAGGTCTTTATCAGCAGTAATCATTTCGCCATCAATAGCTTCAATGAGCATACCGGCTTCTACATTCAGTCCGGCCTTATCTAATGGGCCATCTTTCACTACCTCAGCAATTTTAACGCCATTGCCTTTGTGTGCTGCATCATAGAAAGCACCTAGTGAAGCAGTCGCATCGCCTGAAGGGTTGAATCCGCTATAACCGCTACCGCTGTGGCTTACATTCAGTTCACCCAGCAACTCGCTCAGCATTTCGCTGAATTCGTAGTTGTTGCCGATAGAAGGAATGTACTTATCGTAATCAGGCTTGTAGCTGTCCCAGTCAATACCATGGAAAGTTTTTGTGTAGAAGGTTTTCTTGGTTCTTCTCCAAACATGGTCAAACATGGCTTGTCTTTCAGCAACTGTATTCACCATCATCTCACCATTGATGCTTACGCGATCCTGTTTGGATGAAGCCGGATCTAATTTGATCACACTGCCATCAGTAGAGATAAAGATGCTTTTCTGCTCCTTATCCCAGCTCATGGCTGCAAAACCTGCATTCAACGGAACTATCATTTTAGTTTCACGTGTGCGCAGGTTAGTGCTCCATAAGTTCATGCCTCTTTCGAAGCGTGCGAGGTAGTAGAGGGTTTCACCATCCTTACTCACCAGCGCATCGCCCATAGAAGAAGAGTGAATGGTTACTTTGGCTTTACGCAGTGTTAAACCATCCCAATCAATCACCACACTATCTTTTGCAGGCGTTTTTTTCTTACTGGTATCTGCTTTTGCTTTATTGTCCTCTATTTCTTTCAGTAATGCAAACTCATCCTTACTCAATTTGAAACGGTCGAAACCTTCTTTGGTAAAGAATAGCATATAGGCATCACTTTGTGCACCACCACTCATGGCTGCGGAACGCAAACCATCACGATTGCTCTGCCACAACATGGCTTTGCCGCCCATTACCCATTTGGGTCTGTAATCGTTAAAGCCACTTTCAGTCAGGTTCACAATTTTTTTGCCATCAGCGCTTACCATACCCACTTCACCAACGGCACTACCGGGCATAGCATAATCAAATAAGAGCCATTTGCTGTCTGGGCTCCACTGGAAATACTGATCATTCTCTACAAAAGCAAAAATTTGCTCGGTGTTCAGAATCGTTCTGCTTTGTTTAGCAGACAGGTTATAGACTTTCAGGTAGTTTCTGTTTTCTACAAAAGCAATTTCCTTTCCATCTGGTGAATACAATGGTTGTGTATTGTCATTGTTGTTCTCGATCACGGCTGATTCTTTCAGCAGGGTAGATGCATAGAAATACAATTCATCTGCACGAACCATTCTGGTTTCATGGATACTCCATTTGTTATTGCGTTCAGATGCGTAGATAATGGATTTACCATCTGGTGCGAAGCCCACACTGGTTTCTTGTACCGGTGTATTGGTAATACGCTTGGTGATGCCACCTTCTACACTGCTCACAAATACTTCTCCACGGAAGATGAAGGCAATTTCTTTGCCGTTAGGTGATACAGCGATACCGCTACCACTATTCACGCGTACGAGTTGCTCATCGTTTCTGCGTGCATCAGCTGCAATGCGCACATTCACTTGTTGTGCTTTGCTGCCTGCTTTCATCGTGTAGAGCTGACCGTCGTAGCTGAAGCAAAGTGTTCCATCATTGGCAGCGCTCAGAAAACGAACAGGATGCTTTTTGAAACTTGTAAGCTGTTCGCTCTTACCGCCTGCTAAAGGCATTTTGTGCACGTTAAAACTGCCACTTTCCTCGCTCAGGTAAAACATCGCTTTCTCACTATCGGTTAAAATAGGTGAGCGATCTTCTCCGTTGAAAGCTGTAAGCTTGGTATGCTTATCAGCTTTGCTATCGTAGATCCAGATATCGCGTGTGATAGAAGAAGTGTGGTGTTTGCGCCACTCATTCTCTCCACCTTTTTTATCATGGTAAATAATCTTACTGCCATCCTTGCTATACTTGGCATGCTCAGCAGGCGTAGTTAACACTTGCAATGGTCTGCCACCGCCTACGCTTACAGTATAGAGTTCGGGCATTGATCCGGTGGGGAACTGACGGTTGCTGGCCATATCCATTCTGGCAGAGCCGAATAAGATTTGTTTATCATCAGGAGAAAAATCATAGGGATATTCTGCAGCAGAATGATAGGTAATGCGCTTCGCTTCACCACCGTTCACAGAAATAGTGAAGACATCGAAATTACCATAACGATCACTCGCGAAAGCGATTGTCTTACCATCATGGCTCCACACGGGCATGTAATCATGTGCTTCGTGCATGGTTAAGGCAACTGCATCGCCACCTGAAGCAGGCACTTTGTACAGATCGCCTTTGTAGGTAAATACAATGGTTTTGCCATCTGGCGAAATGGCTGAATGACGTAACCAGCTAGGTTCGTTCTGTGCTTTGCCGATAAAGGCAGCCAAAACAAGAAAAGAGGTAAAAAAGGATTTTTTCATAAACAGCGGTATAAGAGGGGAAAGATACAGAAGTTGGCAGGCCTAAAATTCAGGAAATTGATAAAAGGAAGGCAGTACTTTAGTGATACAATGGGTGTTCCCTTACACATATATGCCTGCGGGGAGTCTGTACTAACCATTCAGCTCACTGATGTCATCAGTCCGGAAGCGCATCAGGAAGTGATGGCCCTGACCAGGTGCATACAGGATGCGGCTATTCCTTTTGTACAGGATATTATTCCGGCCTATACCGGTGTGAGTGTGGTGATTGATCCGATTGCATTTTTACAACAGTGTCCGCAGCTGCTTCCGGAGGAATGGTTGGCAGCGCAGTTGAAAGCCTGGTCCTGGTCGGCAGCAAATATTACGCAGAAAGCCATCAAACAAATACCGGTTTGTTATGCGGCAGCATTTGCGCCGGATCTTGCTGCTTTAGCGGATGCACGGGGACTGTCAGCAGAAGAAGTTATTGCCCTGCATACAAGTACTATCTATCATGTGTATATGATCGGCTTCATGCCCGGCTTCCCCTACATGGGTAATGTGCCGAAAGCCATAGAAATGCCGCGTCTGGCTGTTCCCAGAACCAAAGTAACTGCTGGTTCTGTAGGTATTGCGGGTCAGCAGACAGGTATCTATCCGCAGGAGTCTCCCGGCGGTTGGAATATCATTGGCCGAACACCCTATCGTTTGTTTGATGCTGAGCAAGAGCAGCCATGTTTACTACAAGCGGGTGATCAGGTACAGTTTTACGCTATTGATACAGATGAATTTGATGTTTTATCGAAAGCCACACCACAATTCTTTACAGCATGAGTGCGGTCATTATCAAATCAGGATTATTGGACCAGCTGGTTGATCTTGGCCAAAAAGGCGCGCAGCATTGGGGTATCTCACCCGGGGGTGCCATGGATGGCTATTCCATGCAGGTGGCCAATTGTTTGGTGGGGAATCCACGAGAAACTGTTGTAATAGAATTACATTTTCCTGCTTCGGCTATTCGCTTTGATGCGCCGGCATTGATTGCGATTGCAGGTGCTGATTTTGGTGCTAAGCTGGATGATATTGATTGGTCAAATAATACAGCAGCATTGATACCTGCAGGAACCACACTTCGTTTTACCAAGCAGTTCAAAGGTGCAAGGGTATACCTTGCTGTAAAAGGTGGCTGGTCAACAGCAGTCGGACTACAAAAGCCCTTACAAAAAGGAATCAATATTCCATACGGTATCTATCAAGATCAATCATCCATCACTATTTTACCGTGGCGCGCAACTGCCATCCTGCCCAGACATGCATTGCGTTTGTTGAAAGGCCCGGAATGGGATTGGTTAACACCACAGGCGCGACAAGCACTCACACAACATGTATTTACAATTGCGCCGGCTTCCAACAGAATGGGCTATCGATTGAAGGGCATTGCGTTGGAGAAGCTACGTCAACAAGAGCTTATTTCTACTGCAGTATCAAGAGGGGTGTTACAATTGTTACCAGACGGACAAATGATTCTACTCATGGCAGATCATCAGACCACAGGCGGTTATCCAAGACCGGCTGTATTGATTCAGGCAGATCAGCCATTGGCAGCACAATACAATATTGGTGATGCATTGCAATTCGAATGGGTTACCCTGCAGGAGGCAATGCAGGCTTTGCAGGAGCAGGAAAGGGATTTGCGCATCCTGCAACAAGCATGTAACTTCCGCTTACAGGAATACTTATGCAGTATATAGACCTCAATTGCGATATGGGCGAAGGCATGGCTACGGATGAAGCCATCATGCCATTTATCAGCAGTGCCAATATTGCTTGTGGTAAACACGCAGGCGATGTGGAAACCATGCAACAAACCATCGATTGGGCTTTGGAGCATGGCGTGGCTATTGGTGCGCATCCAGGTTTTGATGATCGCGAAAATTTTGGCAGAACCAATCAGCAATTGTCTGATTGTGCTTTGTATGATTTGATTGCAGAACAATTGAACACCCTGCAAGAGATTTGTTTTGAAATGGGTACCCGTATTCATCATGTAAAACCACATGGTGCATTGTACAATATGGCGGCAAAAGATGCTACTATGAGCCGCATCATTGCAGAAGTAATCAAGGAACTGGATAGCAATATTGTCTTGTATGGTTTGAGCAACAGTTATCTCATCAGCGAAGCAAAAGCGGCAGGCTTGCGCGTGGGTGCCGAAGTATTTGCCGACAGAACCTATCAAGATGATGGGTCACTTACATCTAGAACAGCTGCGAATGCATTGATTACAGATGCAGCACAGTCCATGCGTCAGGTGATGCAGTTGATTCAGGCGAAAACAGTGCAAACTGTTTCCGGTACCATCATTCCAATGCCTGCAGACACCATTTGCATTCACGGCGATGGTGCACATGCGGTGGAATATGCGCAAAACATTCATCACTACTTAACAACAGCAGGTATTGGCATCAGGCCGCTTTAATATCAGCTCCTTTGGCGGCGTTGGTTTGGGCGCTGCATTTCTGATGGCCAATTCATCCATTGGTCCGGGCTTTCTTACACAAACCACTGTCTTCACCAAAGAGCTCATGGCAAGCTTTGGTTTTGTGATTTTATTTTCTTCTCTATTAGATATTGGTGCGCAGTTAAACACTTGGCGTATTTTATCCGTGAGTGAATTGCGTGCACAGGATTTGGCCAATCGTTTATTACCCGGACTTGGCTATGTGCTGGCTTTCTTAGTTGTGTTAGGTGGCTTTGCCTTCAATATTGGTAATGTGGCAGGTTGCGGATTAGGTTTGAATGTGTTATTTGGCTTGAGCTACAAGCAAGGTGCTATCATTAGTGGTGCGGTGGCTTTGCTTCTGTTTTGGATTAAAGAGATTGGCAGCATGTTGGATGGCTTCACGAAAGTTCTCGGTACGATTAAAATATTACTCACGCTGTTTATTGCCTACAACGCGCATCCGCCATTAGCAGAAGCCGTGTACCACACATTTGTACCAGAAAAAATCAGCGCAGCTGCTATTGTAACGATTGTAGGCGGAACTGTTGGTGGCTATCTAACATTCTCAGGTGCGCATCGTTTATTGGATGCAGGCATTAAGGGAAAAGCAGCGATTCCGGAAGTGAATAAAAGTGCCATCAGCGGTATTGTGATTTCCAGCATTATGCGCTTTGTATTATTCCTCGCCACATTTGGCGTGTTGGCACAGGGTGCAGTGCTGGATAGCAGCAACCCGCCGGCCAGTGTATTTGGTTTTGCTGCGGGCAATATTGGGCTGCGCATTTTTGGTGTGGTTTTATGGAGTGCAGCTATTTCATCGGTAGTAGGTGCTTCTTATACCTCTGTTTCATTTTTCAAAACTTTTCATCCTGCATTCATCCGCTATGAGCGATGGGTGATTTCAGGCTTTATCGTGATTTGTACCACATTGTTTGTGCTGATTGGTAAACCTGTACAACTCTTACTGGCTGCAGGTTTGATCAATGGTATGGTCTTGCCTTTTGCTTTGGCAGTTGTATTGATTGCTGTTACACGCAAGCGATTAATGAACAATTATCAGCATCCTGTATGGATGCAGTTGTCCGGTTGGCTTGTCGTATTAGTGATGGGTTGGATGGCCGTTAAGGCAATGATGGAGGGGTGGTAAGTACGATGGTCGCATTCAACTCCGAATCCGTTGTTTCAACAGCAATTTTTTGTATTTGTCTCTTTTCCTCCGGATTGAATGTACTCTTCTCGTAAAACTTATCGTAGTACTTCAGTAGAATGCGAAAGCAATTTGGAACATCATCTTCCAACAAAAAGTTGACAGCATTTTTGGTTTCTAATCCGCCCAGTCTTTTTTTGATGCGTACGATTGTAGTGAGCAGTTTCTCTTTTTCAAACTGTCCATACCCCTTGATGATGTGTTGTAGTCTTGCTTCAAATGGAATATCCAGAAACAACACCGGTTTGGTACGCATCATGCGATAAAACCGAAAATCAATATTCACATGGCCGATGCGCTGGCTCTCATCTTCCAGCCAGATGGTTCTGTTAGTATCTAACTTAAGCACAGCTTCAGCCAGTAAATTGTCAAACATTTCCTGCGAAGGTTGTGCCGGCATACCCAAATTACCAAATGCAGAGCCCTTATGTGCAGCAAGGGCTTCCAGATCAATAATCTGTTCACCCTTTTGTTGAAGCGTATGCAGCAGTTCTGTTTTCGCAGAACCGGTGTAGCCACCAATGATGCGGATTGGATAATCCTGGCTTAGGATATTGATTACATAGTTGCGATAGGCTTTGTACCCACCCACCAATGTGTATACTTTGAATCCATACAAATCCAATAACCATGCAACGCCCGCACTGCGCATGCCACCCCGCCAGCAGTGAACGAGTATGGTTTTACTTTTTGGATCTGCACCCGGATGTGTGGCCAGTATTTTTTCTGCAGTCTCTACCATCTCCACCATTCGGCCACCAAAATAACGCAAGCCAATCTTGATGGCTATCTGCTGACTCTGTTGTTTATAGGCCGTGCCAATCTCTTTGCGCTCTTCATCATTGAATAAGGGAAAGTTGTACGCGCCCGGCATATGTGCATGGGTATATTCACCCAGGCTGCGCACATCCAACACAGGGTGCTGCGCAGCCATTGCAAGAAACTCATTGGTATTGAGGCGGGTAATGGCCATGGAAGCACAAAGTAATTCAGTTTGCGTAACTTTTCCGCATGAAAACCGTGTTGCTCATCAGACATGCGAAAAGCGACTGGCCCCATGGGGTGGATGATTTTGACAGACCATTGAACCAGCGTGGCCTTCGTGATGCACCTGAAATGGCTAAGCGCTTGTTGAAACGAAAGATTGCTATCGATGCATTCATCAGCAGTACAGCCAAACGAGCCTTCACAACCTGTACGTTTTTTGCAGAGGCTTTTGATGCAAAAAACAACATCATCAAAGTACCATCACTCTATCATGCACCACCTGAAATTTTTGCGCAGGTAATTGCTGCTGCGGATGCGCAACATGCAAGCATTGCTTTGTTTTCACATAATCCTGGCATTACAGAATATATCAATGAATTGGGTGTTGCCCGATTGGATAATATGCCTACCTGTGGCATCTTCGCGGTACAGGCCCATTGCAAGCATTGGCAGGAATTTGCCACTGCACAAAAAGAATTTCTATTCTTCGACTACCCCAAGGCGATCTGAGACCGGCTTTTTGTTCACCAGATAAACGCCTGCAAATATCAGTGCAGCGGCTAGTAGTTTTGTAATGCTGAGTTGTTCGCCCATCAAGACCATCGCCACAATGGTGGCAAATACCGGTTGGGTATAGATATATGCACCCACCACAGATGAACCCAAGATGGCAATGCCATATACATTGAAGAGATAAGCAAAGAAAGTAGCGCCCAAAGCTGCGAAAGCCAATGCAAAATAATGGGTGTTGTTAAAAGCTGACCAATCCGTTGCCATCATTGGTTGCCAGCAGAAGGGTAACATCATCACCGTGCCGAAAGTAAATACCCATCTTATCACATGTACCGGACTATACCGCAGCATCAAGGGTCTTACCCAAACTAAATAAAAGGAGTAAGCAATTGCATTCACGATAATGAAACTATCACCAAGTAGTTGATTGCTTGCTGTGCCGGATAAATCTTTACTTAGAATCAATACCACAGCACCGGCAATGCCCAGTAACAAACCCGCTGTTTTATTGAGGGTGAGTTTTTCATGCAGAATCCATACCGCCAGTATGGTGATCATCACCGGTGTGGTTAATGCCAGCAATGAAGCATGTATCGGACTGGTTAGCGAAACACCTTTGATAAAAAACAACTGATTCACCACTACACCAGATAAAGCACAACCAATGAATCGGATAACATCGCTCTTGTCAATACCCGCTCTGCCGGGTTTCAACGCATACAATAACCAGAATAAGGGCAATGCTGTTAACACGCGCACACTATTGATGGCATAAGGCGCCATCACCGCCGGACTCAAATGTTTTACTGCAGACACGGCGGCACCAAAAAAGAAATTGGCGCTAAGTACGGCTGCATGTGCTTTGAGTTTGTTGGGCTGCATCCGGCAAAATTAATGGCGATGCCAGGAAATGGCGGATAATAATTCTTGCAAGCGTGCTGTATGGAAATATTGAAGCGTTGGGAAGTGATAATCAAATTGTGCAGCTGCCTGAAGTGTTTCCAATAAATCAAGATTCTCTTGTGTGGCTGCCAGGCCCCAGCCTCTATCCATAAAATAGCTTGCGAGGTATTGTTGTTCTGTTTGTCCCGGCGTTGGAATCAGGATCATCTTACGCTGCATGGCCATCAACTCCATCAACGAAGTGTAACCACTTCTGCAAACAATGTATTCGCTGGAAGTCAGCAGTTGCATCAGTTCATCTGTGCCAGCATGTTGCACAATGGTACAGTGCTTCGTATTGGGCAAAGATTGCTGCGCACCGGGTAAGCCGCGTATCAGTAAACAAGGCGCATCAAGTTGATCAACTTGTGCGAGTATCTGTTTCTCTAGTATGCTGCGTTGGGGTTCCGGTCCGGATAAGAGAAAGCAATATTTGTATTGAAGGGCACTGTCTAATTTTCGCATGCGCGAAATGGGCCCCATATACTGCACGGGAATATTGGGCAGTTGTTGCGGATGGGATAGATGTCCTGCCAGCGAAAGTTCAGCTCCATCAGGTATCCAGCATTGTTGGAAATGTTGAATGTATTTGTAGTTAATACGTTGAATTTTTTTCTCCAACCAGCTATTGGGTACCTGAATCTGTAGTTGATGTGTGATGAAAATACTGGGTACGGATCTATGCCATAAACCAAAGCGGTTGTCTGAAATGATGAGGTTGAACTGATGCGTTTTTTGTACCTGTTTCAGCCATAGATATTCTGCCCGGATGGTTTTGAGAATGCGCGGTGCCTGTAACAGCAAACGCAGAGCGAGTGTTGCGCCTTTTTTACTGTAACGAACGGCATAGCCGGGCAGGGGTAATAAGGTGAGCTGGGGAAACTGCTGTTTCAATATCTGGGCCTGTGGGCCCGATGCGGCCAGTACTACTTCGCTGCCCAGTTCCAGAAACGATTGTATGACTGGAATACAACGGGTTGCATGCCCCAGACCCCAATCCAGCGGGGCAATCAATACTTTCCGGGGTATGTTAAAATTTCCACTCATCCAATACAATCGGGGCTTTGCGAAAGGAAAATACTATTTTAGTTCCGGTTATGAAACGCTCGTTCAACCAAATCATTTTTTCGCTGTTTATTATTGCTGTCATGGCGACATCCTGTGGCATTTTCAATCGCTCTAATAAAGGCGGTTGTAATTGTCCCAACCAAAAAGCCATGCGCAGGCCCTAATTACACAAATGTCCGGCTTACACAACCATAACAGAGACCTGCTGGTACTGTCCAGAAGCGGTGAGCTCAGTCCCGAAGAACTGGAGTACACAGCTGAGCAGTTGCACAAGATTCTTTTTCCCATAGAATCTCACCTGCATTTCTGTTCTGTGCATGAAGTGATTGATGTAAATCGTTTCAAAGTCATTACCAAGCCGCATAAAGTACAGCAGGTAATTGCCGACAGAGGCCGAAAGCCCTTTGTGTTTATTTGCTGCCGAAACTGATTACTGCAGTTTGGCCAAAGCTGCTTCCAGCTGACTCAACATCGTATCAATTTCTTCTTTCTTACAAGTACCCACACTCAAACGATACCAGGGGCTCGTATTACCTGCGCCAAATGCGTGGAAAGGAACAACAGCAATTTTTGCTTCCGCTAAAATATAGGAAGTCACATCGGCCTGAGATTCCAGCAAGACACCTTCTGCAGTTTTCTTGCCGGTAAGGTCTAACTGTACGGTAAGATAGATAGCCGCCTGCGGCGCCACACAATCTACCTGATAACCTTTTGCCTTTAGGTGCATAAAGCCACGGTGAATGCGACGTAGTCTTTCCTCAATCTCTGCTTTGAAATGTTGCAGATAGTGTTCAATGGCTTCGTTCTGTACAAGGTATTTTGCAACGGCTTTCTGTTCAGCCATTGGCGCCCAAGCACCTACATGGCTGAGAATGGCTTTCATTTTAGCGATGACTTCTGTTGGCCCCAGCGCCCAGCCTACACGCACGCCCGTTGCAGCAAATACTTTGGAAATACCATCAATGAAAATGGTGTATTCTTTCATGCGTGGACGCAGGCTTACCGGATTGTAATGCACTGTATCTCCATAAGTCAGGGTCCAGTACATCTGATCGAACATGAGGTAGAGTTTCTTATCGTAGTCGCCTCTGCGCTCATTTTCTTCCAGGATCAAATCGCAAATGGCTTCAAGGGATTCCTTGCTTAAAGTAGTACCGGTAGGATTCTGTGGTGTACACAAACAAAGCAGGGTAGCACCTTTGATATGTTCCTTAATCTGGTCTACCGTAGGCATGAAGTGATTGTCCACTTTGCACTCTATTACACAATGTTCGCCCTGCGTCAGGTGTACATAGTGGTTATTGTTCCAGGAGGGAACGGCATAGATTACCTTATCGCTTTTGTCAACTATTGTCTTGAATAAAGTATAGATCAGTGGGCGGCCGCCGGATGCAATCTGCACTTCATTAGGTGCATAGTCAATGCCCTCCCACTGTTTGATAAAGGCGCAAACTGCCTGGCGTAATTCCAGAATACCATCTGCGGTAGGATAATTGGTATAGTGTTGCTGATAGGCTTCAATAATGGCAGCCTCTAATTCCTGAGGAATGGGAAATACTTTCGGATCAAAATCGCCAATGGTAAAGTTGTAAATCTTTTCTCCGTTACGGATGCGCTCACTGATGGCGTTACCCAGTTTAACAATTTCGCTGCCGATCAGTGTTTCAGCCAATTGGCTGAGCTTGGTATTGCCCATGACTTTTGTTTGAGCCGCAAAACTACGTTTTAGCACGCAATAGCGCGTCATAGTTCTGTCTGAACCCGCATAGACAGAAATAACAGCATGATTCCAAGCTATTCACCAAGCCTTTCTTACTTTTAGCAAAAGTTAGACATGCGTAAGCTGGTGATCTTGTTTGTACCCTTGTTCATATGTAATTGGCTTTTCGCGCAGGATAGTTTAACGGTTTCGCTCTCTTCAAAAGCTTTTAAGACCGGAGATTCACTGGAAATATTTTGTCAGCTGCCTGCTGCACAAATGAATAAACTTAAAGCAGCAACACTCCATGTTTGGATTGACGATTTGAAATCAAAGAAACGCTGGAAGTTTCGTTACCCCTTTGTGAATGGTGCTGTAAACGCAGCTTTATTGGTAAGTGATGCCGTTCCTACCGGAAATTATGCAATTAATTTTTTAGTGCAGTCTGGCTTTTATCGCATCTATGGCAATATTCCTGATCTGGGAAAACGCGATTCAGTGATCAACTATATCATGCAAACAGGGAATAAGCGATCACTGGTTGATAAAATAGTGGTGAACAGAAATGGTGATTTTGTGATGAAGCCTATGCTGTTTCAGGATACAGCCCGTTTTATTTTTTCACCTGCAGTAAAGACCAGAGAGAACTATCTGGAAGTGAGTTTACGTACACCTATTGATTCGGTTTTCGAACCCATCTTCACAGCTACCCGTTTCATCAGAGTAGGAGATATTCCTGCTGCTGTTTATAGTGCAGATACGTATCAGTTTTCGGTTGATGATCCAGATGAATCGCAATTACTACCTGATGTTACCGTTTTTGCCAAAGTAAAAACAAAGAGCCAGCAATATGAAGAAGAGTATACATCAGCTTTTTTTAAGAATGGCGATGCTAAAACGTTCGACGGTATAGAATCTGATGAATTGGCCAAAGCACCATCCCTGGGTTGGTTTTTACAGCAAAAAGTACCCGGCATTACAGTTGAAACTGATTCTGCGGATAATGAAGTGTTTAAATGGCGGGGAGAGATCAGCAATATTTTTATCGATGAACAATTAATGATGCCGGGAGAGCATCAAATGATTATGCCCAGAGAGATTGCTTTAATTAAGGTGTTTAGTCCGCCATTTAATTATAGCATGACAACAGGATTTGCCGGTGCTATTGCGATTTACACCAAGCGTGGAAGGTTTGCAGATATGAATATGCCCAGATATTCTTTTCGCTTAAGAGGCTATACGCCTTTTGATGCAGTCTGGAAATAATAAATCCCGCATTCGCGGGATCTATTGTTGAAACAGTCATCAAACTTTATTTACCTGCTTTTTCTTTTTCTAATTTTTTGATGATGGCATTCACTACGGGCTGCACATCCTTATCCGTAATTTTTTTACCATTCACTTCATCGCTGGCCCAGCCCTGCCAGATGGTTTTGTCTGTAGCAGCATCAATCAGTGATATGGTCAGGGTGCCTTCATTTACTGTTCTGTTCACTTGCTGATAACCCATAAACTGCGAAGGATAAAATATAGGTACCCATCTTCTGTTGAACGGACTGTATACCCAGTTAGTAAATGGCTGAGAATACATCGCGTTTTGATCCACACGCTGCTCTTTTTGCAGTAACACATCATACGTGACCAGCACATCCGGATTGGATTTTACCTCACGTAAACCCATTTCCTGTAATTTATTATTGATAGAATTTTTGATGTTTCTGTCCGTAAGATCATTGATGCCTTTTTGTTGCTCCTTGTTTTTCTCAGCCCATGCATAAGTCTGTATAGAAGCAATATCGGCTGTCTCGTCTTTTTGTACTTTGGCAATGGTACCACAGCTGCTTAGTAAAACAATCAAAGTAAATAATCCTGTGATCCATGTGAGATTCTTTTTCATAATACATCTGTTTTAATTCATTAATCATGTGCTTACAGTATATCAGATTCAAACAGCGTGCCTGTGTATACTAAAAAGAACCTAAAGAAATCCGAATGCCTTGTTAAGGGTATTGATTATCAGTAAAATAGAAAAGGCTTCAATAAGAAGCCCTGACAATCAGATGACCATTTTAAAGCTTATTTAATGCGACGAAAACGCATCAACTCTTTTTCATCTCTATAAAAAATCAATTCATGTTGATGTATTTCATAGCGGTTGATGTCAAATAATAATGCATTAAAATATTGTTCACCACGACCGGGACAAGCCATCATGGTTGAGGCCATCTTACTATCAAAACGGAAATACGTTTTGTTGATATGCAGTCTTCCATGAATTTGGTTACATCCATTGGTGCCGGCAAACTTGCTTTGTTTCGTATCAATATTGAGCATGGGTATTTTAGTCACGAAAATTTCTTTAAGTGGCTTGACTGTTCCGCTAAGTATGGTTAGCTCCCACTGACCTGTAGGATTGTTTTGTGCTTGGCTTATGGATGTAATGAAGAGGAGTATTAATATGGTCGTCAGCTTTTTCATCTTATTTGCTTTAACCACAAGTGCGCCAAAGCCCATTCCATAATAAGCAACAGAAAATTTCATAACAGCAGATTAACGAAATCTGTTAAACAGGGTTAATTAGTTGTCTTGTATTAAACCCAAAGAAAAACCCACCAAATCTGGTGGGTTTTGTGTTTTATTGAATGGGTTGATAATCCCGGAAAAACTTAAGTGGTTTGCTTTCCACCAGTTGTCGGTAACCAGTCCATTTGTTGGTGAAGAAATCATTCACCTTATCAACGGTTTGTTTGATCACTTCTTCTGCTTCAGCTACCAGGCGCTCTTCTTGTTCACTCGGCGCAACAGATTTACTGCTAATGTATTGCTGAGCAGTACGCACAACAGTCATCACCGTAACTTGCGGCACTTGACCATAACCTTGTCTGTCGGATGTTTTACCATTCACAAACTCACGGATTTCTTTAATGGCCTCTGTGATTTTGGTTGTTGCTTTACGAACAGTGTCTGCATCTCTGCCGCTAGCATCTTTCAGTAATGCATTCACTTTCGCAAGCACATCATCTGTTTCCTGCAAACGATCCATAGCTGCGTTCAGCTTATCACCACTCTTGCGCAGGCGATCGTTCATTGCTTTCTGTGCAAGCTTCACGCTGTTCATGTTACCCATGCGTGGATCATCTTTCACCGTAACAAAGAGGGAGTCTTTTTCCTTACCAAAACTCAAGACCATTTTGTAGGTACCAGATAATACCTGTGCGCCGCCGGGTTCAAATCCTCCAGCTCCGCCACTGCCAAAGCGTCCACCGCCTCTGCCACCACCACCGCCACCGGCACGTGGTGCACCGGGTGCACGATAACCGCGCTCTTCCAATCCCCAGTATTGTCTGTTTAAACCGCTATCTGCTTTCCAGCGCAGGTTGCGGATGATTTCATTCTTCTCGTCATAAATGCGTACCATTACCGTATCGCCACCTTTCATTGATGAATCCTTACCCTGACTCTTTACAAAGAAGGATACCGGGAATCCTCTGCGTCTGTTTTCTGCATCCCAGATGCCCCATGTACTCCACTCGTAGCCGGGTGCATTTTTATATGATGCCTGAATAGCTTCTGCAGGAGCAGATACAATAAAGTTTCTCGCAGGAACACCTTTTGTAGCAGCCAGTTTACGCAGCGGACGAATATCATCCAGCACCCATAAGCTGCGGCCAAATGTGGCAATGGCCAAATCGGCTTCTCTTTCTTGAATGGCTAAATCGTAAGTGGATACAGATGGATAACCATTCTTCCACTGCTGGAAACTAGCACCATTGTCTAAGCTAATCCACAAGCCTTGTTCTGTACCTACAAAAATCAAGTTAGGCTCAGTAGGATCTTGCAAAGCACACAATGCATAACCCGTTACTTTCTTTTCATCAACCAATCTTGTCCATGTTTTACCAAAATCAGTGGTACGGAAAACATAAGGCTTGAAATCACCGCGACGATAATCATTGGCAATCACCAATGCTTCTCCTGCATTATGGCGTGATGCACGAATCTGTGGTACCCATGCACCTGC
>Ga0315904_10005544_pt1 | contig 17504 bp, 21 predicted proteins | sample LakEriMetagenome_6_FD_203529 | JGI IMG/M metagenome (GOLD analysis project Ga0315904, IMG submission 203529) | Freshwater fungal communities from buoy surface, Lake Erie, Ohio, United States - Buoy 12 MA120 | ecosystem: Environmental > Aquatic > Freshwater > Lake | place: USA: Lake Erie, Ohio...
AGGCGATCAGTCACCTCCGTCAGGTTGATCGGCTCCCCCTTTTTTTCATAAACGCTTACCGTCCAGAGAGGCTGCAGAAACTGATAGTCGACCTGAGAGGCGATGACATACCGGTCGACTGAAGTTGGCAAAAACTCCAGCCCGGCGGCGTAGGCCTTCTCGTACTCCTGCAGCCATTTTTCCTGCCGGGCGAGGTCGCTTTTGAAAATATCCTCACTCCGCACGACCACCACGCTGTTGGCCGTTTCCGGAATCCATTTCACCAGCGGCTCGAACTGGGCGGCCGCGACTTGAATCAACAGACAGGCACCCATCAGCCCGCCTGTCAGGTTGCGTAGTGAAAACATAAAAGCTCTCCCCATGGTGTAGAAAAACAGGGCCTGAAATCGCTGGCAGGGAAAACCACTGGCAGACAGTCCCCCAACATCGGCCTCACACTACTTGCTCTACAGCAAATCGAGTGCCAGCTCAGAATGGTGCTTGATTGAAACGGCCTACCGCAACGATGGCCGCGGAACATACCCGTCTGAAGACCGGTAGAAATACTGGCCGCCGAACCAGAGTGACGCTGGATGGGAATGAATCGGCCGCGCGGGGCAACTCGCGATTGAGCCAAACGGCGCGCTGCAAAGGCTCAATGCGACAAGCCAGAGCGCCATTACGCACACCCCCGGGATGAAGGCCGAAGTGGCCTCGCCTGGATCGCAACTTGGCACGTTCCGTCGCCCCGCAGAAAGTCGGCTGGAAACCGGGCAGGGCCATCGCCTGCACGCCCTTCGGGGACCCGTGGGAGAAGAATGGCCAATCCCAGCCGCGCGGGCTGCCTCAGCGAATTTTCGGCGGTTCCAATTGCGACTGGTTTGGATCGGCTGGAGGCGCGCCGAGCACCAGCTTGATCTTCTTGGGCGCAGATTCTCCCTTGGGAATCAGCTCAACCTCGACCTCGGCTCCCGCCTCAAACCGCCCAAGAATTTTTCGCAGCGACATCACGTCCTTGGCCGGTTCGCCGGCGAGCGCCAACAACACATCCTCCGGCTGCAAGCCGGCGGCCGAGGCCCCACTGCCTGCGACAACCTCACTGAGTTGCAGGCCCCGGCCCTGCGGGTCTGGAGCCCCTTGAACTCCGAGAAAAGCGGGCATGATCCTCTCGCCCGTCTTCAATCGCTCCAATAACGACTCGGCACCAGACAATGGAATCGCAAACCCAATCCCCGAATCGTACCATTCAACTCCGGCCCCAATCGCCTGCGACTGCGGATTGAGGGGAACGCAGATACCGATCAGCCGACCATCGAGGTCAATCAGCGGACCGCCATAACAGGCTGGACTGATATTGGCATCGGTCTGAATCGCCTTACCCCCCACCCGATTCTTGGCACTGATGACCCCGGCCGATACGGCCGCATTCGTATCGCCGAAACCAACCCCGACCGAGACCGCCCACTGGCCAACTTGAACATTCGCGGGATCGACCAGTTCCGGCACGGGCATATCCTGCACTCCTTCGATTTTCAGCAGGCAGATTTTGCGGGTGTCATCCCGCCCGAGCAACTGCGCGACGCGACGCTGACCATCGGAGGTAATCACCGTGATCACCGGCGGCCGCTGAATGAAGTTGAAGGTGCTGGTAACAATGTAACCATCGGGAGAAATCATCACGCCCGTGGTGTTACCTTCGCCTTGCTGGCGTATCCCGCCGATTTTTCCCTGAACCGCGCTGACTCCACCAAATGACTCGATCGTGACCAGGGCAGGGCGGATCTTCGCAGCCGCGGCGCGAAATGCCTTCGACGTTAACTGCATCGCCTGCAACCGCTGCTCGTCCGCAGCAATCTCCTGCGCGGCAAGGCCCCCCACCGGCGCCAGGCAGAAAGAGCCCAGACCGAATCCCCACAACAGGCCGATAGCCACAAGCCGCGGAACGCGCCCCCGCCAATTTGTTCTCGCCATGTTCTGGGTTACTCCTTTCGCTCTGCCGGGACCACGGGGAGTCGCAACAGCTCCAAGCCCCTTTTGACCACGATGATCACTTCTTGTCCGGCTTCCAATCGAGCGACAACTTGCAGATAGTCGCGAACGGTGCCGATCTTTTCACCGCCGATGGAAACGATCAGGTCGTCCGGCTTCAAGCCGGCCTGTTCAGCCGGTCCGCCACGGACAACCCGATCGATGTAAGCAGGATCCTTCCGTCCGCCGAGTTCCATGATTCGGATCCCCAACTCACCGACCTTGCCAACAGGTCGGGTTGCCGCGTCCGATTCGCTGCTCTTTCCCGCCACGAATGCGGCCACGAGCTCCACTGGAACAGCGTAATTCAAGCGCGTGTTGGTCTCAGAGCTGTTAATAATCTTCCCCACGACACCCACCAATCGGCGGTCGAGAGTCAGTACGGCGCCGCCCGCCGCGCCGGGATTGCTGGTGATGGCATCGATCAACACCAGCTCTCCGCGATAAGCCACGTCGCGCTCATTCAACCGCGCCTCCATCGTCGTGCGCAAGGCAATCACACCCAGCATCACCGAAACCGGCTCTTGTTTGTCCGCGACCTTGAAGGCATTGTTCAAGGCAACAACCCAATCGCCCTGTTCTCCCACGGGTCGGTTGCTCAATTCAAAATACTCAGGCGTCGGACGCTCGATCTTAAGCAGCGCCAACTGCAGTTCGCGGTCGCGCCGCAGGATGGTTGCTTCATGCGTGCTCCCATCAGCCAGGATGACGCGTGTCTGCTGACCGTCGAGGAACACCCCCTGGGAAGTGAGGATTTGTCCATCCGGAGAAACCAGAATCCCAGTCCCGTAACCTTCCACCCGTCCCGCACCCGCTCCAATTACTTTCACCATTCGGGCCTGGCCGTAGTCAATCGCCAACTGCAGCGCATTGCCGACTGGCAGATCAGCCTGAGCCCAGAGCTGCGCAGAGCAACAGAACGAAAACCACGCAACCAGCAGCCCGCTCACGGTCAACCAGCGCATTTGCCTGATTCGCCAAGAGCTCCCATCCCGGTCTGGCTTCATCGCTTGGCCTCCAGCAGGGTATCGATGTTGGCCCAGTCCACAGAGCGTTCGGCCAGGGGCTCGGCCGAGATCAGTTGCAGTTCCAACTCCGGGACCTGATTCAAGCCCCGCACGATGGTTCGCTTTCGGGCCACCATCCAATCGGCCTGCGGCTGCCAGTCGGCGAATGTCACGCCGCGTCCCTTGCCGTCGCAATCCTTGTCAGCCGAAACCTGAGCCAGGTACTCCGCCTCATCGCTTCGCTGGTCGTAAAGATTGACCCAGAAGTAAAACCAATCTTCGTCCGCATCGAGGCATTTGAATCGAAGAGCCGGTCGTCCCAGCGCCTTGTCTCCACCATCGAGGGAAATCGCTCCAAAGCGGGCGAAGGGCGCATCACTCCGAATACTGGTCAAAGCCATCGCCTGCAGCAGCAACGGCGACTGCTTGGCCTCCGTAGCCGTCAGCTCAGCCCAAACACCCCCGCGGTTGGCGGCAAACCGCTGTCCATCGAACACCAATTCCTCGACCTCGCCATCACCGGGTTGCCAGGTGACGCGGACCGCTCCGCTCGGGTCCAGCCGACTGGTGCAGCGCCCAACCTGCTCGCCATTCCGCAAAACATCGTCAACCAGCAGCACCGCAGAATCGGCTCCCTTTCCTTTCCCTCGCGAATCAAACCAGGCCCGCATTTTTGCGAGATAATGCGCGACATAGTGTCGGTTGACCTCGGGCATCCGAATCGTTCCGGGCTCCGCGGCCAGCAAATCAAACATCGCCTGCTGCAGTTCCTGCTGCTGCCGTTCCTCGGGCTTGGGATTTTCCTTCTTTGGCGGAGGCTGACCGGGCTTGGCATAGGGCAAGCCGAGCAACCGCACGACGACTTCCTTGAGCGAGTCGTCCGACTTCCGGACCTTTAACCGCGCCGGCCAATCCGCCGGCAGGGTACAAACCAAATTCATGTACTGGTTCGCGGAGCGGATGGCCTCACCCTCGAACTCCAGCAATTCGTCCCCCAATTCCAAGCCCGCCTCAGCCACCGGCGAAACTTCATTAATCGTTGAACAGATCACGCGTCCGCCCTGGTCGCTGAAATTGGCATCGAGCGTGCCGTGCTCGACCAACTTGGTGGCGAGCAGGTCGGGGAGAAAGTTCTTGATCTGATTGGAGGAGATGGCATAACCGAGCCCGACATTCACCCGCCCGCGGTCGAGGAAACTGCCTCGACCATTGATCCCGATCACCCTCCCGGAGAGGTTGAACAGCGGCCCCCCGGAATTGCCCGGGTTGATGGAACTATCGACTTGAATGCAGTTCCCATAGACCAGCTGATTTTGCCCGGCTCCTTCCTGAAACCGCTTGACCCCGCTGACAATCCCCAGCGTAATCGTCGGCGCCTGGTCTTCCGTCAGGACAAAGGGATTCCCCATCGCCAAGGCCCAATCGCCGACGCACACCGTTTCGGAGTCCGCCAAACGAGAACTCGGAAATCGGTCCTTGCCTTTTAACTGGATGATCGCCACGTCCCCACCGGGGTCCGTCCCGATTAAATCCCATTCATAGAGCTGGCCGTCCGACAAGCCAGCCACTCCCTTGACCCCAGCGCCCATGATCACGTGATGGTTAGTCACGACAATTCCGCTGGGATCGATGACGACACCCGAGCCGCCTCCCTGCCGACCAAAGTCGTAAATCGCGACGACACTCCCCTCAACCAGACGAATCGCTTCGAGCCGCTGACGTTCGGCCGCGCGGACTATTTCCCAATCCTGCGGCGAGAGCTCTGAAGCGGGAACGGTTTGAGCCGCTGCGGGAGAAATACTCGCCAGAGGGAGCCAGCAGCTCACCAAGATCGCGCCGGCCAACCAGAAACAGAATCGGGGTGACAAGGGAGTCATCATGCGATTGCTCGAAGGAAATGCGGGGTGCGCAGCCGACTCGCGACCCTCACCATGCTGGTCGAACGCGTCGCCTTACCCGGACCATGCTCCATTCTACCGGATCGCAGCTGGACCGGCTCACGAAAAACCGGCTGCCCAAGATGGGAACCGAGGCGCTGGTCAAGCGGCATGCTGACCAAGAGCGGCGTGTGCCTCAAGCGGCGGACTGCAAGCCAATATGCCCGAAGTTTCTGCTGCCACCCGGAGCTTGAGCGGCAACCGGCGTCTGGAGCTGTAGCCCGGTTTCTCAGCCCTAAGCTGGCGCCCGAATATTCGGCAGCTCGGACGCTCAACTCAGCCACGCGGGCGTTCAACGATGAGTGGACGGCAACCCGCCCGTAATCCGGCTGAATACTTCATCCGTTGACCCAACGCCGTCGATGCTCAGGAGCAGCCGCTTCTCGGTGTAATACTCGAGCAGCGGAGCGGTTATCCGCTCATACAGGTCAAGGCGGTGCCCGATCGCATCCGGCTGGTCCTCCGGTCGCGGGTCGGTCAACTCGTAATAACGGCCAACCAGCCGCCGCTCGAGTTCGGCTCGGGGAACCCGCAGTTCAATGACTGCCGTCAATCGCTGGCGACGACGGGCCAGCAACTCATCCAGAGCTTCCGCCTGGGGGATGGAACGGGGAAACCCGTCGAGCAGAAAGCCGGTTCGGCAATCGGGGCGATTGATCGCCTCGTCGACGACCTGAACCATCAGTTCGTCATTAACCAGGCCACCGGAGTCCATGATCGGCCCGACTTTTTTTCCGAGTTCGGTGCCGTGCGCCTTGGCCTTGCGGAGGATGTCGCCAGTGGAGAGGTGCGAAATCTGGTAACGCTCGCAGAGTCGCTTGGATTGAGTCCCCTTGCCAGCGCCGGGGGGACCGATGAATACGAGCAACATTGCTTGTTCCTCAGCGACCTGAGTCGACTTGACGTGTCTCTTTCCGGCGCCTGGAGACCAGGCTTCTTCCGGTTGACTCACACCGCGCGGTTCCCGAATCCGGAATCCGGTAACCTGCTGCCGCGAAGACATGTTGAGCGACTACCTGACCCCCTGGTTACTCCAACAAACCTTTGTAGTTTCGCATCACCAGATGACTATCGATCTTTTGCACCAAGTCAAAGGCAACGCTCACGGCAATCAACAGCCCCGTACCACCATAGAAGTTGGCGATCAGGGGATTCACTCCGAGAAAACTCTGGACCAAGGTCGGAACCACGGCCACCAAAGCCAAAAAGCCCGCGCCCACAAACGTGATTCTCTCGATCACGCTCTCGAGATAATCGGCAGTCCGACGACCCGGACGATATCCCGGAATGAAGGCTCCGCTCTCCTTCAGGTTCTGGGCAATTTCCTGAGGATTGAAGGTGATCGCCGTCCAGAAATAGCAGAAGAAGTAAATCAGGACGATGTACAAGACATTGAAAATGACAGAGCTCTGGCTCTGCAGCGGACTGACGATGTTGGAAAAGAAGTTTCCAACCATGTTGTCACCGATGATCCGCCCCAGCCACTGGGCGATAAACGGAGGAATCAGCAACAAGCTGCTGGCGAAAATAATCGGCATCACACCGGCCTGATTGATTCGCAGCGGCATGTACTGCCGGGTGCCACCGTAAACGCGACGGCCCCGAACGTGCTTGGCACTTTGAGTGGGAATCCGCCGCTGGGCCTGGGTGATGAACACCACTCCAATCACGACTGCCACAAACAGGGCAATGATCACCAGTAACTTTTCCAGACCCACACTCGAGGAATCAAACCCGGTCAACTCGGGACGGAAATTGTCAAACAGGTTGAACAGCGCTCCGGGCATCGCGGCCACAATGCCGGCCATGATCAGGAGGCTGATTCCGTTGCCGATTCCGAACTCATCGATCTGCTCACCCAACCACATCAGGAAAATGCTTCCCGTGGTCATCATCAAAATCGACACCAACTGCCAAACCAGAGTCAAATTGCCCCGCGCGTTTTCGAATTCCGCGGCGGTCATATTGGTTCCGTCTTCGGCTTTGGCCATCACGACGAACCAAAGGAAACCGGCACTTTGCACCAGACAGAGAATCAAGGTCAGATAGCGGGTGTACTCGTTGATCTTCTTTCGCCCCGCCTCGCCTTCCTTCCGCAGTTCTTCCAGCGGCGGATAAACAGTGGCGAGCAGCTGCAGAATGATCGAAGCCGAAATATACGGCATGATCCCCAGGCCGAAGATCGTCACCTGGTTCAACTGGCTGGCGCTGAACAACGAAACCTTTTGGAAAAAGGCCCCCATCGTGTTGTTCATGTTTTCTGCGAACTGCGAGACCTGGACGTGATCGATCACAGGCAGCGGAATCTGCCACCCGACGCGGTACACCGCCAGCAGGAACAGGGTCAGAAAAATCTTCCGCCGAAGTTCCGGAATCGTGAACACTACTCGCAGTTTTTCCAACATCGACTTCCGTCCTTACCGCAGCGACCCGACTCGGGCTCCCCACAACTTGGGCAGCCAGAGCCTAAGCCAGCGTTTCATTAAAACTCGAGACTACATCTTCGGCCAAACCGGCACCGCTGAAAAGTGGTGCGGGTGGCGATTACTCCCTAATTCAGTTTGTCGCACCCTCAGGCCCGTACCTCAGCCAAACCGCTCCGAGGGGCCTCAAGCGGAGCCGCGCGGCTGATATTGCAAGCCAAACCGGCATCTCGATCAAGACCAAAAACAGGATTCCCCACGGTCTGGCCCAGAAACAGGGTCTGGCCCAGAAACTCAGTCTGGCCCAGAAACTCAGTCTGACCAAGAAACACAGTCTGACCAAAAACTCAGTCTGACCAAAAACTCAGTCTGGCCCAGAAACCAAGCAGGCCCAACAAGCAATCCGGGGATTGCGGTTGGGCCACCCAGTTTCCAAAGCTCTGATTTCCGCAGAGCCCTACTTCTTCTTGGTCGAAGGTTTCGACTTGGCCGCCGACTTTGCCGCAACTGCTGACTTTGACTTGGCAGTCGGCTTTTGCTTGACAACCGGAGCGGGCATCGGGAGTTCGATAATTTCCCCGCCCGCCTTTTCAATCTTCTCCCGAGCCACGGCTGAAAACCGGTGAGCCGCAACTTTCAGCTTCTTGGTGATTTCACCGTGGCCGAGGACCTTGAGAATGTCGTAGCGGTACTTCGCCAAATCCTTGGACCTGAGCGAGGCCGGGGTCACTTCTTCGCCGGATTCATAAACGGCGTCCAAGTCGCCAACATTGACCTCACCGACCTGGTAGGCGAACTTGTTGTTGAACCCGCGCTTGGGGATGCGGCGATAAAGCGGCATGGTACCGCCCTGGAAGACAAGACTTTGCGGCGAACCGCTGAGAGCGTACTGGCCCTTGTGGCCGCGCCCCGAAGTCTTGCCCTGACCGGAACCGACACCGCGGCCAAGCCGCTTGGTCGAACGGTAACCTTCAATACCTTCGTTGATTTCGTTCAGGCTCATATCTGGACTCCCCGCAGACGAGCAACGTCGTCTTTTGTGCGAACGTTTTGCAGTGCACGGATGGTCGCCTTGACCACCGTCACCGGATTGGTGCTGCCGTAGTTCTTGGTCAAAATGTTTTTGATGCCGGCAGCTTCACAAACCGCCCGGACGGCAGACCCGGCGATCACGCCCGTACCAGGACCGGCGGGAATCAGCACCACGCTCGAAGCACCGCAACTGCCGGATGTCTGGTGGGCAATCGTATCGTTGACGACCGAAACCTTCACCGCGGTCCGCAGGGCTTGCTTGGTCGCTTTCTCCACGCAGGGCGGAACTTCGTTGGCCTTGCCGTAGCCCCAGCCAACCTTGCCGTGGCCATCACCGGCCACAACCATCGCGGCAAAGCTGAACCGGCGACCACCTTTGACCACAGTCGCGCAGCGCTTGACTGCCACCGTGCGCTCGACCGTTTTGCTTTCTGTTTCGTTGGACACTTGAATCACTTCCCGACGTAAATGGAAAAACGACTAGCTGCTGAACTCTACCAAACTAACCACTCACAGAGCCGAACGGAAACAATCACACCGCTTTCCAATCACCTCTGCCTGCCTTCAGCATTCCACCTCGAATCAACCCGAACTCTCACCAACCCGCTGAACTGGCTTCCAATCCCGTGCCGCAGGGCACCAAGGGACACGGACACGAGCAACGCGGGCTGCCAACTCTCCATCCTTGCCAAGCCCCGCTTCGCCCGTCCAAGTTACTTGTGCAGGCGTTTCGGGTCCAGCTTGGGAAGTTGCCGGCCAGCCTTGCTTGCCAGCCAGCCTTCCCTGCTAGAAGGAGAGCCCCGCCGCGCGGGCTGCCTCAGCCAGTTCGGCGACTCGACCATGATACTTATAACGACCCCGATCAAATTTGACCTGAGTGATTCCGGCTGCCTGGGCCCGCTGGGCAATCACCTCACCCACCAACTTGGCGGCCGTGCAGTTCCCGCCCTTGGTCACCTGATCCCGCAAATCCTTATCGCGAGTGCTGGCCGAGGCAAGTGTCCGACCCGATTCATCATCGACCACCTGGCAATACAAGTGGGCGTTACTGCGGTACACGGACAGCCGCGGACGGCCGGCATCACCCCGGACCCCCTTGCGGACCCGATTGGTCCGGCGCCAACGGCGAATATTGAGTGCTTTTTGCGGTTTCACGACTCGACCTTCAATTGTTTACCAAAACTTGACTTGCGCGCTGCCTGAGTTCCCGCTTCGGCCGGGCCCCCGAGAAACTGCCACCCGACTCGTCGCCCTTCAGAACGCTGAGGTCCTTTCAGGTCGCAACCGCCAGAGGGCAGTGTCCCACCGGGCAGCTATCCTTACTTCGAAGCAGCCTTACCGGGCTTCAACTTGATCTGTTCGCCGACGTAACGAATCCCCTTGCCTTTGTACGGTTCAGGCTTGCGAACTGAGCGAACCGCCGCCGCAAACTGACCGACCAACTGCTTGTCGCAGCCGGAAATGTTGATGTGCGTCTGGTCGGGACACTCCACCTTCAATCCGGCAGGAACATCTTTCTTGACTTCATTCGCATAGCCGACCCGCAGCGACAGGATCTGTCCCTTGAGGGAGCAAACGTAACCAACGCCTTGGAGTTCGAGCTTCTTCTCGTATCCCTTGGTCACGCCTTCAATCATGTTGGCGACCACGGCACGGGTCAAACCATGCAGAGCCTTGGCCTCGCGGGTGCCTGTCAGGTTCGTCACGAGGACTTCATTGCCTTTGACTTCCACGCCAACTTCAGGCAGGAATTCAAACTGCAATTTCCCCTTGGGGCCTTCGACGTTGACCTTGTTCCCGGCGACGTTGACCTTGACGCCTGAAACGATCTGGACCGGCAGTTTTCCAATACGTGACATGTCTGTTTCGCTCTATCTAAAAATCCAACCAGCAGTGCTGTCTTCGACTACCTGAATCCGAATGACTCGTCGGCTCGCCGACCGCAGCCACTCCCACCTGCCTCACTCCCTCGTCACACTGCCAGCGAGCCATCAGGCCGGCAGGTTCCAGGGAAACTAGCCCTTGTTCAGGCTCCCCTTACCAAATCTCGCGAATTACCAAATCTCGCGAATTACCAAATCTCGCGAATTACCAAATCTCGCAGAGAATCTCGCCACCAATCTTTTGCTGTCTCGCTTCTCGATCACTCATCACACCGCTGCTGGTGCTGAGAATCGAAATCCCCAAGCCGTTCAAAATCGGACGCAAATCCTTGGCCGGCCGATAGACGCGGCAACCAGGCTTGCTGACCCGCTTCACGTGCCGGAGCACCTTCTCGCCGCTGGGGCCGTACTTCAGCTCAATCCGCAGCTGCTTGACCGGGTCGGCTTCGACTTCGGCCCAGTCCCAGATGTAGCCTTCCCGCTTGAGGACGTCGGCCACACCCTTTTTCACCTTGGAGCTCGGGACATCGACATGCTGCCGCTCCACGTTGATGGCATTGCGGATGCGCGTCAGCATATCGGCAATCGGGTCAGTCATCATAATTGCAAAATTCCTCTACCAAATTCGCTTCAACAGTACGCCCCAATCCCACCGGCTCGTGCCCGCCCGCCAAGCTACTCAGGTGGCTGCCAATCCAGCCCGCTCGCCCCGAGGTCTCAGCGGAAGCCTACCAACTCGCTTTGCGGACACCGGGAATCAGACCCTGGTCAGCCAGCTTGCGGAAACAAATCCGGCAAATACCGAACTTGCGGTAAACCGCCCGCGGCCGGCCGCACATGGTGCAACGGCGCTCACGCCGAACCGGATACTTGGGGGTGCGCTTTGCTTTCGCGATTTTTGATTTCTTAGCCACAACCTAAACCTGCCGTGTTCAACTACCTTGCAACAAACGGTCCACACTTATCAACCACCGCCACCCCTATCCCTGGGCAGCCGGCTTGCGGGTCTCCCGGAAGGGCATTCCGAAGAGCTTTAACAACTCACGACCCTCTTCGTCCTTGTCCGTGGACGTCACAAACACAATATTCATCCCCTGCGAGCGGGTGAACTTGTCCGGATTCAATTCCGGAAAAACCAGATACTCTGTCAATCCGAGGCTGTAGTTTCCCTTCCCGTCGAACGCTTTCGGGCTGACGCCACGAAAGTCGCGAACCCGCGGCAAGGCCAAACTCAACAAGCGATCAAAAAACTCATACATCCGGGCGCCCCGCAACGTGACCTTGCAGCCAATTGCCTGACCTTCCCGCAACTTGAATCCCGCGATCGATTGACGAGCGCGAGTAATCACCGCCTTTTGGCCCGTGATTTGGGTCATCGCATCGGCGGCATCTTCCAAGTGCTTCTTGTCTTCCTTGGCACTGCCCACGCCCATGTTGACCACAATCTTTTCCAGCTTGGGCAGCGACATTGGATTGTCCCGGCCGAGCTTCGCCGCCAATGCGGGCCGAACCTGCTCGAGGTACATCGTCTGCAACCGCGCCCGACCAACCGGGACCGCTGCTGTCTTATCTTGTTTCTTTGCTTTAGCCATGAACTCAATCCACTTGCCTGCGGGCTGCCCGGTGATTGGGCCGCCTCTTGCCTACTTGATTCCGCTCGCCAACCGAAAATTGCTTCTCGGCCAACCACTGCTCAGCGACTGCCAGTCCCCCGGCAGCCAACCAAGGCTAAATTACCTCGCTCGCCAGACTGACAATCTTCATGAAGTTCCGGTCGCGGAGTTCGCGGGCGACGGCACCGAAGATGCGTGTCCCGCGTGGGTTGTTGTCCTTGTCAATAAGAACCGCGGCGTTCCCGTCAAACCGGATGTAACTTCCGTCGGCCCGTCGCGTCGGCTTCTTCGACCGAACCACGACCGCACGCACGACCGCCTTCTTCTTGATGTCGCTGCCGGCGATCACGCTCTTGACGCTGCAAATAATCACATCGCCAATCCCGGCCGTTCGCCGCCGCGAACCACCCAGCACCTTGATGCACATCACTTCGCGGGCACCCGTGTTGTCCGCAACTTCGAGTCTGGTTTCTTGCTGAATCATGTCAGTTCAACTGTTCCAAAAAATCTGTCAGCCTGTCTCGCCTTCGCCCAACTGCCTTCCAGCAACCGCCGCCTGACTGCTCCCCGCTTTCCGACCCCGTCGCGGTCAGGCTGACTGGCCCGACCAGAAGGCGAAAGAAAGCGTCTGTCCGCAATCAGTTGCCACCGGCTCCGGCAGCCTTTTCCCGTTCCGCCTTGATCGCTGCCAAGTCGACATCCGTGGATTTGGAAACCACCTCCACCAATGTCCAGCGCTTCGTTGCCGACAGCGGCCTGGACTCAACAATGCGGACGGTGTCTCCGACCGCCGACTCATTGTTCTCATCGTGCACGTAACAAGTCGTCCGCTGACGGATGTACTTGCCGTACTTCGGATGACGGACCCGACGACGAATCTCGACCACGCGGGTCTTCGCCATCTTGTCACTCGTCACCTGTCCGACCATTTCTCGCTTGGGCATGGCAATGTCACTCAGCTTGCAAATTCAAAAATTCTTGTTTTCTGGTTCGTCACCGGCCGTTATTGGCCCCGTTTCCGCTCGTTGGAAATTGTCTTGATTCGGGCAATCAGCCGACGATTGCGGCGGATCTCCGACGGCACATCCAACCGATCCGTTTGCGACTGAACCCGCAGGCGAAACAGGGTGTTCGCAGCATCCTTGGCCTGAGCGGCCAACTGTTCGTCAGACAGTCCCCGCAGGTAATTGGCTGTATTTTCTCGCTCGTTCATGACTCAACACCCTGTCGTCGCAACCTTGTCGTCACCGTTCACAATCGCCTTCATCCTCGGCAGGACCCGAGCGACTGCGGCCAGGACCAAAAGTCCATCGGCTCCAGCCACCCCCGTCCCACCGGCCCACTCCCCAGCCTCGCTCACCGCCAAGCCAGCAGAAGAGGGCCCCGCCCCGCACCCATTAATGGGAACGGCGGCGAATCATTCGCACCCGCAGCGGCAGTTTGTGAGCCAAACGCGCAAAGCACATCTTTGCCTGCTGCTCGGTCACGCCTGCCAACTCGTAAATCACTGTTCCCGGCTTGATCACGGCAACCCAGAATTCTGGTTCGCCCTTACCGGTACCTTGCCGTGTTTCCAGCGGCTTGGACGTGATCGATTTGTGCGGGAACACCCGGATGAACAGACGACCTTCGCCCCGGACGTATTGCTGCGCAGCAATACGACCAGCCTCGATCGTTTGAGCCTTGAGCCAGGCGTACTCCAAGGCCTGAAGTCCGAAATCGCCGAACGCAACTTGGTTACCCCGAGTCGCGTTACCTTTTAAACGACCTCTTTGGACCTTTCGATGTTTGACCCGCTTGGGCATCAACGCCATCGGTCTCGTCTCCGTAAGTACCTTGATTAATCCAAACCTGGACGCCAATGTGGCCCTGGGCCGTCATCGCTTCCGAAAAACCGTAGTCAATCTTTGCCCGCAGCGTGCTCAACGGCATCGCACCGGCAATTTGTTTCTCGCGGCGGGCCATTTCGGCTCCACCCAGCCGACCAGCCAACTGGATCTTGATCCCCTTGGCCCCGGCTTCCATTGTTTCTTCGACGGCTCGCTTCATCGTGCGGCGGAAACTGGCCCGCTTGGCCAACTGCTCCGCAATCTTTTCCGAAACCAGCTGAGCCTGAATTTCCGGACGACCAACTTCCTCAATCTTGAGGTTGATTCGGCGGCCCGTCAGGTTTTGCAGCTCTTCCTGCAGCAACTCGATCTCCTGGCCCTTCTTGCCGATGATCAACCCGGGTCGGGCGACCATCATCAACACCTTGACTTCATCCCGAGTCCGCTCGATCTCAATCCGATCGATGCCAGCCGCGGCGTAGTTTCGCGTCGGGTGCTTCTTGATAAACTCCCGGATCTTCTTGTCCTCCAGCAACAGCGAGGAGAACTCCTCCTTGGGAGCGTACCAGCGGCTTTTCCAGCCCAGCATCACACCGGTGCGATAGCCAATCGGATTAACCTTTTGTCCCATATCTCGTACTTCCGTATTTCCAGTCTTGCTGGCCGAAAAAACCCACGCTGCTCGCGACCGAATCGACTCTCGCGACTAAATCTCTTCCAACGTCACGCTGATGTGCGCGAAACGCTTTTTGATTCCGTATGCCGTACCACGCGCCCGAGGCTGAATCCGCTTGAACATCGGACCACCGTCAATCCGCGCGTCGCTGATAAACAAATCGCGCAAATTGGCGGTCTGACCTTCGTTCTGATCAGGGTCCTGGGCATTGGCCGCTGCGCTCTTGATCACCTGCTCCAGCAACCGCGCGCCGCGGTGCGGCTGGTAACGCAAAATGTTCAAGGCCTCGTCGACGAACTTGCCCCGAACCAGATCGGCCAACGGGCGAACCTTGCGGGCACTGATTCGTGCAAAGCGATGTTTTGCCTGGTACATGACTGACTTTCCAACTCTCAATTGACTTCAACCCAACTTTTTCCAACCGCCGGCACTGACCAGCTGACTCGCCTCGCCGACACCCTCCAGCCTCGCAGGCCAGGGTATCAACCAGCAGAGCCTCACAACTCCACCCTTACGGAGCTGCCTTCTTGGTGCCACCGTGCCCTCGGAAGGTACGGGTCGGTGCAAACTCACCCAGCTTGTGACCAACCATGTCTTCAGTCACGAAAACCTTGATGTGCTGCTTGCCGTTGTGGACCATGAACGTATGACCAATGAACTCGGGAATGATCGTGCAGGACCGCGCCCAAGTTTTGACTGCGTCCTTCTTTCCACCCTCATCCATCTTCTGAATCTTCTTGAACAGCGAATCGCTGACAAAAGGACCCTTACTCTGTGACCTGCTCATAATGACCTGCTCGACCTGAGTTCCGGGACACTCGCCCCGCATCCAATCTGAATATCCAACTTGACCCATCCACCCGCCAGCCAATCCACGGACCGGCAGCCGGCTTTATCGCAACTTCAACTGACCATATCGCCGCGAGCGGCGACGGCGGACAATCGCCGAATTCGAGGCCTTGCCCCGCTTTCGAGTTCCACCGCCCTTGGCTGGCTTGCCAGTCGGACTGACCGGATGGCGACCACCCTTGGTTCGTCCCTCACCACCACCGTGCGGGTGATCGTGCGGATTCATGGCCGTACCGCGAACTGTCGGACGAATTCCCATCCAACGGGTCCGCCCAGCCTTCCCCAAGTTGACGTTCATCGCGTCAGGGTTGCTGACCTTGCCAATCGTCGCCCGGCAATTGGCCGGAATTCGTCGAATTTCGCCCGAGGGAAGAGCGATTTGGGCCCACTCGCTCTCACGCGCCATCAAGGTCGCCGCCGTCCCGGCGCTGCGGCACAACTCGCCACCTTGACCAGGCTTCATTTCGATGTTGTGAATGTCCGACCCGAGCGGAATGTTCTTCAGCGGCAGGCAATTCCCAACCACCGGCGGCGCATCGACGCCGTTCATCAATTCCGCTCCCGCCAGCAATCCGTCAGGCGCGAGAATGTATCGCTTCTCGCCGTCGCGGTACTTCAACAAAGCGACCCGGGCATTGCGATTGGGATCGTACTGAACCGAATCCACGACTGCCGCAATCCCGTCCTTGTCGCGGCGGAAGTCAATAATCCGATACATCTGCTTGTGACCGCCGCCCCGATGACGGCAAGTGATAAAGCCCTGATTGTTTCGTCCGCCCTTCTTCTTGACCGGACGCAACAGACTCTTCTCGGGCTTGGCGCCCGGAGTCAACTCCGCGAAATCACTAACGCTCGCGCCGCGACGACCCGGGGTTGTCGGTTTGTAATTTCGAATTCCCATTACTTCGCCTTCCTTACCGCGTCCGACTTGGGTTTCAAATCCCGCCTCGGCCGCCCATCTCTTGTCTTTTGCTCTCTCGTCCGGTCCACTCGCTCCAGCCAACCGCCCCGACTAGAAGAAGTCGATCTTGCTGTCCGGCTTCAGCTTCACGATCGCTTTCTTCCAAGCCTTGGTCTCGCCAAACTTGAAACGAAATCGCCGCGACTTGCCGCGCCGAGTTTGCGTCGCCACCTTGTCCACCTGAACATTAAACAGCGACTCAACCGCCTGCTTAATCTGGGACTTGGTTGCCAAAGGGTTCACTTCAAACGTGTACTGATTGCCTCGCTCCGACTGGAACACACCCTTCTCCGTCACCCGGGGACGAAGGATGACCTGGTGGGGCTGGAAATCAGCCGCTACGCCAGTTCCCGGAACCTGTCGCTTGTTGTTCTTTGAATTTGCCATCTCGAAGTTTCCTTCCGCAACCTGCCCCAACCCAACCATCGCCTGAACCCAAGCCACCGGAGCTCAAGCAATCTGAACCCAGGCGCTCATGGCCAGTCCCCAACCTCACTCACTTACGACGCGTCCGCCTGGCTGGCCTGAGCCTTGAGCCAATCGAGCGCCGCGCGGGTGAAGACCACCTGACGGGGCTTCAACACGGCCAGCGCATTCAAATCTGCAACCGGTGAAATCTCGACCCGATCAATATTCCGGGCACTCCGATAAACCACCGGGTTGTGTCCTTCCGTCGCGATCAAAGTCGACTTTCCAGCCAACCCCATCGCCTTGAGCATCGCCGCAACTTGCCGAGTCTTCGGGACCTGCATCTCCAAACTGTCGACCACAGCAACCTGGGACTTTTGAATCTTGCTGGCAATCGCCATCCGGGTCGCCAGACGAACCGCCTTGCGAGGCAGCCGATAGGAAAAGTCCCGTGGCTTGATGGCAAACGCATGGCCACCACCAACCCGAACCGGCGATCGCTTTCCACCGGCGCGAGCATTGCCCGTACCCTTCTGGCGATACAGCTTTTTGGTCGAACCGGCCACTTCGGCCCGCGACTTCGTCTTGCGGGTACCTTGGCGAGCATTCGCCTGGTACATCACCACCACGTCGTGAAGCAACTGCTTGTTGATCGTGTCCGCAATCTGACTCGGGTCGATCTCGTAAGTCCCGACCTTCGAACCAGACTTGTCGTAAACTGGCAAGCTCACCATTTCGCTACCCAAACGCCTGACTTTTCCGTTGATTCCAAAACCGGCTTCTACTTCACCTGCCCGCGACCCGCCAAATCGCCGACGCCGCAGGAGCCGCCCAGCCGAGGCAAGTTAGCCGAAGCAAATTAGCCGAGGCCAAACAGCC
>Ga0315904_10005552_pt1 | contig 17497 bp, 15 predicted proteins | sample LakEriMetagenome_6_FD_203529 | JGI IMG/M metagenome (GOLD analysis project Ga0315904, IMG submission 203529) | Freshwater fungal communities from buoy surface, Lake Erie, Ohio, United States - Buoy 12 MA120 | ecosystem: Environmental > Aquatic > Freshwater > Lake | place: USA: Lake Erie, Ohio...
GCAGGTTGGTGCCATAGAGCTGCAGCACCTTCTGCTCGCGATCGTCCTGGAAATAGGTCTCCAGGTGCGCCAGCCCGATCGGGCTGGTGGCCGTGGCGGAGCTGTTGTCGGGCACATCCAGGCGCTTGATCACGGCGCCGGTGTTCGGATTGAGCAGCCAGACGTGGCCGGTGCCGGTGGCGTTCTGGTAGCCCGACGTCACCGCCACCGCCCAACCGGCGCTCGTGTACAGGGCCATCGGCTGGCCGTAGCTGTAGCCTACCCGCGACTGGTCGCTGCTGACGCTGCCGTCGAACTCCCAGAGCACCTTGCCGAGCAGCGCATTCTCGTCGGATGCCGTGGGCGAGGTCACGTCGAGCGCGTAGTAGCCCTTGCCGCCCTTGCCCAGCCCGCCCACCAGAAGCGTGCGCCACGAAGGCGCGCTCGCCGCGCTCCCGGCGATCCGGCCGGTGTCGATGTCACGCACCATGGGCGTCGCATCGACGCGGAAGCGGTGTGCGAACTTGGACGGCAACGGGTCGGACTCGCGCCACGTCAGACCCTGCAGACCCTCGACACCACTGGCGAACATGAAGCTGGGCACGTAGGCCCAGCGCTCGCTGCCCGACGCCGGGAAGCCCATCGTCGCGTCGATCGCGTGCAGCATGCCGGCGTTCGAGCCCACGTAGAGCGTGGGCGGGCGCTCGGCGTTGAGGGCCTTGAAGGCCGCATAACCCGAATGAAAGGCGTCGAGGTACGGCTCCGCGGGCTGTGCGACGTAGCGTGGCTCGGAACCGACGATGTCGGCCACCACGGCTGTGCGGCGACGGAACGACCGGGTCTCGGTGCCGGTGTCCTCGTTGGTCCGATCCCCGCGGAGGTACTCCACGATCCTCTTCTGCTGGTCGGCGTTTGCCACGCCACCGGTCAGGGTGTTGGCCTGGGCGGAGCTGATCGAGCCGCCGTTGCCCGAAAAGCCGGGCTCGCGAAACCGCACGGCGGTGCCGGTCGATGCGGCGCTGGTTCGGGTGGCGATGCGGCGATTGCTCGACCAGCCACCACCCGATCCCGAAGGTTCCACCTGCGATGCGAGCTTGTTCGCGAAACTCCATACCGCCACCGGCGAGATCGTGCCCGTGACCGGATCGATGTTGCGTGCCTGCACGTCGCCCGTCCACTCGCCCGATCGGTAGACCGCCCGGAAGGCCAGCGGCGAGCCCAGCGACAGATCGTTGGTCGAGAGCACCGCCCCCGAACCCGATCCCTGGCGGGCCTGGATCTCGGTGATCGCGCGCGCCAGCGCGTCGGTGAGCTCGCCCGGCGAGAACACGTTGAAGAACATGCCGTGGCCGACCACCGACGCGGCCCAGAGGTCGTCGACTGCCCGGGGGTGGTCGTTCTGGGGGACCGGCCACTGGGCGGTGCCGGCGCGGATCGCCGTCAGCCCGCCGGGGAAAGGCACCTCGCCCTGCGCGGCGAACGCCAGCCCGAAGGTGACCATGTGCTGCCAGCTGGCGGGGTTGCGCGACGACGTGAACACGTTGTTGGGCATGCTCGGGCGCAGGTCGGTCTGCCAGTAGTACGCGGCGATGTCGGCCAGGTTGTTCGTCGAGGCCGTGGGGTTCTCGCGGTAGGGCGCCGGCCAGTCCTGACCCGCCGAAAAGGGGGTGCCGAACTCGGCGCTGAGCGCCGTGAGCAGCAATGGGTTGTTGGGCAGCGTGCGGTTCCAGTTGGTGGTGCCCGCCACTCCCGAGGCGCCGGCGCCGTTCCACTCGCCGTCGGTGGTCAGCAGGTGGTAGTTCTGCTGGCAGCTGAACTGGATCGGGTCGGGCGCGGTGCCGCCCGCGGGGCTGGCCCCGGTGCGAAAGTACTCGCCGATGCGCTCGCTGGCGGCGCGCAGCGGCGTGCCGCCGGGCGCGCGCAGCGAGTGGAAGCGCTCGTACCAGGTGGTACGGGCCGACCCGGAGAACGCGGTGACCGGCAGGAAGGCGCCCTGGTCATTGGTTGCGCCGGGGCTGTTGATCGTGTGCAGGCCGACGCGGAAGCTGCCATCGATGAATCGGAAGGCCTCGCTGACGGCGCTCTTCATCGCGAGCATCCGCGTGCGGTAGTAGGAGAACCAGTTGGCGAAGTTCTGCTTCTGCGCCGCGCTCTCCGAGTTCATGGCGACCTGGGTGTAGTCGGCATTGGCGTAGCAGGTGCCCGGCGTCGGCGTACCCGGCGTGTACCTGAAGTAGTACGCCCCGCCGGCACCCGCGGTCGCGCCCGGGTTGTAGTTGCCATCGCCCTGTCCGTAGCTTCCGGGGGCCGGGAAGGCGGTGCTGAGGTCGAGCGTGCCCATGCTCGTGATGTAGCCGTTCCTCCAGGCCGACGTGTAGCTCGAGTTCGGATAGCGCGTTCCGTCGGCCTTGATCGGCGGCAGATAGGTGGCGTTCGGATCGTAGTAGAGCCGGTTGTAGGCCGAGTTGACGTAACAGCGGTTGAGCCGGTTGGCAAAGACGGGAATCGGCGCGAACTGCCAGTCCATCGACCCCGAGTTGTCCAGGGTCAGCATGATGTTCGGCGGCACCGACGACACCGTGTAGATCGGCTGATCGTCGATCGCGGGCACGCTGGCCAGGGCCTGCGCAGGCATGCCCAGCACCTGGACCAGTGCCAGGCCCAAGGCCACGATGCGCAGGTACTTGCTGCGGTGGGTCACGTCTTTCTCCGGGAACTGGGGCTGCGGGCGGGGTCAGTCGCCCTTCAGGAACATCTGCGCGTAAACGACGGCGTTCTTGGGCCCGTCGATGCGCACGGTCACGCGCACGAACGGCAGCCACTCGTCGGGAGTGGCCGCGCAGTTGTTGGTGCAATTGCGCGGGAAGCGGTACTGGTAGCGCCGGCACTGGTCGGCGGTCGCCGGCCCCACCGCGTCGCACAGGCGCTCGATCACGTAGCGGCGCAGCTGGCGCGAGGTCGCGTCGATCTGCTCGCCGGGCCAGCCGGTGGCCTGCGGGCCGTCGGCCGCCCAGCCCGGCGCGCTCAGAGCGGCCAGCACGTTGGGAATGCCCTCGGCGTTCTGCTCCTGCTGCTTGGCGAAATAGGCAATGGCAGCCTGGTCGGTGTTGCGGTCGAGCACGTTCAGGGCCGCATTCGGATGGGCCTGCATGTACGCGAGCAGGGCCTCGTTCATCGCCATGTCGGTGTTCTGCTCGGCGCTGCGCAGCAACTGGTAGTTGGTCGAGGCCAGGTTGGCGTTGTCGACCGACCGGAACAGCGCGAAGCCTGCGGTGATCATCGCGACCAGCGCGACCAGCGCGACGATCAGGGCGGCCCCGCCCTGCCGGGAAATCACGGAAGCGGCTCGCATGCTCACATCTCGCTCAGCACGGCGTTGCGCACGCTGAGCACCGCGGTCACGGTGTTGTAGCGGAAGCAGCGCTGATCGCCGCTCAGCGTCACGTTGCCGCTCGCCGGCATGTCGGGCAGGCGGGTGGTCGTGTCGCCGGCGCGGGCGGGCAGGATCGCGCCGAGGCTGGCCACGCTGGTCGAGCACGATCCGCCTTCGGCCTTCTCGAACTGCGGGCTGCGCACCAGCAGGCCGACACGCACCGCCTTGATCTGATGGATCGCCCGGTCACCCGGCGGCAGGCCACCGGACGTCACGGCATTGGCCGGCAGCGGGTTGGGCGGATTGGCCAGCGAAGTGACCGCGGCCGGGGCGTTGATCCACTCATCGATCACGTCGTCGTTGGCGATGTCGATGCCCAGTTGCACCCGCATCGCGACCACGTTGTCGGCAAGCACCTGCGGCTGCGCGCCTTCGGTCAACAGATCGGTCACGGTCAGCCGCCCACTGGCGTCGACCTGGAAGCGCTCGAGCGTGGGCGTCGGCCCGAGGTGGATCACCATCGGCTGCTGGTAGACGGCCGCGGTACCGGCCGCCAGCGTGATCACGCCCGGGCTGATCGTCGGCGCCGACGGTAGCGCCACAACGCGGGTCAGCGTGCATGCCACGGGGCGGGTGGTGCTGGGGTTGAGACCGTTGTTCTGCTCGTAGACCAGCACCCAGTCGTTGACCCGGATGCCATGGGTCGATGTGAGCGACACGTCGGTCGAGCCCGCCGCCAGCGCGGTGACGGTGCTGGTCACCGGTAGCGGCACCGTCGAACTGCTGCCTGTGAAGACGATCAGGGTGTCGGATGCCACGCCCGCGCCGCCGCCGGTGTGCGCGAGCAGCGCCGCGGCCCGGTGCGTGGCGCCGCCCGCGGCGAACGTGCACCCCAGGTGCAGCTCCGGCGCCGGCGGCACCGTGCTCGACAGCGTGTAGCCGCTGCCCAGCGCGATCTGGCGCACGGGCGACCGGTAGGTCGTATCGTTGATCGCCGTCAGGTTGAAGCCGGCGCTCATGATCGCGCGCTCGATCGCGGCCAGCGCGAACACCCCGGACTGCAGGCCTTCGCTGCCGCTCGTGGTGCTGCGCCGGCGCTCCTCGCTGACCGACATCGTCTGGAAGATCGTCACCGCGCCCACCATGGCGATCACCGCAGCGACCATCAGTTCGAGCAGCGAGAATCCGGCCATCCGGGCGCGGCCTGGCAGTTCGCGAACGCGACGGGTCACGATTGGGGCTCCAGGATCATGGCGCTGGTCGTGTAGGAGTTGGAGGCTGCCGCGCCGGGCGCCTGCCAGCGCACGGTCACGGTGATCCGGGTGGCGGTCTGGTTGCCCACCGCGAGCGTGGCCGGGTAGGCGATCTGTGCGGTCTGCACCGTGACCTCGGGGGGCAGGCTGGCCGCCCCAGGCAGGGCGGTTGCGCCGCTCTGGATGCGCAGGCGCCACTGCTCGTAGCGCACCCCCGCCGGAGAGCTCGCGTACAGGGCCGCGAGCGCCGACGGATTGGCCGTCCACATCTCGGCGATCAGCTCCGAGGCATGCTGAGCCGCCTGGGCTCGAAAGGTGGCGTCGGTCATCATCTGCACCGAGCGCGCCTGCATGCCGACCACGCCGAGTATGCCCAGCGAGAAGACGAGGATCGCAACCAGCGCCTCCACCAGCATGAAGCCGCGCTGGCCGGGCCGCCGACTGCCGCGCCGCATTGCCGGGCGGATCGCCCGGCGGCTCGAATCGAATGGAATCGTCATCGTCAGCAGACCCTGGGATCGCCCGCGCCGGCCTTCGGATCGCACAGCCGCGCCCCGCCGCTGGCGCCGAGCACCACCACCATCCGCCTTTCGTCCGACTCCGACAGACCGGTGTTGCGCAGATCGAAGCGCAATGCGTTCGACCAGCCGGGCACCACCAGCGGACGGCCACGGCCGTCGTAGATGACAGCGGCGGGCATGCCCGAGCCAGGTGCGAGCGGGGTCGCGAAGGCCGCCGGCAGGACGAGCGAGGCCAGGGTGCTCGCGCCGGCGCGCACCCGCTCCGACTCCTCGCCACCGTCGCGCTTCTGGATCACGGGAACCAGCCCGTCGCAGGTCGTGCCGCCCGTCGTCACCTGGCAGATCGACCAGCTGGTCTCGCCGCCGTCGGCGCCCGTCATCGTGAACATGACCCGGGCGTTGCGCCGCAGCGCCTCGGCCCGCGCGAGGTTGAGCCCGCTGAGCACCGACTCGGCCGATGCCCGCAGCTGGACGTTGCCGATCCACGACGAGAACGCCGGCATCGCCACCTTGAGCAGGACCGCCAGCACCACCATGGTGATCATCAGCTCGACGAGCGTGAAACCGCCGACCCGCAAAGCGCGCGCGGTCATGTCAGTCCTTGCGGATCAGCCAGCGGGTCGCCCCGGCGGCAGGCACCGAACCCCACACCGAGCCCCAGCCGGTGGTCACGCGCTCGTTGGCCTGATTGATCGTGTAGGAAAAGCCCTGCATCGACGTGCCCGACGTGCCGGAGGCCGTGATCGTGTAGCCCTGCCCGCCCGCTGTCAGGGCGCAGGAGAGCGTGAACCGCTCGAGCAAGGGCATGGTGGGCCCGCACGACGAATCGCCGTACTTGCGGTTGTCGGCGTAGTGCTGCTCCATGCGCACACGCTGGTCGGACAATGCCGCCGTGGCATCGATAAGCTGCGAGCGGATCGAGTAGTCGCGGTACGCCGGCATGGCGGTGGCGGCCAGGATCGCGATGATCGCCACCGCGACCATCAGCTCGATAAGCGTGAATCCTCTGCCTCTCATCGTCGGACTCCTCAGGAACCCGAGTCTAGGCAGAGGCCGGCCCGTACCCACCCGGCAAGCCGACGAACGCGCCGGCTGGCGCCGACGGGCGGCGCCTCGCGGCGCGATCAGCTGCGGGCGAGACCGCGCGGCAGCGGAAAGGAGGTGTCCTCCTGGACGCCCGGAAGCTGGCGCACCGAGCCCACGCCGAGTGCGCGCAGCTTCTGAAGAACCTCGGTGACGAGGATCTCGGGCGCCGATGCGCCCGCGGTGATGCCGATGCGCTTGCGTCCCGCGAGCCAGGCCGGATCGAGCTGGGCGGCCGAGCCGATGAGATGCGCCTCGCACCCCATCTTGGCGGCAACCTCGCGCAGACGGTTGCTGTTCGAACTGGTGGGCGAACCGATCACCAGGACCAGGTCGCACTGCGGCGCCATGAACTTGACCGCATCCTGGCGGTTCTGAGTGGCATAGCAGATGTCCTGCTTCTTGGGCTCGGCCACCTGCGGGAAACGCGCGCGCAACGCGACGATGACCTCGGCACAATCGTCGACCGAGAGCGTGGTCTGGGTGACATAGGCCAGACGCTGCGGATCAGCCACCTGCAGACGGGCAACGTCGTCGACCGACTCGATCAGGTGGATGCCGCTGTCGACCTGTCCCATCGTGCCCTCGACCTCGGGATGGCCGGCATGCCCGATCATGACCACCTCGCGCCCCTCACGGCGCATGCGGGCCACCTCGACATGAACCTTGGTGACCAGCGGGCAGGTGGCATCGAACACCGTGAGACCGCGCGCCTCGGCGGCGTCGCGCACCGCGCGCGACACCCCGTGCGCCGAGAACACCACGGTGGCTCCGGCGGGTATGTCGTCGAGCGACTCGACGAAGACCGCGCCCTTGGCGCGCAGGTCGGCAACCACGTGATCGTTGTGCACGATCTCGTGCCGGACATAGATGGGCGCGCCGTGGAGGTCGAGGGCGCGCTCGACGATGGCGATCGCGCGATCGACGCCGGCGCAGAATCCGCGGGGCTGGGCAAGCAGGGCTTCCATGGTGCGCCTCCTGGCGGGCGTCAGAGCACGCCGATGATCCGCACCTCGAAGCGGATCGGCCGGCCGGCGAGCGGATGGTTGAAGTCGAACACCGCGCCGCGTTCGTCGATCGCCTTCAGGACGCCGGCATAGCGGCCGCCGTCCGGGGCGGGGAAGTCGACGAGATCGCCTGGCGTCCATTCGGTGCCGGGTTCGGCATGGGCATCGAGCATCGAGCGCGCAACCCGCTGGACCAGCGCCGGGTTGCGATCGCCGAACGCCTGGCCGGCCGGCAGGTCGAAGGTGCCGTGGGCCCCCTGCGCCAGGCCGAGCAGGCATCGCTCGAGCGGCTCGGCCAACTGGCCGAGCCCCATCTGAAGGGTAGCCGGCGCCGCACCGAAAGTGCTGACGACATCACCGCCGCCGTCAGCCAGACTGATGCGGTAGTGAAGCGTGAGATGCGAATCGCCCTTGACGACGGGAGTGCTCATGGACACCACGGATTGTAAGCGAGGCGCCGCCCCGATGGCGCCCGACGACGCCCTGCTTCTGGCCCTTGCGCTCGACGGGCGCCAGACCCCCGCGGCGCTGGCCCGCGCGCGCCGCGACCTGCGCGCCTGCCCCAGCCTGCGCGGTTTGCTCGGACCCGAGCAGCCCGCCGAGGTCGCGCACGCGCGCTGGCGGCGGCTGCGCGCGGTGGTCGAGCTCATGCGGCGCGCCGAACTCGAGGCCCTGGCCGAGGCCGACGTGCTCAGCTCGCCCGACGCCGTCCGCCGCTTCCTGGGGCTGTGGCTGCGCGACCGCCCGATCGAGTGCTTCGCCGGCGTGTTCGTCGACAGCCAGCATCGCATCATCGCGGCGCGCGAACTCTTCCGCGGCACGCTCGCCCAGACCGCGGTCTACCCGAGGGAGGTCGCCCGCCAGGCGCTGCGGCTCAACGCGGCGGCGGTCATCCTGGCCCACAATCATCCGTCGGGTGTTGCCGAGCCCAGCACCGCCGACCGTCTCCTCACCGACGCCCTGCGTAACGCCCTGGCGGTGCTCGACATCCCGGTGCTCGACCATCTAATCGTTGCGGGCAACCGCTGCGTATCCTTTGCCGAACGCGGCTGGCTCTGACTTGCTGGACACGCGCTGTCCGATAGGCCATAATCGACGGCTTTTCGGGGTGCGCACGCGCGCCATTTGCGGGCAGGCTTGTGGCCGGCCCCGCCCGAGATCGTCTCAAGAGCAGTCCGCAACAACCACACCAACGCTTGCCGATCGCGCAATGCGGCCCTCGAGGGCCCGCCCGATCGGCTTCTCCAGGAGCGAACCATGGCTCGCGTATGCCAGGTGACCGGCAAGGCCCCGATGGTCGGCAACAACGTCTCGCACGCCAACAACAAGACCAAGCGGCGCTTCCTTCCCAACCTGCAGTCGCGCAGGTTCTGGCTCGAGGGCGAGAAACGCTGGGTGCGCATGCGCGTCACCAACGCGGCCCTGCGCCTCATCGACAAGAAGGGCATCGACGTCGTGCTGGCCGAGCTGCGTGCGCGCGGCGAGGCCGCCTGACATCCGTTTGATCTTTCCTACCGGGCCCCGGGCAACCCCGGGCTCGGGCATCCCGACAGGAGCCATCAGCCATGCGTGACAAGATCAAGCTCGAATCCACGGCCGGCACCGGCCACTTCTACACCACCACCAAGAACAAACGGACCCACCCCGAAAAGATGGAGATCCGCAAGTTCGATCCGGTTGCGCGCAAGCACGTCGCGTATAAGGAAACCAAGATCAAGTAAGCCGCCTGCGTGCCAGGTCAACCCGACGTGGCAGCGCCAGGAAAAACCCCGCTCAGGCGGGGCAGCTTCAAGAAAAACCCCGCTCAGGCGGGGTTCTTGTTTTGTGGGCGCGTGCGCGCGCCCGGCGGCGCTGGCGTCAGGTCGCGTAGCGGCGCACGCGCAGCGCGAGATCCTGCAGGGGCCGCTGGCCGCTGGCCTCGGCACGAGCCAGCCACTGCTGAAGATTTTCGAGGAGCTGGTCGCGGCTGAGCGTCGAGCGGCTCCAGAGCGCGGCGAGTTCCTCGCGCATCTCGATCAGCTTGCGCACCCGATCGCTGGCCGCGAAGACGTCGGTAAGCCGCGCCCGCTGTTCGGCCGTCCATTTGGCGGCATCGAGCACCACCCACGAGCGGGCCGAGGCAAGCAGCGCACGCTGAGGCCCGGCTTCACCGAGGCGACGCGCCTCCTCGGCGCAGGTGCGGCGCAACGACTCGGCGAACGCCGCCATCATGTCGTAGCGGTGCGCGATGACCGCCTGCAGAGTCTGGACGTCGACCACCGGCCGCGCGGTGGTGAACCTGGGCGTGGGCGCCAGCCTGCGCACCCGGGCCAGCCCGAGCATGCTGAAGATGCGGATGTACATCCAGCCGATGTCGAACTCGTACCACTTGCTGGAGAGCTTGGCCGAGCTCGCGTAGGCGTGGTGGTTGTTGTGGAGTTCCTCGCCGCCGATGACGATGCCCCAGGGGACAATGTTGCGGCTGGCGTCGGGACAATCCCAGTTGCGGTAGCCCCAGAAGTGGCCGATGCCGTTGATGATCCCGGCAGCGGTGATGGGGATCCAGAGCATCTGGACGGCGAACACCGTGAGGCCGATGGCGCCGAAGAGCAACACGTTGATCACCAGCGTCAGGTACACGCCGACGACCGAGTAGGGGGTGTAGAGCCGGCGCTCGATCCAGTCGTCGGGGGTGCCGTGCCCGAACTTCTCGATGGTTTCGCGGTTGGCGGCCTCGGCGCGATAGAGCTCGACCCCCTCGAGCAGCACCTTGCGCAGACCACGAGTTTGCGGGCTGTGGGGATCGTCGGGCGTCTCGCAGCGGGCATGGTGCTTGCGGTGCACGGCAGCCCACTCGCGGGTGACCATCCCGGTGGTCAGCCACAGCCACAGGCGCATGGCATGCGAGACCGCCGGATGCAGATCGAGGGCCCGATGGGCCTGGCAGCGGTGCAGGTAGATGGTGACCGCCACGATGGTCAGGTGGGTGGTCAGGAGCGTGTACGCCACGATCTGCCAGCCGCTGAAGTCGAGCAGGCCTGTGTTCAGAAACGAAAGAATGGCGTCTAGCAAGGTCCGGTCTCCGGATACTTTCAGGGCAGTTTGCCAGTGTACCCCGTCGGCGCGCCGCCCAGCACCCTGACCTCGCGCTGCGGGTACGGAATCTCGATGTCATCGGCGCGCAGCGCGGCGAGGATCGCCCGGTTCAGTTCCGACTGCACCTGGCTGCGCCCGATCTCGCCCTGGCTGATCGAGCAGGCCACCTCGACTTCCAGCCCGTCGGCGCCGAACGCCGCCAGCATCCCGACCGGTGGGGGTTCGGTCACGACCCGCGGATGCGCGGCGACCACCGCCTCGAGCCGCGGCAGCAGCGCCTCGAGGTCGGTGCCATAGGCCACGCCCACACGGCAACGCAGGCGCGCCGAAGGCTGCTGCGAGAAATTCTGCACCGGGTTGGTCATCAGCATCTCGTTGGGCACGATCAGCGACCAGCCCTCGATCGAACGGATCACGGTGAAGCGGGTGCGGATCTCGCTGACCTGCCCGTGGTACTTGTCGACCGTGACGAAATCGCCGATCCGCACACGGCGCTCGAGCAGGACGACGAAACCGCTGACGTAACTGCTCGCCACCCTCTGCAGGCCCAGGCCGATACCCACGCCGAGCGCGCCGCCGAACACCGACAGCGCGGTGAGGTCGAGCCCGACGAGCGACAGGCCCACCATCACCGCCACCAGCAGCAGCAGCGCGCGCATCACCCGGGCCAGCACGACACGCACCGCCATGTCGCCGGCCTCTACCGCCAGCAGGCGGCGCTCGAGCAGCGAACCGATCCAGAGCGCGCCCAGCAGGGTGGCCAGCACCCAGAAGCCGGCCGACACGATGGTGAGCAGCGACACCCTCTCCTTGCCCACGGGCAGGCTGACGCCGTCGGCGAACGCGGCAAGCTGACCGCCCAGGCCGGTGACATGCAGCACGACGAACACCCAGACCAGCGCGACCAGGCCCCGCTCGAAGGCGGCCAGCGCCGGGGTGGGCGCCATCCGCGAGACCGCGTGCACGATGCCGCGCACCAGCGCCAGCGCAGCGAGCAGCACGGCGGCCAGCTGCAGCAGGTGGGTGCCCTGCCAGACCGCGAGCGCCGGCCGGGCAAGCAGCACCAGGCAGGCGGCGAACCCGGGCAACAGGATGCGCCCGAGCGCGCCGCGCGCCGCACGGGCCGCCCGCCCGGCCCGGCTGGTCGCATCGGGCCCGGCGGCGGTCGCATCCGATCCGGCGGCGGCCACATCGGCATCGTCGGCCGCCGGCTCGCCGCTGCGGGAGGGCGACTTGCCAGAGAGCTCCCGAGCCTTGGCCACCACCCAGCGCTCGGCCAGCACGGCCAGCGCCAGACACAGCGCCAGGGTGGCCAACTGCCAGACGATGCCGGGGTGCTGCAGATCGGCCCACAGACCCCGCATCAGGGGCGGGAGGTCACCGGGATCGAATCCGGAGAAAAAACTCGGGAACATGGAGCGGTCGGTTCAGGCGGGGCGCTGCCAGCGCACGGCATAGAAGCCGTCGGAGCCGTCGCGATCCGGGCGCAACGCGAGAGCCTGCGCACCGGGGTCGGCAAGAGCGATGCCCTGCGCGGCGAGCAGGGCGCCAGCCGGCTGTTGCCGCCAGTCGGGATGATCGCGTTCGAAGTCGGCGCGCACGGCGTCGTTCTCCTCGGGCAGCAGGCTGCAGGTAGCGTAGACGAGCGTGCCGCCGGGTTTCACCAGTGCGGCGGCGGCCTTGAGAATGCTGCGTTGGGTCGCACCAAGCGCCGGCAGGCTGACGGGGTCGAAGCGCCATTTCATGTCGGGATTGCGGCGCAGCGTGCCCGTGCCGCTGCACGGGGCGTCGACCAGCACCGCATCGGCCCGTCCGGCGAGCCGCTCGAGCTTCGGGTCGTGTTCGCTGTCGATGCCGAAGGGCTGCACGTTGGTGGCGCCGGATCGGGCCAGGCGCTCGCGCATGCGCGACAGACGCGCCGCCGAGACATCGCAGGCGTACACCTGCCCGGTGCCGCGCAGCAGCGCGGCAAGCGCCAGCGTCTTGCCGCCGGCGCCGGCGCAGAAGTCGACCACGGTCTGGCCGCGCCGAGGCGCCACCAGATGGGCGAGCAGCTGGCTGCCGGCGTCCTGCACCTCGACCAGGCCCTCGCGGAAGGCGCGCGTGCGCTCGAGCGCCGGCTTGCCGTGCACCCGCAGCGCGAGCGGCGCCTGAGGCAGCCGATCGGCCTGCACCTGGTCATCGGCCAGCGCAGCTATCGCGCCGGCGACGTCGCCGCGCAGCAGATTGACCCGCAGGTCGAGGGGCGCAGGCTCGAGCAGTGCGCGCCCGAGCGCCTCGAGCTGGTCATCGGGCAGGCAGGCTGCCAGACGCTCCTCCAGCCAGTCGGGCAGGCTCAGGCGAACCGCGCGCGGCAGGCCGGCAGCGTCGATGCGATCGCGCGCCGACTGCACGGCGAGCAGCCGCGCGGCCATGGGCCCGCGGCCGCTCTCGGCAGCCTGGGCATAGAGCCGGCGATTGCGAAGAATGTCCCAGGCGGCCTCGGCCAGACGGCCCCGGTCGGCCCGGCCCATCGACGGATGGGCCGCGAAGAAGCGGCGCAGGATGCGGTCGGCCGGCTCGGCAGGCTCGAGCAGGAGAGCGACGGCCGCCTGCGCGAGTTCGGCATAGCTGGCCGGCGGCGGCTTGCGCGGGCTGCGGCGCGGCTTCATCGCAGCGCGGCCAGATCGAGCAGCGGATCGTCGGTGGCCAGCCCGTCCGGCCCCGGCTCGCGCCGGGCCGAGTCGCCCTCGCCACCCCGCAGCCGCCCCTCGAGGAGCGCCCGCAGCACGCGCGGGTACAGCCGGTGCTCGGCCTGCAGAACCCGCTCGCCGAGGCTGACCTCGTCATCGCCGGCACGCACCGGCACGACGGCCTGCCCCAGGATGGGTCCGCTGTCGACGTCGATGTCGACGAGGTGCACGGTGGCTCCGTGCACCTTGACGCCCGCCTGCAGCGCCCGCCGGTGGGTATGCAGCCCCGGGAACGCCGGCAGCAGCGACGGGTGGATGTTGACGAGCCGACCGGCATAGCGCCGCACGAAACCGGCCGACAGGATGCGCATGTAGCCGGCCAGCACGACCCAGTCGATGGCTTCGGCCTGCAGGCAATCCCCGAGTTCCCGATCCTGGGCGCTGCGGTCGAGGGCGCCGTTCAGGGGTAGGATGCGCACCGGCAGGCCCAGCGCCCTGGCGCTGGCCACCGCCGGGATGTTGTCGCGATGGGCGAGCACCATCACGAACCTGGCGGGCCATCGCTCGGCGCGAGCCGCTTCGACGATGGCTCGCATGTTCGAGCCGCGACCGGAAACCAGGATGGCAAGCCGAGGCTCGCCGGATGTCGGAACGGACGGCGCGGCGGGCGCTTGCATGGCCCGGATGATACCCCGCGGCGCAAGGCCTACCCGAACCCCTTATCATTCAAGGTTTTACCGCGAGCCCCGCGCCCTCTCCCGCCCGATGAAAGTCTTTCGCCGCCTGCCCCCCGCCGACCAGCGCACACCGTGCGCCCTCACCATCGGCAATTTCGACGGCGTTCACCTCGGCCATCGCGCCGTGCTCGAGCGTCTGGTCTCGGGCGCGCGCGCGCGCGGCCTGCCCGCCTGCGTGCTCACCTTCGAGCCGCATCCGCGCGAATACTTCGCCCGCCTGCGTGCCCGCGGCACGGGGCAGCCCGCCGACTCGCCGGCACGCATCCTCACCGAGCGCGACAAGCTCGACGCCCTGGCGTCTTGCGGGGTCGACCGGGTGTGTATCGCCCACTTCAACGCCTCGCTCGCTGCGATGCCGGCCGACACCTTCGTCGAGCGGCTCATCGTCGATGGTTTGCAGACCCGCTACCTGCTGATCGGCGATGACTTCCGCTTCGGCGCCGGCCGCGGCGGCGACCACGCCCTGCTCGAGCGCGCAGCCACCCGCCACGGCTTCGATCTCGAGCGCATGCCCACCATCGCCGCCGACGGCGAGCGCTACTCCAGTTCGGCGGTGCGCCGCGCGCTGGCCGCCGGCGACCTCGATCGCGCCCGCGCGCTGCTGGGCCATCCGTACTGCGTCTCGGGCCACGTGATCCACGGCCGCAAGCTCGGCCGCACGCTCGGTTTTCCCACGCTCAACGTGCGCATCCCCTACGCCAATCCGGCGGTCTCGGGCATCTTCATCGTCCAGGTGCACGGCCTGGCCGAGCGGCCGCTGCCGGCCGTCGCGAGCCTGGGCACCCGCCCGGCGGTCGAGCAGGGCGGCCGGCTGCTGCTCGAGGTCCACGTGTTCGATTTCAGCCAGAGCGTCTACGGCCGGCTGGTGCGGGTCGAATTCATCGCCCGCCTGCGCGAGGAACGCCACTACGAGAACCTCGATCTGCTCGTCGAGCAGATCCACCGCGATGCCCGCGCCGCGCGCGAGCACTTCGGCATCTGACCCGGGAATTTCCATGGCCGACGACAAGGCAAAGCGAGCCGCCTCCGCGCCCGGCGCGCGTTCCTACCGCGACACCCTGAACCTGCCCGACACGCCGTTTCCCATGCGCGGCGACCTCGCGAAACGCGAGCCGCAGTGGGTGCAGCAGTGGCAGGACAAGGGCACCTACCGGCGCATCCGCCAGCACAGCGCGGGCCGCCCGCTGTGGGTGCTGCACGACGGGCCGCCGTACGCCAACGGCGACCTGCACATCGGCCATGCGGTCAACAAGATCCTGAAGGACGTCGTCGTCAAGAGCCGCCAGATGGCGGGCTTCGATGCGCGCTACGTGCCGGGCTGGGACTGCCACGGCATGCCGATCGAGATCCAGATCGAGAAGCAGTTCGGCAAGAACCAGCCGGCCGATCTGGTCCAGCAGCGCTCGCGCGCCTACGCCACCGAGCAGATCGCCCGCCAGAAGAAGGACTTCATCCGGCTGGGCGTGCTCGGCGAGTGGGACGACCCCTACCTCACGATGGCCCCGCGCACCGAGGCCGACGAGCTGCGCGTGCTCGGTCGCCTGCTCGACAAGGGCTACGTCTACCGCGGCCTGAAGCCGGTCAACTGGTGCTTCGACTGCGGCTCGGCGCTGGCCGAGGCCGAGGTCGAGTACGCCGACAAGACCGACATCGCGGTCGACGTCGGCTTCCCCTTCCTGCCCGGGCAGGCAGGCACGCTGGCCGCCGCCTTCGGGCTGCCCGCGCTGCCGCTGCAGCGCGGCTTCGCGGTCATCTGGACCACCACCCCCTGGACGCTGCCGGCCAACCAGGCGCTCAACCTGCACCCCGAGGTCGAGTACGCACTGGTGCGCACCGTCTGGCAGGGCGAGCCGGCGCTGCTGGTGCTCGCCGCCGGCCGGGTCGAGGCCTGCCTGCAGGCGTGGGGGCTCGAAGGCGCCGAGATCGCGCGCTGCCGCGGCGCAGCGCTCGATCTCGTGCGCTTCGCGCACCCGTTCCACGACCGCGAGTCGCCGGTGTACCTCGGCGAGTACGTCACCACCGACACCGGCACCGGCCTGGTCCACTCGTCGCCCGCCTACGGCGTCGAGGATTTCCTGTCGTGCAAGCGCTACGGCATGCGCGATGCCGACGTGCTGCAGCCGGTGCTCGGCGACGGCACCTATGCGGCTTCGCTGCCGATGTTCGGCGGCCGCTCGATCTGGGAGGCCAACCCGCTGATCGTCGAGCACCTGCGCAGCCTCGGAAGACTGTTCTCGGCCACGAAGTACGTGCACAGCTACATGCACTGCTGGCGCCACAAGACGCCGGTGATCTACCGGGCGTCCAGCCAGTGGTTCGCCGGCATGGATGTCACGCCGCGCGACGGCGGGCCCACGCTGCGCGAGACCGCGCTGCGCGGGGTCGAGGCCACGGCCTTCTATCCGGCCTGGGGCAAGGCGCGACTGCACGGCATGATCGCCAACCGGCCCGACTGGACGCTGTCGCGCCAGCGCCAGTGGGGCGTGCCGATGGCCTTCTTCGTGCACCGCGAGACCGGCGAGCTGCATCCGCGCACGCCCGAGCTGCTCGAGGAGGTGGCCCGGCGCATCGAGGCCGGCGGCATCGAGACCTGGCAGCGGCTCGATCCGGCCGAGCTGCTCGGCGACGAGGCGGCCCTCTACGAAAAGAACCGCGACACCCTCGATGTCTGGTTCGACTCCGGCAGCACGCACGCCACGGTGCTGCGCGGCTCGCACCGCGCGCAGTCGCACTTCCCGGCCGACATGTACCTCGAGGGCAGCGACCAGCACCGCGGCTGGTTCCACTCCTCGCTGCTCACCGCCGCGATGACCGACGGCTGCGCGCCCTACCGCTCGCTGCTCACGCACGGCTTCGTCGTCGATGGCGACGGTCGCAAGATGAGCAAGTCGCTGGGCAACGTGATCGCGCCGCAGAAGGTGTCCGACACCCTCGGTGCCGAGATCCTGCGGCTGTGGGTGGCATCGACCGACTACTCGGGCGAGCTGTCGCTTTCCGACGAGATCCTGAAGCGCGTGGTCGAGAGCTACCGGCGCGTCCGCAACACGCTGCGATTCCTGCTCGCCAATCTCGCCGACTTCGATCCCGGCACCGACCTGATCGCGCCCGACAGCATGCTCGAGATCGACCGCTACGCGCTCGCGCTGACCGCGCAGTGGCAGGCCGGCATCGAGGCCGACTACGCGCGCTTCGAGTTCCATCCGGTGGTCGCGCGGCTGCAGACCTTCTGCTCGGAGGACCTCGGCGCGTTCTACCTCGACATCCTCAAGGACCGGCTCTACACGACCGCGCCTGGCAGCCACGCCCGGCGCTCGGCGCAGTCGGCGCTGCACCACATCGCGCACAGTCTCGTGCGTCTGATGGCCCCCATCCTGTCATTCACCGCCGAGGAAGCGTGGCCGCTGCTGGCCCCTGCGCTGCATCGCGAACACGGCGAGACGATCTTCACCCAGACCTGGCCGACGGTGCCTCAGCCGGCCGACGCCCACGAACTGCTCACGCGCTGGACCCGCATCCGCGAGCTGCGCGCGCGGGTGCTGCGCGAGCTCGAGGCGCGTCGAGCCGCCGGCCAGATCGGCTCGTCGCTGCAGGCCGAGGTCGAGCTGGCGCTGCCTGCCGAAGACCGCGCGCTGCTCGCCGGCCTGGGCGACGATCTGCGCTTCGTGCTGATCACCTCGAGCGCGAGCCTGGTCGACGACCCGGCCGCCGGCCCCGACGGCGAGGTGCGGATCACGGCCAGCCGCCACCCGAAGTGCGAGCGCTGCTGGCACCTGCGCGCCGACGTCGGGCACGACCCA
>Ga0315904_10005554_pt1 | contig 17493 bp, 18 predicted proteins | sample LakEriMetagenome_6_FD_203529 | JGI IMG/M metagenome (GOLD analysis project Ga0315904, IMG submission 203529) | Freshwater fungal communities from buoy surface, Lake Erie, Ohio, United States - Buoy 12 MA120 | ecosystem: Environmental > Aquatic > Freshwater > Lake | place: USA: Lake Erie, Ohio...
CGAATCCTACTTGCGCCGTCGCTTGACGATCACCAGCGTCCCCCCAGTGCCAGAAGCGCCAGCGTGCCCGGCTCGGGAGCGGCGGCTGCACCAGAGCTGAAGGTGGCGGTGAAGGAGAGATCGCCCCCCACAGCACCACCGGAATTTTCAGCCCCAAGCCAGCCTGTTGAAGAAAGGCCCGCAAACGAAGCGTTGTTATTTAAGAACAGGCCCCCTCCCACATAACCATCGGTGGCCGCACCTGATGCCCCCAGCTCGGCAAAGAATCCCTGGCCTACCGGAGTCCCGCCTTGGGTAACGTCCGCTGTGGTGAGGAAGAAGATATACGCGGTGCTCGGGGTTACGGATACAGAGGGGCTAAAGCTGAAGAGAGTGAACCCGCCGACCGTCCCTGAGTTGAGAACGGCACTGCTCCAGAGGGCACTGCCGGTGATGACGCGGGTTCCTGAGTTCCAGGCATAGAGATGAGCCTGGTAATTGGTGTCGCTAAAGCCATTTTTCCCACTCGTTATGTTAAAGCTAAAGGTATCTAGTGTCGTCTGGCCAGTGGGTGCCGTAAAGCTCTGTCCGTACGAAGGGAAGTTATTTCCTGGTCCGTTTGGGATGCCCCATGCTGCTCCCCTACCGCCTGTCCACAGAGGTGTTGTGTCAATAGTGGCCTGTGCCTGCGCGGCTTGTGGCAGTGCGGTTATGGCGAGGAGCGCGAGGGCGCTGAGAAACGAGAAACGAGTGATTTTCATAGTGTTGCTTTCTTTTGTAGAGTGATGATCTCGATTTCGGGACTCTGGAGGGCGACTTCGCGGATGTGGGCCGTCCAGTCTTGCTCGCGGTTGGTGACGAGGACGCCCTTAACGCCCGAGCGCCACGCGACTTGAATGTGGCGCGGCTCGTCGTCAAGGAGCAGGTCTTGGCTCTGGCAGGGGGGCCAGGGAGTTTCGCTGGTTTTTCCAAAGTGGCTCAGCCCCAGCGCCTTGAGATCTTTGGAGAAGCGCCGCTGCTGTCTTTGGAGGTTCTTAAGCGCCCGGCGCTTGGCCTGCTCCAGCGTGATGACGCGGCGCACGGGTAGCCCGGCAGCGAGGCACCAGAGCCGCAGCTTCCACGCGGGCAGCCCCGAGAGCGAGTAGAGAGTGAGCGAGTGCCCCGCACGGGCCAGGTCGTGGAGCAGAGCGCGTGCCCCAATGCGGATGCCGCAGGGGAGCAAGAGCTGGGCGAGGTAGCCCGTGCGCTCACAGGCAAACTCACCGCACTCGGCGATGAGAGTGCCTTCCAGATCAAAAGCGATTTTCATAAGAGTTCTTCCTGGTAGCTATGCTAGCAGGCAAGTCTGTGCAAACTCTGTGCAAGTCTGTGCAAGTCTGTGCAAAGTCTGTGCACACTCTGGGGGTACTGGCAATGCGCTATACTAAAGGCGCTGCAACTGGCAGTTTTAGGAGAGAGACAATGGCACGCACGACAACAGAGACCATGGGGGTTTGTGAGCGGGTGTTGGAGTTTATTCGTACCAACCAGAACAAGATCGCGGCAACGGGGCTCGATCCTGCCGCCCTCGAGAGTGCGCTTGAGGCGGAGCTGAGCGTCTTTCGTCAGGAAGAATCTCAGCAAGAGACGCTCAAGGCGACCCTGCGTGAACAGACGACCAAGACGCGCGCCAGCAAGCGCAAGGCGGATAAAAAAGGCTCGGACACGATCCGAATGTTGGCGGGGGCACTGGGCAGCGATACCGAGCTGGGCAAGCAGGTTCAGCGCCTGAGTAGCGACATTCGGCGCGGCGACAGCCCCGCCGCTGATTCGTCCGGGAACGCTCCCGCTTCGGGCTAGAGTGGGGGATGAACCTGAGAGAATACAGAATATTCCTGGAAGAACATAAGCTTTCCCGCAGGAACGGAAAGTATTCCACGACGAAGCGCTCTGGTTCACACACGAACCAGAGCGCTTCTTGCAGGGAGTGAGAGTGCTCCGACGCGAAGCATTTCCGTCCTGAGCGAAGCGGCTCTATTCGTGCAGGAAGCAAGCCCGTTCCCGGACGAATCCTATCCCCTTCGTGGAGCCTGTGCGGTATAATTTGGAATCATGACCGAGACCCAGCGAGCACAAATTGAGACGCTTCGCGAGCGTGAGGAGCAAGGCGCTGCCGCGAATGTCTCTGCCTGACTTTGAGGAAGATGGCAACCTGCCCGAGGGAATCTATCCTCTACGCAGAGCAGAATTGGCCCAGCACTTTGCCACAACGCCGCGCCGCAGAGTGCTACTGGAGCGCTTGCTCTCTCTCTACACCCTCGCCGATGTTACCGGGTTTCTGGAGCGCTTCGTGGTCTTTGGCAGCTTTGTCACCACCAAGCCAGAGCCGGGCGATCTGGATATTATTCTGGTGATGCGCACGGGGTTTCAGAGTAGCCAGGCTCCGCTGGAGTCACGCCCCCTCTTCGATCACGAACAGGCAGACTAGGCGTTTGGTGCCAGCATCTTCTGGGTTCGTACGGACTTGCTGATTCTGGAGACCGTCGAGGAGTTTTTAGACTACTGGCAGACGCGGCGTGATGGCGGACGGCGCGGTATTATTGAGGTGTTACCATGATCCAAAACGACCAGGAATTGAGAGTGACCCAGGAGCGCATCGTGCGCTTCGAGAGCCTTCTGGCCCAGCTTCGGGTCAGTGCCAGCCGCGAGGAGTTCCCGCAGGTTTCCGGGAGCTACCGGCGCGAGATCGAGAAGATGCACGCCGAAGTCATGGCCTATCTGAGTCGCCACAGCAGCGAGATGCTCCAGGCGGCTCGGTAAGTCAAGTACTGGAGGGGGTCGCCGTCTCAGCGACGGGGGGAGGTGGGCCCGGCTCATGGAGACGCGCCAGGCTCGGGGTACAATAGGAAAATGCCTGAGGAAATCAAAACACTTGATGAGCATATCAGCGCGGCAGAGTTTGATGTTCGCTTGATGCGCTCTAACCAGGAGGCGCTTGCCAGGCTCGAAAAAGACGAAGACCGTCTCCGGCATCTGGAAGCCCTCGTCGCCGAGAAAGAAGCGCTTGCCCTGCGGCTCGAACAAATCTGGCAGGAGGCACAGCACGAGCGCAAACGCCTCGACACCGAGATTCGTCGCTTGATGGCTGCCTAAAATACCTTCATGGTTTCCTTGCAGACACGCCAGCAGGTGCGTGAGTTTTTCCCGTTCCGTTGTGGATACTGCGGTGTCTTGGAGACCGAGTACGGCGCGACACTGACGATAGATCACTACCAGCCCGTTTCACGAGGAGGTAGCGATAACTCGGAGAACCTGGTGTACTGTTGCCACGCCTGTAACGAGTTCAAGAGCGACTACTGGAACCCCGATAGCCCGGAGCGTCTTCTTAACCCTCGACGCGACGATTTGAGCCTGCATCTGCGGGAAAACGAGAATGCTGAGATCGAGGGGCTAACGGAGACGGGGATTTTTCATCTCACACGGCTACATCTCAACCGCCCCCCGCTGCTCCTGCAACGGCAGATACGCCGTCGTCGGGAGCAGTGGGAGGCACGAATGCTTGCTTTAGAGATTCGCCTTGCCCATGCCGAAGCGCTACTGGCAAGGCAACGCCGCCGTCAGCGTCGCTCCTCCCGGAACTAACATCGCCGTCGCTTGATAATCACCAGCCCTCCCCCAAGTGCCAGAAGCGCCAGAGTCCCCGGCTCGGGAGCTGCTGAGGAGGCAGATCCTAGGGAGAAATTTAGTGCCTGAAAAGAATTGCCGCCGGGGACACTAACGGTTAGAGAAGAAGTCGAGCCAGGAATCCTGATAATGCCATTGGTGAAGCCGTCGTTTGTGGTTATCGTGTTTCCTAGTGTCGTTGTATTGGACATGCCAGACGCTATAGCAAAACTTTTATCTAGGGTATAGCCATTAGTTCTCCAGAAGATTGAATACACATTTAGGTCGTTAACGGGCGAGTCGAAAGTTACTGTCCAGGAGGAGTCACCTTGATAATCAAGCGACTCCTGCATAGTGCTGCCTGGTGCTGCGGAATATTCGCTACCACTAAGATCATAAGTACTTCCAATAAATGAGACAGTTAGACCTGTCATTGTGAAGTTAACTCCTCCTAGTGTTCCTGTTGTGTTGCTAGTCCAGTTAGCGAAGCTTATCTGTGCCTGTGAGGTTTGTGGCAGTGCGGTTATGGCGAGGAGCGCGAGGGCGCTGAGAAACGAGAAACGAGTGATTTTCATAGTGTTGCTTTCTTTTGTAGAGTGATGATCTCGATTTCGGGACTCTGGAGGGCGGCTTCGCGGATGTGGGCCGTCCAGTCTTGCTCACGGTTGGTGACGAGCACCCCCTTGACACCCGAGCGCCACGCGACTTGAATATGGCGCGGTTCGTCGTCAAGGAGCAGGTCTTGGCTCTGGCAGGGGGGCCAGGGAGTTTCGCTGGTTTTTCCAAAGTGGCTCAGCCCCAGCGCCTTGAGGTCTTTGGAGAAGCGCCGCTGCTGTTTTTGGAGGTTCTTGAGCGTCCGGCGCTTGGCCTGCTCCAGCGTGATGACGCGGCGCACGGGTAGCCCGGCAGCGAGGCACCAGAGCCGTAGCTTCCACGCGGGCACCCGCACCGCACTCGGCGATGAGAGTGCCTTCCAGATCAAAAGCGATTTTCATAAGAATTCCTCCTGGTAGCTATGCTAGCAGGCAACTCTGTGCAAACTCTGTGCAAACTCTGTGCAAACTCTGTGCAGGGGCTGAACCTTGATAATTTCTTAAATAAAGACGTGCTATACTACTCCAGACACTTAGTGCTTGTGAGGAAAGTAACAACGGGATGTATCGAATTGAGCTTTGTGACGGGGTAAGTGTCCAGTGCGGTTCAGCCAAGATCACCAAGTTTCGGACGCAGAAGGCGGCGCGGCTGCTGGCCTACCTCGCGCTCCACCCCGGCAATCACAGCCGCGAGAGGCTCATTGAGCTGTTCTGGCCCGAGCTAGGGCTCGATGCCGCACGCAATGCACTCTCCACCACACTCCTCTATCTCAAGAAGCCTCTGGAGCGTGAGCTTGGCCAGCCCGAGGGGAGCCTGATTCAGGCGACACGCGCCACCATCGGTCTCGTGCCCGGTAGCTTCACCACCGATCTGGAAGACCTGCCCCAGGACTTCGACACCGAGCGCTTCCTGCCGAACTTCTACGACGACTGGGTGCTGGAAGCAAGAGAGAAGCTGGCGGCGACGTTGGCGGCGGTGCAACACGAGTACGAACCCCTTCCCGCCACTTGGACACCGTATCTAGGCCGCGACGAGAGCCGGGAGCAAGTGCGTGAGCTGCTGACGCACTCCCGTCTGCTGACACTGGTGGGAACCGGCGGCGTGGGCAAGACCCGCCTGGCGCTGGAGACACTGCGAGAGCAAGAGGCGCAGGGAGCCACGGTGGCCTGGGTGGAGCTGGCGACACTGACCAACCCTGCAAATATCCCCGAGCGTATCGCCGCCGCGCTGGGGCTTGCCGGAGTAGCGGCGCTGGTTCCCACGCTACGCCGCCGGGAGACGCTGCTGTGCCTGGACAACTGTGAGCACCTGATCCTAGGAGCCGCCCGTGAGGCTGAACGCTTGCTGCGGGCCTGTCCCAACCTCACGATTTTGGCCACGAGCCGCGAGCCGCTGGGCGTGGCGGGGGAGACGGTCTTGCGCCTGCCAGGCCTGAGCGAGGCGGAGTCGGCCCAGCTCTTCTGTGACCGTGCACACCGCGCTCTACCGAGCTGGGGGCTTACCCGTGAGGAGCGCCCTTTACTCTCGCTGCTCTGCCTGCGCCTCGATGGCCTGCCGCTTGCCTTGGAGCTGGCGGCGGCCCGGCTTCGCACCTACCCGCTTGCGGAGCTGGTGCAGCGCCTGGAGGATCGTCTTGCCACGCTTACCAGCAACCACCGTGTTGCCGAGCCCCGCCAGCAGACGCTTGAAGCCTCGATTGCTTGGAGCTACGAGCTGCTGACGGAAAAAGAAAAGACACTCTTCTACTCGCTCTCTGTGTTTCATGGTGGCTGGACGGCAGAGCAGGCGATAGAGCTCTGGGGCGGCGACGAAACCACGCGTGAGCGGCTGGACTCGCTGGTGGACAAGAGCCTGGCCCAGACGGAGGCGACTGCCCATGGCCTGCACTATCGCTTCCTGGAGACCCTCCGTGAGTTCGCGCTCGCTCGGTTTGCCGAGCTGCCTGAGGCCGAGCAGCTCCGCTGGCGACGGGCGCACCTCGTGGTCTTCTACGACTTGCTGCTGACCGTCCCACGCGGCTACACACCGGAGCTACACCAGCGCGCCGAGGCGGTTCGGCACCACCAGGACAACTTCGTGCCCGCGCTGGAGTTCTGCCGACAAGATCAACCCGAGCGTGCGCTCGTCTTCTGCGACCACCTCTCGGCTTTTTGGAACTGGTTTGGTCAGAGCACGCTGGCTCGTGAGCAGCTCAAGCTCACCTTGCCGCTTCCCGAGTGCCAGACTTTCAACGATGACCGGCGGAGTGCGCTAGAAACTCTTTTTCACTCCTCTAACTTTACGCGTGACTGGGAAAGTGCGGAGTGGGCGCTGAATACATCCCATATGGCGACGGAGCACGCCTACTACTACCGACGTAATCTTGCGGATGTCCGGCTGGAACAAGGCGAATTCGAGGAAGCTCGTCTGCTCCTAGAGGTGAATCTGGAAGAAGACCGTCATTCGGGGCTGTTGAATCAGGTTGCGGACTCACTCTATCGCCTCTGCCGTGTCCACTTGGCGAAGGAAGACTTTACCCAGGCGCTGTCACTGCTGGAGGAAAGTATGACGCTAAGGAATGAGCAGACAACCTGGTCCCGATTCTTGCTCCGCATGAAGAGTTTGCTGAAGGGACTCTCAGGAGAGCCTGACGAGGCTCGACAGCTAGCCATGCAAGCCATGCAGCTCAAAGCCCCCAACCAGAGCCATCACGAGACGGGCTTTACCTTGAACTTGTATGCCCAGCTTGAGTTTTTCGCGAGCAACTTCAGTTACTCCGCTCAGCTCTATGGAGTCTCGGTGGCGTATTGCCAGCACAAAGGCTTTGATATCGCTGGGTATAGCTATCGCCTCCGTGAGAGACACCTTGCCGCGCTACGTGCGAGCTTGGGGGAAGATGCCTTTCAGCTCGCTTATGAGAAGGGCTACGACAGCGACCCTATGCGAGCGATTCAGGAGTGGAATGTGCTAAAATCTCGCTATGCGTAAAACCATTGTGGGAGTTGGCATCGGGGCCGCGTTTCTGGCCGTCTCGTTTGGGGTAGGAGCTGCGCCGGGCACTCAGAAACCGGCGAGCCCTGTTGTCGGGAAACTAAGCTATAACAAAGACATTCGGCCCATTTTGGCCGACAACTGCTTCCCGTGTCATGGCCCGGACTCGGCGTCTCGTAAAGCTGGGCTGCGGCTCGATAAGCTTGCCGATGCACGAGCAAAAGGCGCGATTGTGCCGGGCGACCCGCTCGCCAGCGAGCTACTCCGTCGCGTTCGGCTGCCACAGAGCGATGCTCTCGCCATGCCGCCAACATCGGGCCACAAGCGCCTGACCCCACAGCAAGTCGCGCTGCTCACCCGCTGGATCGGCGAAGGAGCGCAGTACGAGCAGCACTGGAGCTTTCTCCCACCGAAGCTCCCCCCTATCCCCCGCCCGGCGGGGGGAGTCAAATGGGTTCGCAATCCCATTGATGCCTTTGTGCTCGCGAAGCTGGAGCAGAACAAGCTCACGCCCGCGCCCGAGGCCGATAAGCGCACAATCGCACGACGGCTTGCGCTGGACCTCACTGGCCTGCCTCCGGAGCCCGCCGATGTCGAGGCGTTTGTGAGAGACACAGCGCCCAACGCCTACGAGAAACTTGTGGATAAGTTTATGGCAAGCCCGCAGTGGGGCGAGCACCGGGGCCGTGCCTGGCTGGATGCCGCACGCTACGCCGACACGCACGGGATTCACTTCGACAACTACCGCGAGATGTGGGCGTACCGGGACTGGGTGATCGCGGCGTTCAACAAAAACCAGCGCTTCGATCAGTTCACGATTGAGCAGCTCGCCGGGGACTTGCTGCCCGAGCCCACGCTTGATCAGCGCATCGCGACGGGCTTCACGCGCTGCAATATCACCACCAACGAAGGCGGCTCGATAGACGAAGAAGTGCGGGTCATGTACACGCGGGATCGGACAGAGACCGCGGCGCAGGTCTGGATGGGAAGTACGGCGGGCTGTGCGGTCTGCCACGACCACAAGTTCGATCCGATCAGCCAGAAAGATTTTTATAGCCTCTCCGCGTTTTTCAACAACACGACCCAAAACGCCATGGACGGCAATATCAAGGACACGCCGCCTATTATTCAAGTGCCCGTCGGTGCCGACCGACCACGCTTTCAGGCGCTCCAGACCGAGCTTGGCGAGGCCAAGAGAGCGGTCGAGGCACGTAAGGCTACCGCGAAGGCAGATTTTGACAAGTGGCTCGCCTCCCCGACCCGCGCCGCACTGGCTCCTCCCACGAATGGGCTGATCTTCCAGGCCAAGCTCGACGAAGGCAAGGGTAAGGAGATCGCTGCCGTCCACGAGGGCAAGCCCGTCACCTACCCCATCCTCGGAAGCGGGGCAAGCTGGGGCGAGGGTCAGCTTGCGGAAAAAGCCTTCCAGAAGAAACCCGGCGGCCCGGTAGAGCTCCCTGATGTCGGGGACTTTGACAGCAACCAGGCGTTTACCTGCTCGGCGTGGGTAAAGCTACCGCAGGGCAACACCGGCGGCGCGATTGTTGCCCGCATGGATGAAGGTAGTGAGTACCGTGGCTGGGACATGTGGGTCGAGGGCAATAAAGTGGGGAGCCACATCGTCCACAAGTGGCCCACCGATGCCATGAAGGCCGTCACCCGCGAGGCACTCACCACGGGGGTCTGGCACCTGGTGACGATCACCTACGACGGTAGCCTGAAGCGCGAGGGGCTGAAGGTCTATGTGGATGGACTTGCAAAGGCCACCGAGCCGTCGGGGGAAGGTCTCCGCAGTACGATCAAGACCGCCACGCCCTTCAAGCTTGCTCAGCGCAGTGGCGGAGCGGTGATCGAGGGACTGGGGCTACAAGACTTGCGCCTCTACAATCGGGCACTTCCGGCAAGCGATGTTGCCGCGCTGCTCTCGATGCGCTCGGAGTATCTGCTGGCGATGGGAAGCGAGAAGCTCAAGCCCGCCCAGCGTGATGAGCTGTTCTCTGGCTGGCTGGCATCGGGTGATCCCATCTATAAAGAGCTCTCCGTCAAGCAGGCCGCGCTCCAGAGCGAAGAGGCGGCGATTAAGGGACGCGGAACCGTGGCGCATGTCGCCAATGAGAAGCCTGGTGTGCCTGAAGCCTATGTGCTCTTTCGCGGCGAGTACGACAAGCGCCGCGATAAAGTGACCCCGATGACCCCCGCTGCGCTCCCCGCGATGGACACCAAGCTCCCGAAAAACCGCCTTGGGCTGGCCAAGTGGCTGCTCTCGCCGGGCCACCCGCTGACGGCACGCGTGACGGTCAACCGCTACTGGCAGGAGCTCTTTGGTACTGGTCTTGTCAAGACCGCAGGTGACTTTGGGATCACCGGCGAGCTACCTAGCCACCCGGAGCTTCTGGACTGGCTCGCGTTAGACTTCCAGAAAGACTGGGATATCAAGCGCTTCTTCAAACAGCTCGTGATGAGTAGCACCTACCGCCAGGCGGCTCTGCTCACTCCCGAGAAACGCGCCAAAGACCGCGACAACCGCCTGCTCTCCCGTGGCCCGCGCTTCCGCATGGACGGTGAGATGGTGCGTGACTACGCGCTAGCGACCAGTGGCCTCTTGGTGAAGAAGATCGGCGGCGCGAGCGTCAAGCCCTACCAGCCCGATGGGGTCTGGGAGGCCGTGGCGATGATCGGCTCCAACACCCGCGACTATAGAAGAGACACCGGCGAGAGCCTCTACCGGCGCTCGATGTACACCCTCTGGAAGCGCGCCGCACCGCCCGCCTCGATGGAGCTCTTCAACGCCCCCAACCGCGAGACCTGTGTGGTAAAGCGCGAGCGTACCAACACGCCCCTGCAAGCCCTCGTGACGCTCAACGACATCCAGTTTGTGGAAGCGGCGCGGCACCTGGCCACCAACGCCCTCAAAAGCGGCAATGCCCTCGATTATCTCTCGCGTCGCCTGCTAGCCCGCCCGCTCACAGCCACGGAGCGCATCATCACCGAGACAAGCCTAGAAGAGCTCAAAGCCCACTACGACAAGAACCCAAAAGAAGCGAGAGAGCTGATCACCTTCGGCGAGTCCAAGCCCGACCCTAATTTCAACACCACCCAGCTCGCCGCCTGGACCATGCTCGCTAACCAAATGCTCAACCTAGACGAGGTGCTGAATAAATAATCCATGCCAACCGGTGCGATTCTCTATGTCCAGGTTCCCGATTCCACCACCTCGGAGGATTGGGAACGCTGGCGAGATGCGTTTGTGGCGAGCTTCGACCTAGGGCTTGATTCGTACCGGGCAGATATTGGTGAAGAGCGTTTTGCGGAGCTACTTGCCCCAGACTGGCGATTTCTCAGCTACCCAACCTTAGGAAAAGACTCTATTTGGGATGTCTTCCCACAGAGCGTTTTCCTGGAAGTGAACTTGGGAGATTCTTATTACGGCCCTGGTTATGAGCGAGGTTATCTGCCAGGTTTTATCGAACATGCAGAGTGGTTCGAGGCAAATATCCCAAAGAGCCGTGTCTGGTATGTGAATGACTGTAGCCAAGCCGCGATGATTTTTGATACTCGCGCTCGGGAGATTTTGCTAGAGTACTATCAGAAAATTGGGCACGAACCATACCATATTAAGCTTGAAGAGAGAGCACAATGGAAGCCAGCTCAGGAGGCGTGCTTGCGGCTTTGGATGTTGGAGCAGGAGCGGGTTTTGCGAGAAATGAGAGAGTGTGATGGCCTTTAGCGACTATAAAAATATCTCTCAGACCCAGAAAGAGTTTGGGATTACCTACCGCGAGGAGCGCTTTCTTTTCGCGGAGCCTGTCCTGCCGCCACAGAGTTTCTTGACGGAGCTGGAGTTCAGCCGTGAGAACATGGATATCTTCACCTCCGAGGCATCGCGCACGGAGCTGGTGATCTCGCCGCTTCTTAGGGAAGCCTACAAGCGCTTTCATGACCGCTATGCTTTTTGGATTCAGAAGCCGCTGAGCTATAGCGAGAAGCTCTCGGGGATTCCCGATTACTTGATCGCGACCAAGTCGGCGCTGGGAAAGACGGTGCTGGAGGCGCCGCTGGTGGTGGTGGTTGAGGCGAAGAAAAACGACTTTGAGCAGGGCTGGGGCCAGTGCCTCGCCGAGCTGATCGCCGCACAGAAAATCAATGCGAGGCCGGATCAGCCGGTCTATGGCATTGTCACCGATGGCGAGCTCTGGAAGTTCGGCAAGCTCGTCGGTACCGATTTTACCTTGGAGACCGTGGGATACACCCTCACAGACTTGCCGGAGCTCTTCGGCACACTCGTCTATATCTTGGAGACAGCAGTATGAACCGTGAAAAAGAACCGATTGATCCTCTGATTGAGGAGTGGGTGCGCCTGGAGACCCGGCGGCAGTTTCTGCGCCAGGGAGCCAATGCGCTCGGAATGGCCGCGCTGGCAGCTCTTGGCGGCGAGGCGTTTGCAGCCTCCCCGTTTACCCCCTCCCCTCAACCTCCCTCCGGCAAGCGACGGGGGGCACCTGTGCCGGGGGCGTTGCCCAAGCTGCACTTTGCGCCTAAGGCCAAGCATGTGATCTACCTGCACATGGTCGGGGGGCCGCCGCAGATGGATCTCTTTGACTACAAGCCCGAGATGGTTAAGATGTATGATAAAGACCTCCCGGAGTCCATCCGCAAGGGCCAGCGCCTGACGACCATGACCAGCGGACAGGCACGCTTCCCGATCGCGCCCAGCAAGTTTGCCTTCAAGCAGCATGGCAAGAGCGGGATGTGGCTCTCGGAGCTGCTGCCGAACCTAGCAACGAAGGCCGACGATATCTGCTTCATTCGCTCGATGCACACCGAGGCGATCAACCACGAGCCCGCCATTACCTACATGCAGACCGGCAACCAGGTGACCGGGCGCCCGTGTTTAGGCGCATGGACAAGCTACGGCCTGGGCTCGATGAACTCCGACTTGCCGACTTTCGTGGTGCTAGTGGCGCAGCCGAGCAATACCGATCAGGTGCAGGCGATCTCCGCACGCCTCTGGCAGTCGGGCTATCTTCCCGGCGAGCATGCAGCCTGCTCGTTCCGGGCGGCGGGTGACCCGATTCTCTACATCAACAATCCTCCTGGGGTTGATCCGACCGTGCGCCGCACCACACTCAATGGCCTCAAAGCGCTCAACCAGCTCACCTACCAGACCGTCGGGGATGAGGAGACCCACACCCGAATCGCGCAGTATGAGCTGGCGTTTCGGATGCAAGCGTCCGTGCCTGAGCTGACCGCAGTCACCAACGAGCCTGCCAGCACCTACGAGCTCTATGGGGAAGCGGCCAAGAAGCCGGGGAGCTTTGCCTACACCGCGCTGATGGCCCGCCGGATGGTCGAGCGCGGCGTGCGCTTTGTCCAGGTGTATCTCAATAACTGGGACACCCACGCCAATGTCGCCGGACGGCTGCCGAGCCAGTGTAAAGACATCGACCAGGCGTGCGCGGGGCTGATTCAGGACCTCAAGAACCGTGGCCTGTTTGAGGAGACGCTGATCATCTGGGGTGGGGAGTTCGGGCGGACAATCTACTCACAGGGCGGGCTCTCGAAAGAGAACTATGGGCGCGATCACCACCCGCGCTGCTTCACGATGTGGATGGCGGGCGGCGGCTCCAAGCCTGGCGTCTACGGCGAGACGGATGACTTCTCCTACAACATCGTCAAAGATCCCTGTGATGTCCACGACTTCCACGCCACGGTCCTCCGGCTGCTTGGGGTAGATCACGAGCGCTTCACCTACAAGTATCAGGGGCTGGATCAGAAGCTCACGGGTGTCGAGCCCGCCAAGGTGATTAAAGAGCTGATCGCATAATAGACCTAGGAGGCGATCCACCACAAGGGGCGCTTCCTATTCTACGCCCGCTGTGAGAGGAGTTGGCATACAAAAAATAAACCCCTCTCCCGTTATCGGGAGAGGGGGCAGGGGTGAGGGCCTGTCTTAGACCTCGGCGGTCTTGACGGTCTTGATGATACGTGCGGCCACTTTATAGGGGTCTGCAGCGGAGTTGGGACGGCGGTCTTCGAGCCAGCCCTTCCAGCCGCGCTGCACGGCGCCAATCGGGATGCGGATAGAGGCACCACGGTCGGAGACGCCGTAGGAGAACTTGTTCCACGGTGCCGTCTCGTGCTTACCGGTCAGACGTAGGTGGTTGTCCGGGCCGTAGACATCAATGTGTGCCATGATGATCTCTTCAGGAGCGAACGCCTGGCAGATCTTATCGTAGACATCTTTGCTGCCCGAGGTGCGCAGCGCCGTGTTAGAGAAGTTGGCGTGCATGCCCGAGCCGTTCCAGTCGGTGTCGCCTAGCGGCTTACAGTGCCAGTTGATCCAGACATCGTAGGACTCCCCGATGCGCTCCAAGAGATAGCGAGCGATCCAGATCTGGTCACCAGCCTCTTTTGCGCCCTTGGCGAAGATCTGAAACTCCCACTGACCCGTCGCCACTTCGGCGTTGATTCCCTCGACATTCAGGCCTGCCTGAAGGCACTGCTCTAGGTGCTCCTCGATAATCTCGCGGCCAAAGGCGTTGCGTGCACCGACGGAGCAGTAGTAGGGGCCTTGCGGCCCGGGGTAGCCACGGTCGGGGAAGCCCAGGGGTTTGTTGGTGGCGCCGGTGTAGAGGAAGTACTCCTGCTCGAAGCCGAACCAGAAGTCGTTGTCATCGTCCTCGATTGTCGCGCGGCCATTGGAGCGGTGGGGCATTCCGTAGGCATCTAAGACCTCGCACATCACGAGGTAGGCGGGGGTGCCTAGCTTAGAGCGCTCGGGATCGGGGCAGATAAAAACCGGCTTAAGCTGGCAGTCCGACGAGCCGCCGGGGGCCTGCTCCGTGGAAGAGCCGTCAAAGGACCACATCTCACAGTCTTCTAGCTTGCCGCTAAAGTTGGTTTCGATCTTGGTCTTGCTACGAAGGCTCTGCATCGGCTGGTAGCCGTCGAGCCAGATATATTCGAGTTTTGCTTTTGCCATACTGACGATAATTCTACCCTTTTTTATGTTTCCGTTAGGTTTCCATTAAAAAAGCCCCGCCGATTTTGGCAGGGCCTTGAAGAAAGCTCGTAGGACTACGGGCAAGCGTTCGTATCTTCGGAGTCGAAGATGGGGCCGCCGGGGATGCCGTGGTAGTCGTTGTAGGGATCTGTCAGAGTGCTGATGGTGGCAGCAGGGTTTTCCAGAGCCGTCCCCTTCACGGGAGCGGTAATCCCCGCACGCCAACCATAGACGGGGGTGCCAATAGGACGGCCATTGACCGCCGTTGTCGTAAACTGGTTGGGGGCAGGATTTGCCCCATAGCGGAACCACTTGGCATGCCCATCGGAGAAACAAATATTGCTACCGTCGTTGTGACGACCATCTGCCAGAAAGTTCTGTGAGCCCAGCTTGACCGTCGGAGCGGCGTTTTCGTTGCGGTGGGTTCCGTCGAAGAACATGATCGTCTCCGCAGGCAGGCTCGTTGCGGCCATCGAGTTCACCGGAGTGAAGGCCCCCTTGAGTGCGGGCATTCCGCCACCGCCACACAGGTTCTCGCCAAAGAGCCCAAAATTTGGGACGATCCCGACGTAGCGGAAGCCGCCCGACCAGAGTGGTCCAAGACGGCTGTACCAGTCAAGGCCTGGCTTGTAGCTAGGGCAGTTGAAGATTTCCACATTTTTCATGTACGGCTGTAGTAGATCATAAACCGTGATCACGGACGGCCCCCCCGCAGGAAGCGCCACGGGGACGGTTATGGCAAGAGGACGTGGCCCCATGTAGGCCGCCTGTGGGAACGTCTCATCGTAGTCCTGCACGTACTGCATGGCAGCAAGACCGATCTGCTTTTGGTTAGAAAGACAGGAAATCGAGCGGGCTTTTTCGCGGGCTTGTGCGAAGACCGGGAAGAGAATGGCGGCGAGAATCGCGATGATGGCGATGACGACGAGAAGCTCTATGAGCGTAAATGCACGTTTCATTGTACAGAGAAGTTCCTTATTGTTGATCTAGGATAAAAGAGTCGCAAGAGTCTACCTGACTCGCAGCACATTTGTAAAGAGAGGATCAACATCCGCGATCTCAGGCCGTACGCGGTTAGATTTTGTTCCGCATCACTGCCTCTAGGAGTCGCGTCACTTTCAGGCCCTCTTCACCGGTGACGTGCCCTGGCTCACCGCGCACCAGCGCTTGGACAAACGGCAGATGAGTAGGAGTGGGCGTCTCAAAGCGCCGCTCCTCACCGTTTATGGTGAACGCTGCTCCGTCAAACGGATCGCAGGTGAGTGTGCCGTCGGAGCCAAAGATCTCTAAAATATCCCGGCTGGGCCGCGTGTGAAAATGAAAGCACGCTGAGGCGAGCACGCCACTGGCAAAGCGCAGGGAGAAAACGGTGTCGTTCTCGGCGCTGTGGTGCGCGAGGCGATTCGCCGCGAAGCCGTGTACTTCAGTGATGTCTCCCAGAAGAAAGCACAGCATGTCGAGCCGATGCGAGCCGACATCTACCACATGACCTCCGCCTGAGATTGCCGGGTCTACGCGCCAGCCACTCGCTGGGGCCAGAGTGCAGAGCTGGAGCCGCGCTCCCAGCACCGTGCCCAGCTCGCCCGCCTCCAGTGCCACTCTGATCGCCTGGAACTTGGGCCAGTAGCGCCGGTAGTAGGCCACGTGGAGTGAGACACTGTGTGCCTTACACGCCGCGATCATCTGCTCGCCCTCGGCAACACTCAGCGCCATGGGTTTCTCCACCAAGACATGCTTGCCCGCCGCCGCTGCCTGGAGCGTCTGCTGACAGTGGAGATGCGGGGGCGTGGCGATATAGACCGCGTCTATTTCGGGGTCGGCGAGCAGCGCCTCCGTAGTATCGTAGGCGCGCTTGGCCCCATGTCGCTGTGCAAAGTCTTCGGCTTTTGTTAAGTCCCGCCGCATCACGGCAATAAGCTCCGAGCCCTCTGCTTGATAGAGCGCAGGGCCCCCTTTTTTTTCAGCGACATCGCCACACCCAATAATCCCCCAACGAAGTAGAGACATAACGTAAATTTAACCTTCCGATAACTTGAATTTAATGAACGGTTTTAGGCCAACACTATAAGATAGTTTCGCTATGAAACGTGCTTTTACCTTAATTGAACTTCTTGTGGTTATTGCAATTATTGCCATTCTTGCTGCCATTCTCTTTCCTGTCTTCGCCCAGGCCCGCGAGAAAGCTCGCTCCATCTCTTGTCTGTCGAACATGAAGCAGATCGGAGTTGCGGCGATGATGTATGTCCAAGACTACGACGAGCGCATGCCCTCCGATGCCGGTATTGCACGCCCGGCCTGCCCTGCGGCTCTTGATGGAGACTGGGGCAAGGACTTCTGGGCCTTTCACTTCTACCCGTATATCAAGCAGCGTGCGGGTAATATCCAGCAGAAAGGGGCGAGCATCTTCAACTGCCCCAGCGCCACAACGCTCCATGAGATGGACATGACAGGCGACTATGTCTGCTATGCCTTTACGCCCCAGTGGCTTCTGCAGAACTGGAACCTGGTTCCTGCTCCTAACGGGAGCTTCTCCTGGTACAACTCCTATGCGATCAATGAGCACCTCGCCGATGCGGAGTTTGCCAACGAGGGGCCGGAGCTTGCCAAGTGGGAAGAGCCTGCGAGCTCCTACATGATCATGGAAGCAAATAAGTCGGAGCTGGAAGGCGATGAGCTCTCCCGTGGGCCGGGGAATTTTTCTAAGAACAACTGGATTGGAGCCCAGGCCCGCCATAGTGAGGGAATGAACATTACCTATCTGGATGGCCATGCCAAGTGGCTCCGTGTCAGCTACGGAACCCTCTCTAGCGCGTCAGCGACTCGTGCCAACTGGATCTCTCCTCCTGGCTCCCGTGACTCCCAGTTTGACTGCGGCCCGTGGACGGCTCCCGGCAACGATAACGTCCGCTTTGACAACGGCCAGCCCTGTCGATAGAGTCGGCTCGCTTGCGCATCATTGACCTCAAGCCCACGGTTGCCACGGAGCCCGTGGGCACCGATCCTGACGATCCCGCGATCTGGGTGCACCCGCGCCAGCCCGAAAAGAGCCTGGTTCTGGGAACGAACAAGACCTCGGCGGCAGAAGGCGGGGCGCTCTATGTCTTTGGGCTGGATGGCAAGATCCGCCAGGTCTTCGGCGGACTGGATCGCCCTAACAACGTCGCGATCAGTGGCTCGCTTGCCGTCGTCACCGAGCGCCTGAAGTCCCGCCTGCGTTTCTTCCGCATCACCGACTCTCCCAAACCTCTCACCGACGCGGGCGCACTACCCGTTTTTGTGGGTGAGACGGGCGATTTTGCCGCCCC
>Ga0315904_10005555_pt1 | contig 17493 bp, 20 predicted proteins | sample LakEriMetagenome_6_FD_203529 | JGI IMG/M metagenome (GOLD analysis project Ga0315904, IMG submission 203529) | Freshwater fungal communities from buoy surface, Lake Erie, Ohio, United States - Buoy 12 MA120 | ecosystem: Environmental > Aquatic > Freshwater > Lake | place: USA: Lake Erie, Ohio...
GCTGGGCCTACCAAACCTTCAAGCGCGATGCCAAAGACGACACGCGCCTGATTCAGGCCCGCACCGCAGATAACCCACACCTCCCTGATGACTTCATCCCCAGCCTGATTGCCAACTACCCGGCCAACCTGATCCAGGCGTACCTGAACGGCGAGTTCGTCTCGCTGACCACCGGCACGGTCTACGACCGCTTCAACCGCAACCGCCATGTGGTGCCCATCGCCATTGAGGATGACGAGACGATCCTGATGGGCTGCGACTTCAACGTCGGCAACACCAATGCGGTGCTGGGTGTGCGCCGTGGCCGCGAGCTGTTCATCATTGACGAGATCGCCGCCGCTCACGACACCGACGCATTGGGCAAGGAGCTGCGCCGCCGTCACCCCCAGGCGCGGGTGCTCGGCTACCCGGATGCCTCAGGCCGCAACCGAAGCACCAACAGCAGCCGCAGCGACATCGCCATCCTGCAGAGCTACGACATCAGCAACATGGCCCCGGCAGCTAACCCGCCCATCCGCGATCGTGTGGCTTCGGTGCAGGCGCTGCTGGAGAACGGCAACGGCGAAACCCGCCTGTGGATTGATCCGCGCTGCCGCAAGCTGATCGAGTGCCTGGAGCTGCAGAGCTACACCGACAAGGGTGAGCCCGACAAACAGGCTGGCTACGACCACATGGTCGATGGACTGGGCTACATGTGCCACCGCCTGTTTGAGGTGGGTCGGCCAACGGCCGGGCGTGCTGTGCGCGGCGTGCGGCTCTACTAGCTCGACATAGCGGAGCCTATGGGCTAGTGTTCGGTAGTCGGAAGCGATGGGCAGCGCCCACCACCGACCACCACTGCATTGACCCCATGACCACCATCACCTGCGCAGCCGCGTGGCTGCTGCTGCCGCTGATTGTTCTGATCGGCGTGGCGCTTTGGCTCAGCGAGAGCCGCCATCAACGCATCCAACGCCTGCACCGCACCGGCTACAGCCAGACCCGCATCGCCCAGCACCTCAACATCAGCCGTTATGCCGTGAGGAAAGCCCTGGCCTAGCGGAAACCTTGAAGTAGATCTTGCCTATGCCATGGCCCGTTCCTACAAACGCGATTCAGGAGGCCGTTTTTCTGGGGGCGGTGGATCGTCAACGCCCAAAGGCACGATTGCCAAAGGCGGCAAAGGCGTAAGCGGTTCTGTCGCTCGGTCCGTGGCCGCAACAAGCGGCAGAGCGGCCCCCAGCTCCCGGGGGCAAGCGCCAAGGCTTAAGGCCAAGGCAGGTGCCAAGCTCGTCATGAAAGAAGGCATCAGCAGCCCAGTTGGCAGCGCTCGCGCAGGAGCGATTAAGGCAGCTGCGGCAGAACGTTCGGCCAAGAAAGCTGTTTCTGCAGCCAAGAAACTGCCAAAAGGGCCAAAGCGTGATGCTGCTCTTGGCGTTGCACTTACCAAGTTGGACAAAGCCGAGCGCAATAACGTAAAGGCACTCGACAAGCTGACAAAGGCGGCAAGCAAGCGCAAGTGATCTTCTGATACCCGTCTGCCAAGCCGCCGTGCATAACCTCGCCGCCAGCCTGAACAACCTGTCTCTCACCACTGTTGAAGAGCTGCAGGTTCACGATCCATCGCTGGCCTGGCAGCGTATGGAACCCCGCTGGCGGCTCATCGAGCAGCTTGGCCTTGGCACGCTCGGAATGCAGGCCGCTGGCAAGCGCTACCTGCCGCAGGAGCCCCGCGAAGATGACGAGGCCTACAGCGCCCGCCTGGCCCGCAGCGTCTGTCCGCCCTACATGCTGCGTCTGGAGCAGATGCTGGCCGGGATGTTGTGCCGCAAGCCGGTGCGCCTCGACAACGTGCCCGATCCGATCCAGGAGCACCTCTTTGACACAGACCTAGCCGGCAACGATCTCAATGCCTACCTGCAGGAGCTGGCCCGCACCTGCATCCGCTACGGCCACGTCGGCGTGCTGGTGGACTACCCACGCGGCGACGAGGGCGATGACACCCCGGTCACTGATTTCAGCCGGCCTTACTGGGTCAGCTACACGCCGCGTGACATCCTCGGCTGGCGTACTGATGTGATCGGCGGCAGCCAGAAGCTGACGCAGCTGCGCCTGCTGGAGCGGGTTACTGTGCCCTACGGCGAGTTCGGCGAGGAAGTCTGCGAGCAGGTGCGCCTGCTGGAACCCGGCCGCTTCCGCCTGTTCCGCAAGCAGGCATCCAAGAGCCGCAACTGGGAGCTGATCAGCGAAGGCGCCACCACCCTTGATGAGATCCCGTTTGCAGTGGCCTATGCCAACCGCACCGGCCTGATGGAATCCACCCCGCCGCTGGAGGAAGTGGCCTGGCTGAATCTCAAGGCCTACCGCGCCGAATCCGATCAGGCCAACATCCTCCACGTTGCAGCTGTCCCCCGCTACAACCTGTTCGGCGTGCCGGCTGAACTGGACGAGCTGGACGCTGGGCCAGCGTCAGCCATGGCATTCCCGGTGGATGCACGCGCTGAGTTCAGCGAACCCACCGGCACCAGCTATCAGGCCCGTTTCACCGAGCTGGATCGCATTGAAAAGCAGATTGCCGAGCTGGGTCTAGCTGCCGTGCTCGGTCAGAACATGACCAACCAGGCCGCCGAATCCAAGAGCATCGACCGCAGCCAGGGTGATGCTGCGCTGATGGCTGTGGCCCTGGGCCTGCAGAACCTGATTGATACCTGCCTGCGGTTTCATGCGGCCTACCTGAACCTGCCAACAGCGGGCAGCAGCATGGTCAACAACGACTTCGTGGCGCACAAGCTGGAGCCCTCGCATGTGGCCGAGCTGATCAAGCTGCGCGTCGGCGGTGACATCACCCAGGAAACGCTGCTGATCCAACTGGCCGATGGCGAATGGCTCTATGACGACTTCGATGTGGATGCCGAGCTGGAAGCCACGGCTGCGCAGCAGGAGCGGCGCTTGGGGGCACAAGAGCAGCAACTGAGCGCCAACCTGCAGCAGCTGCCATGAGCGAGCGGATGCAACGTCTGCTCAAGGCGCTGGAGATCGCCGACAAGTGCGGCAACACCTTCATGGCTGCCAACATCCGCGCTGCGATCCGCGAGCAGGAACGCCAGGAACGCACCGGTAGTCACCGGCTGTGACGGCAACCTAGGCCGCACCTTTGACCCTGTGGGTCTTCATGCCTGACAACGACACCGCTCCTGTGGAGCAGTCTGCACCTGATGCCTCGGCCCTAGAAGCTGAGCTGAACCTGCTGCGCAGCAAGAACAAGGAACTGCTGGAAGAAAAGCGCAAGCTGCGCAAATACGAGCAGATGGCAGCAGAGTTGCCTGATGGCACCGACGTGCGGGCACTGCTGGAGTTCAAGCAACGCGCCGAGCAGACCGAGCTGGAACAGCAGGGCAACTACAGCGAAGCCCGTCAGAAGCTGGAGCAGCAGTACCGCGAGCGCGAAGGCACGCTGCAGCAGCGCCTTGATGCCCTGGAAGCTGAGAACCGCGAGCTGAAGTTGATCGGCCCTGCGGTCGCTGCCCTGGCGGACATTGTTCACGACCCTGACGAGGTGATCCGCCTGCGCCTTAAGCCGGAGCAGATCGAACGCGAGCCCGATGGCACCGTTGTTGTGGTGGATGGCTATCAGCGCACACCAATCAACGACTGGGCCAAGACCAGCCTGCCGCAGTATCGGCTCAAAGCACCCAAGCCACAGGGCACCGGCGCACCGGCCGGAAGTCGCAGCGCTGCGGTTGTTCCATCAGGCACCAAGAACCCGTTCAGCGCTGAGCACTACAACCTCACCGAACAGGGCCGCCTGTTCAAAACAAACCCCGAGCTATACGCCAAGCTCAAATCAGAGGCCAAGCGGTAATCTATAGCCGTAAGGGAAGGCTGTGCTGACCCGTGAAGGCCTGTGGCCGCGTCCCAATCCTCTTAAACCATCATCATGGCAACCCTTCGGAGCGACATCATTGTCCCCGAGGTGTTCACTGCCTACGTTGACGAGGCTGTCACCACTCGGTCGGCCTTCATCAACAGCGGCGTGATCCAACCTCTGGACATTCTCAATGCCACAGAAGGCGGCGACTATGTGAACGTCCCTTCCTGGTCCGCCAACCTCAGCGGCGACGCTGAAGTCCTGAGCGACACCACCAGCTTGATCCCTGGCAAGATCGGTGCTGAAAAGCAGATCTGCCCGGTCCTGCACCGTGGCCGCGCCTGGGAAGTGCGCACCCTGGCCGCGCTGGCCGCTGGCGACGACCCCATGCAGGCCATTGGCCGCAAGGTCGCCGACTACATCAGCCACCAGCAGCAGAAGGATGTGTTCTCCATCCTGCGCGGTGTCTTTGGCCCGCTGACCAGCAACACCACCGGTGCGCTGCGTGCGTTGGCCATTGATTCCAACGCAACGGCAGTCACCCTCAACCCCGGCAAGGTGGCTGAAGCCCGCGCTGCTCTTGGCGATCAAGGCGAAAAGCTGAGCGTCATTGCGATGCACAGCAAGTGCTTCTACGACCTCGTGGAGCGCAAGGCGATCGACTACGTGACCAACGATGAGGCACGTGGCGGCGGCACTGAAGCCACCACCGGCATTGCCCCGGTGTTTGGCGGCAGCATGGCCGCAGCCTTTGCCAGCGACCTCACCGTTCCCTTCTACATGGGGATGCGCGTGATCGTCTCTGACGACGTGAACAACGATGGCACCAACTTCGCCTCGTACCTGTTCACCCCCGGTGCCATGGCTTCCGGCACCCAGTCGGGCCTTGTGACCGAGACCGACCGTGACATCCTCGCTCTGAGCGATGCCATGTCGGTGCATTGGCACAACCTCTATCACCCCCTCGGTGTGTCCTACACCTCTGGTGGCGTGAACCCTTCCCGCGCCACGCTGGAAGCGGCCAGCAACTGGACGCAGATCTACGAGACCAAGAACATTGGTGTCGTCAGCATCGTTTCCAACCCCAACTTCTGAGGTAACTAACGATGGCATCCATCTTTGAACTGGAGCAGGCCAACTTCGGCCGCGCTACCCAGGGCCGAGTGCTGCTGGCCGGCAGCAACGCTGACACCACCCTCACCGCTGCCCAGAGCGTTGAGAGCCTGATCACGGTGACCCCATCCACGGGCCGCACCTACACCACCGCCACCGCTGCTGAGATCATCAGCGAGCTGGGCGACAGTGGCATGGTCGGCCAGTGCTTTGAGGTGACGATCGTCAACCTCGCAGGCGCCACTCACGCCATCACCTTTGCTGGTGGTGCAAGCGTGACCGTGACCGGCTCTGCCACCGTGGCAGCAGCCAGCTCGGCCACCTTTGTTGGCCGTGTGGCGACCAGCTCCACAGTCATCTTCTACCGGAAGTGATCAGTGGGATTGTTCGCGTTCAGGCGACTGCGTGAACAGCTGGAGGCTGCCTCTGCGGAGGCGGCCTCTTTTGCTGTTGAGCAGACCTCGCCAAAGGAAGAGGCCAGGCCTCGCCGCCGTGGTCGGCAACCTAAGGAAATCCAGGTGACAGAAGACTGATGGCCACCTTTCTGGGCGGCGGCGAGGCTGCAGTAGAAGCAAGCGGTGTCGCTTATCGCGCTGCGGTCACCATCACGCGCCCCAGCAATACCACGGCCTACACCGCCGGTGATGTGATTGGTGTGGCTGATAGCGTCACGCCCGCCAATGCGGGCAGCGCCATCATCACCCTGCCCAGCATCGGCCCCAGCGGTGGCTACGTGCTAGTGCAGTCGGTGCGCCTGATGATTGCAAGCACCACGGTGCCCAGCGGCATGGCCGGATTCCGGCTGCACTTCTACACCGCCATTCCCACCGCGATTCTGGACAACGCCGCGTTTGATCTGGTGAGCGGCGAAGTGGGTGCCTATGCGGGGTTTGTCGATCTTTCAGCGCCGCAAGACCTGGGCAGCACGTTGTTCACGCAATCTGACTACTGCGGCACGGCAATCAAACTGGCAGCCGGCAGCAACATCCTTTATGCCGAACTTGAAACCCGTGGCGCGTACACCCCAGCCAGCGGCACTGCTCACAGCCTGCGGGTAGTGACACTGGAGGCTGGCCTGTGACGTTGATACTGCCATCGCGCCGCGCTGCGTTGATGCCAGGCCTGTGGGTGCACAACGCCCTCTGGCGCAGCGCAAAAGCGGTGCCAAGCCTTGATCTGCGCTTTGCGGATAGCAAATCGCTGGTTGACTCCAGAACGGGGCAGAGCCTGATTACCTTCACCCGCGCCAGCAGCGCGACCTTCATCGACAGCGCGGGAACGCTGCAGACGGCTGCCACGGATGTGCCGAGGTTTGACCACAACCCCACGACCGGCGAGAGCCTGGGGCTGTTGGTGGAGGAGGCGCGGACTAATTTGCTGCTAAACAGCGGCACCCTGTCAACCCAGAGCGCCACTGTTACCGCTGTTGCCCATACCCTGCATTTCACCGGCACCGGCACCATCACGCTGACAGGCGCCAGCACCGCCGGCCCGCTGGTTGGCACCGGCACTGGCGAGGCTAATCGGGTCAGCCTGACGTTTACACCAACCGCAGGCAGCCTGACGCTGACAGTGAGCGGCACTGTTACCAATGCACAGCTTGAAGCCGGTGCGTTTCGGACTTCCTACATCGCCACCGCCGGAGCCACTGCCACCCGCGCCGCAGATGTGGCCAGCATCACGGGGGCGAACTTCAGCTCCTGGTATCGGCAGGATGAGGGGACGGTGTTTGCAAGGTACAGCTTTCCGCAAAGCCCTACTGCAGGCGGCGGCAGAGTATTTCAATTTACTAACGCCGCTGCAACAAACTTAATTTGGTTACGTGCTCAAGGCGGCGTTAATCGTATTTACGATGTAACAGATGCCAGCGTATCACAAGCATCTTTTAACCAAGGCGCTTATGCCGCAGGTATTGAATACAGAGCCGCTTTAGCTGCAAAAGCAAATGATTTTGGATTTGCCGAAAACGGAGGAGCGTCGCAATCAGATTCTTCTGGAACAATGCCGAGCGTTGATCGCGCTGGAATTGGCATGGAGCCTATTGGCAACGGTTCCCAAGGCAACGTTCACATCCGCCGCCTCACCTACTGGCCCCAGCGCCTTTCCAACAGCACCCTCCAAACCATCACGCAATGACCACCACATACCTCCGCTTCCCCGACGAATCCACCGGCATGGCTGCCCTGGATGCTGCTGGCCTTACCACCACCAATGACGACGGCGACACCGTGGTGCTCACCGCCAGCCACACCCACGCCCTGGATGTGATCGGCCCCATCTACCGAGGCGGCACCTACGACCCCGAGACCGGCGAAGTGCTTACCCCACCCACGCTGCTGAGCGGCTGGCACGTCAACTTCGTCGGTGAGCTGCCTGAGGGGTGGGACGCCTATGTCGTCTCGCCCAAGCATCCATCGAGGGTGTTTGCCGCCTGATGGCTGATCTGTCAGCACAGGTCGAAGCCTTCCTGCGCAATGCCCTTTCGGCCAAGAAGCTGGAAGACCGCCTGATCAAGCAGGCGTTGCGCGATCTGCGCACCACGCTGGCAGTTGTGGAGCGTGCGGTGGGCAGTTCCGGCGCTCTGGCTGTAGGGCCAGGCCGGGAGCGCATCATTGCCAGCATCGTTGCAGCTGTTGGCCGCAGCGTGCAGGACAGCTTCGGCGTGCCGCAGCTGGCGGCCATGCAGAACGCCTTGGCGCCATTTGTCGAGCGGCAGCTGGACTTTGCCCGCCGCATGGTCACCATGGCCGGCGGTGAGCTGGCCTCCGATGGTGCGGTGCAGGTCACACAGGCGCAGGTCAACCGCCTGGTGAACGATGCCGTGGTGGGCGGCAAGACGCTCAGCACACAGCTGACCGCAACACTGCCGGCCGCTGTGGCCGATCGCGTGGAGCGCTACATCCGGTTGGGGCTGTCCGATCTGGGCGGCGAAGTGTTCCGCACCTATGAGGATGCGGTCGTTCGCGTCACGGAGAACAACGTCGAGGCCATCATCCGCACCGGGGTGCAGGAGGTGGGCAACGCGGCCCAGCAGGCGATCTATGAGTTCGAGGCTGACCCGGCATGGATGGGGCCTGAAGGGCTGGTGTGGACGGCAGTTCTGGACAGCGCGGTCTGCCCGATCTGCCTGAAGCTGGACGGCAAGCGCTTCCCGACTGACTACCGCAAGGTCAGCCCGCACATGCAGTGCCGCTGCTACCTCCTGCCGTGGAAGTGGCGCAGCGAAGACATGACCGACCCGAGTGGCAACAAGGTGCCGCCCAAGCGACCCGCCGACGGCGATGGCGCTGAGCAAGCGCTGAGCTTTAAGGTTGCGGCTAGGCAGTGGGTCAGCGACAACCCTGCAACTGCGCAGGCCATCTTCGGCAAGAAGCTCGGCCAGCGCCTGGTGGACGGCGAGATCGGCTTCGACAAGGCCGTCAAGCTCTGGTCAGCACCGAAGACGCCACCGGCAACTTAAGGCCAAGAGTGCGCCGCCATGCCCGTCACCGTTGTCGCCACTGCCGGGGCCAGCAATGCCAACAGCTACCTGTCGGTGGCCGCTGCTGATGATCTGGCCAACCTGTACCTCGGCACCCTGAACTGGGCCACGGCAACCACTGACAACAAGGGCCGGGCGCTGATCATGGCGACCCGCTACCTTGACGAGCTGCAATACGTGGGCAGCAAGGCTTCCACAACGCAGGCGCTGCTCTGGCCGCGCAGTGATGCTGAATGCGGCGACTGGAGCTTCACCAGCAGCGAGATTCCGCAGCCGATCAAGCAAGCCGCCTTTGACCTGGCGGAATACCTGCTGGGTGACAGCAACGTGCTCAGCGGCACCGGCGCTGGTAGCAGTGAACTGATCCCTGGCATCCCCAATGCCAACCTGAAGCGAGCGCGGGTGGACGTGATCGACGTGGAGTTCAACCAGGCCGGCCAGGCAGAAGCCAAGAACGCTTTGAACGTGGTGCCGCACTTGAAGCAAGTGCTCGGTTGCTTGTGCCTGAGCGGCTCCAATTCCAGCGCCCGATCAGTGCCGGTGTTGCGAAGTTAGAGTGTGAAAATGCCCGTCGCTGAATGCCAGCTTGATCTGTTTGCGGTTGCTGCAGTTGCACCGCTTAAGCGACGTGCTGAACCGTATCTAGCCAACCCGCTGACCCGCTCTGAGCAGCGCCGCATCGGGCGCATGTATGCCGAGCACATTGGCCTGATCAAGAGCTTCGGTGGCAAGCTGGCACGCAAGTACGGGCACTGCATTGCACGCGAAGACATCTTTTCCTGCGTGGACATGGCCTTCATCAAGGCGTGCAAGGCCTGGAACCCGGACCGCGGAAGGCTGAGCACCATCTTCTGGGCCTTTGCGCAAGGTGAGGTGCTGCATTACCTGCGCAGCCACAACTGGACAATCAAGGCGACGCACAAGGCGCGGCTGCTCGGCAACCAGGCCCGCAAGCTGATGGCGCTGGGCTGGGAGTCTGCAGCCGTGTGCCGCGAGTTGAGCTGCAGCAAGACCGACCTGAAGGATGCGCTGCTGGCCACCGCCGGCATTGCGCATGACGTCAAAGGCTTCGACCTGCACGTCTCGCCGATCCCGACACCGTGGGAGGTGCTGGAAGCAGAGGAAGAGCGGCTGGCGGCAAGTTAGGGCACACGCAACAACACCCACGTGGCCGGAACCTATTTCGCCGCTCTTGATCTCAGGTTCTGGGTCAAGGCTGGCACCACCGCTTCCAGCGCTCCGACAAGCTCCAGCACCATGACGGAGGTGCTGAGCCTGACCAATGCTTCAATCTCGGTCAGCTCGGACACGCAGGATGTGCTGGACTACAGCACCGACTTCGGCTTCAAGTCCAGCATTGTTACCGGCAACAGCTATACGATCAGTGCCGCGCTGAACCTGGACCCGACCTCCACGGGCTACCTGATCCTCAAGCGTGCAGCGCAGACCTCGGCCAACAACGTGGCGGTTCAGTGGTACCGTCAGCTGCCGCTGCTGGGTGCTGGCAACACCGATGCGCAAGTCGATGCCGGAGTAGCGTTTGTGGGCAACTGGTCTGAGAGCCTGGAAGCTGGCTCAGTGGCGGCTGTGACCTTTGACCTGGTGGGCTATGGCGCACCCAAGAACTACCAGCAGGGTGACGGCATTGCCACGCTGACGGTCACCAACGGCGGCCTTGGCCTGTCCGCTCAGACTGGCGTTCCGCTGGTCAGCACCACTCCGGCACAAGGCAATGGCTCGGGCAAGAATGCCACCGTCACGATCACAGTGAATGGTTCTGGTGTGATCCAGACCGCAACCATCGTGGCCTCTGGCGAGAACTACAAGGTGGGCGATGTGTTGACGATCGACGACCCCACCGTCTTTGGCACTGGCGATACGCTGCCGGTGCTGACTGTGGCAACCGTGAGCTGAGCAACTTAGACTCGGTGAGTCGAGGGGGCGGTCGTTGTGGAGGCGACCGCTTTTTTCTTGTCTACAGTCCGCTGCTTTCAAGTCGGCGCCATTCGGCGGCAAAGAAGCGATCAAGCGGCCTGGCTTCCAGTGCTGGCTGGATCCAGTTGCGACCGGGAACAATGGTGCCGCGCCTGGTGGTGTAGCCGGTCAGGATCAGCGGCGCATAGGAAAAACCGCTGTCGCTTTTGACATCCCACGTGAAACGCAGCTGTGTGGCGCTGGGGCGATCGCGCCGTTGTGAGCGCAGGAACTTGCCCAAGTCCACGATGTCACGCGGGCTGCTGACGCGGGAGCCATTGCGGCGGCGTGTTTCACGCGGCCAGTTGAACTGTGGCGACTGGATTTCCTCTTTGAGCTGCTGGTCCATCACCTTGCCGTAGCCGGTGAGGATGACCGGGATCCGCAGCTTGAGCTGGGTGCTGTTCCAGCCGGTCAGCTTGTAGGTGGCCTTGACCTGAACGGTCATCAGTTCTGCAGGTAGCGGGCAATGCGGATCTTGTCGCCGAGCACCTGTTGCAGCGTGCTGCCGATTGTGCCGGTGCTGCCGTAAGGAAAGCGGCTGCTGATGACCTCGCAGTCGGCGCTGCCTTGGCCGGCGAAGTTGAGGGTGCCGGTGGTGCCTGGCTTGATCCGTGCATCCAGGGCCTGCGGGCTCACCGCATAACCCTCCAGCACCTCGGTGTCAGCGTCAACGCCCGGCAGGTTGGCGCTGCTGCTGCCGCCCTGGCGCAGGTACAGGCTGACGGTGAGCGCTTCTGTGGCTGGCAGAACGTTGCCGGTGTCAGGGTCGGTGGTGGTGCCAACGGTGGCCACATTGAAGGTGGCTGTGGCGTTGGCGAGACCGGCTAGAGCGCTTGTCATGGCCTAGGTTGCTGCGGCGGCAACCTTGGGAAAGATGATGGGTTGGCGTGGCGGATCAGCTTGGGCAGGCTGTACTGACGCTGACCGTTGACGATCGGCAGTTCAATGCCGGACTGAATCGCGCCAGATCGAACGCAGATAAAGCCCTTGAAGACATCGGCGGCAGCGCAAAGTCTGCTGGGAGTGCAGCAGGCCTTCTGTCTGCTATTGGAGCAGCTGCTGCCCCTGCAGCGCTTGCAATCGCAAGCGTTGGTGCAGCCATTGCAGGAATTGGCTTTGCAGCAACGCAAACTGCCGGCAGCATTCAAAAGCTCAATGCCGCCTTCACTGGCCTGACCGGTTCAGCTGAGGCCGCCAAGCAGCTGCGGCAGGATCTCTTCACCCTGAGCAAGACCACTCCGTTCAAAAACGAGGAGATTCTCACTGCTGCCCAGCGTTTCCTGGCAGTTGGCGTCAATGTCAACCAGCTGCAAGGCACGATCAGCCGCGTGGGCGCCATTGCGGCGCAGTCCGGTCAGCCGCTGGAACGCCTGGCGTTGATCTACGCGCAGGTCTATGCCAAAGGCCGCCTGCAGGGCGAAGAAAACTTGCAGCTTCTGGAGGCTGGCGTTGATCTGACGCAGGAGCTGGCCCAGGTCACCGGCAAAAGTGGCACCGCATTGCAGGACGCAATGTCCAAAGGTCAGATCAGCACCAACGACTTCAACAAGGCGCTGGTGCTGGCCACTGGCGACATGACTGCGTTGCAGCTTGCTGGTCAAGCGGTAGACGTTCAGTTCAACAACATCTTTGACAACTTCGGCCAACTGTTCGGGGGCTTTGCGTCATCTATCGCCCCGGCATTGTCGGCAGCCTTCGGGGTTGTCAACCAAGTCTTTGACCAGGCGTTTCCAAGCCTGTCATCCATTGAACAGCTGTTTGCACCGCTCACCGCACAAGCCAAGGCATTTTCTGAGGCATTGGCCGGCAACCCTGAGCTGATCAGCACAATCGCAGCGGCAACCCGTGAATGGGCCTCCATCATTGTCAACAACATTGCGGATGGGTTAAAGTTTGTCTCTGACATTCTCAACAACATCGACGGCAAAAAGCTAATCAGAGACTTTTTGCTGGTTGAGCTGGCAATCCGCAGAGCCTTTTTGGCAGCTTCCGCTCTTGGCGCTCAGATTGCCAAGAATGCAGAGCTGTCCATTCGCGGCGTTAGCAACCCCCTTAAGTTTGCTCAAGACATCATCAAAGCTGGCGGATTTCAGAAATTCATTGAGGCTGAATACAAGACAGTCGAGCGCAAATGGAACGACTGGGCCAAGTCGCAGCCATTGAATGCGCCAACGGTCAAGCCTGGAGCCGCGACCACGCCATCCGGCGAGTTGTCCAGCAAGCCCCAGCCGCCCGATCTTAAATTGCTGGCCCAGCAACAGCAGCAGCGGGTTGAGGCCCAGCTGGCCCTGCAGACCGTCAAGCAGCGCATTGCCGCAGCCAATGAGCTGGCCGCTGCCGAAGCTGGCGTCGTGCGTCAGACGATCCAGCAGCGCCAGGAAATCGAGGCTGGCGTCCAGGCGGCCAAAAATCAGGTGATTCAGATCGGTGCCCAGATTGATGCGCTGCGCCTGCAGGGCAAAGACACCGGCCCTGACATGCAAAAGCTGGTGGATCAGCAGGTCGTCGCATCAGAAGAGGTGCGGCTCAAGCTGATCGAAGGCGCCACAGCACTGAAGACTGCAGGCAAGCAGCTGCGCGATGACCTCAAGCAGGCAACGCTGGAGCTGGCCGGCATTCGCAATGACCCCAAGGGGTTGAATCAGTTCCTGAATCCAGAGCAGCGCGATCGGCGCGGACTGGAAACGTTGCGCTCCATCCTGCCGCTGTTCCGTGATGCGCAGGCTGACTTCACTCGGATCACCGGTGCGCAGGCGCCAGAGTTCAGCGGTTCGACGAGTGATGTTGTCGAATCCGTGCGGCAGTTCATTCAGCAAGTCGATCGTGAAAAGGCCGCCAACACCAACGTTGCCAACCTGCAGGAAGCGCTGAACAAGAACACCGCAGACCTGGTGGGTGTCAACCGGGAGCTGCTTGCGGCAACCCGCGAGCTGGCGGCCAAGTCCTGGGCGGTCAACGTCAACGTTCCCGGCGGCAGCGCCAGCGGTGACGTGCTCAATGCTGTCAATGGAGCGCTGTCATGACTATCACCATTGGCAGCTTCAGCACCAGCGTTCTCACGGCGCAGCCGTTTGGCTACGAAGGCGATGCCCGCACCGGCCTGACCGCTCGCACCTTCCGCGTCAATGGGTTGCTGACCAGCGCTCAGTGGCAAGCCTTGGTGAGCGAGTACGGCACCTGGCGCAACTCGCGCCTCACCGATGCCGACACGCTCAGCAGCGCCAGCGTTGGCACCACCGTCAGCGTCAGTATCGCCAGCAGCAACGGCCTGAGCATCAGCGGCTTGGCCTGCTGGTTCACTGAGCCCCCCAGTGGGGAGCAAGCTGGCCCCTACATCAGTGCCAATGCCACGTTGGTGGATGCGGCGCAAGCGCTGGCCGTGCTGCTGCGGGAGCAGGAGAAAAGCCGCCAGAACTCTGAGGCAACGGTGCCCAGCCTTGGCACGGTCACCCTGACGCGGGCTACAGGCACCTCACCGATTGTCACCTTGACCAAGCCGATGCTGACCCGCCAGGACGGCCCCAGCGTGTCGCTGACCGCAACGGGCGTGAGCTACGTGACCGGTGCACTGGCGGCGCACAAGGTGCGCCAGATCGAGGGCTATCTCACCACGGGCAGCTACGACGACGTGTTGTCTTGGTACGACGAGACGATTGCCGCTATACCGAGCAGCACCAGCTGGTTCCCAATCTCGCCGCCCAGCGCAACGGCTGAGGTGATCATCAGCGGCGGCGCCAAGAGCACCCGGTACAGCGTCTCCCTGACAGCGCTGCAGATCATCTGATGGCCATTGACATTCGCGCCACAGTCACCTGCAGCCTTGGCACGCTGATCAGCGCCTCAATCAACGACGACTACGTGCAAGGCACGGGCCTGATCAAGACCAAGGGATCAGCTGAAATCCGAGGCACCATCACGCCAGCGCCGGGGACTGTCGTCACCTTCTCCTACACGAAGGCCGGTCAGCAGTTCACGTTGCCGCGCAAGCTGCGCGTGCTCAGCAGTTTTGCCGATCCGTACCGGCGCACCACCTCGGTGGAGCTGGGCTGCAAGTTGACCTACCTGCAGGATCTAGCAGAGCGCGTCAGCTGGCGCCCACTAGACGACCCTGCCAACAGCAGCCGCACGGACGAAGAGCAGCGCATTGTCACGATCCCGATCAGCGGCTATTCGATTGCTCAGAAGTGCTTAAGCGAGCTTGGCATTACGGCATCGTCAAATCCGATCAACCTTTCCTTTTCAATCCCGTCGTTTGATTTCTCGGCGGGCTACGCCAGCATCCTCAGCGACTTGCTGGTTTCAATGAGCCACTGCGGCTACCTCGACACCAGCGAGCAGCTGCAGGTCTTCAGCCTGGATCAAAAAGGCGGCACCGGTCCGGTTGTGGATGCGGGCAGCATCATTGACCTGGCGCCGGTTGGCGTTGGCCAGTTGCCTGCTGATGCGGTGGTCGTCAGCTACAGCACGCTGAAGCTCAAGTACGACGAGGGCGAGGAGAAACCAGCCGACGCGGACCCCAACGATCCGGTTGTCGAGGAGCAGGCCGTCAAGAACCGCAACTGGGAACGCGACGAGACGATCGGCGCTGTGACGGTGGTTCGCATCCCCAATCCATTGGCCGGCACCATCATTGGCTTGGGGACGATTGGCCCCGGCCCTGAACCATATGACGCGGCTGAGTCATTTGACTACGCCTATTCGCCGCGCTCGGTCACAGAAACCACCTACGACGAGCTGGATCGCGTGGCCGTGCGGGTCACGACGGAATACACAATCCTGGCGGATGTGGCGCCGATGCTGATTGTGCATTTGGCCAACAAAGAAACTGAAGACAGCAACGTCAAGCGAGGCGTCACAGCTCCCGGCATTGGCAGCTCCGCTTACTACATCCGCACCACCGAAACATTTACCTACAGAGTCAACCAATACGAGCCGCGCCAGGCTGATGGCAAACCGCCAAAGGACTACGAAACCGTTGACAACCGTTCGGTTGTGGTTGAGGAGCCCCTGATCAAGCTGGCGGCATCGACGTCGATTTACGACAAAGCCTATGACGCGGGGGTGTATTTCGATTGGAAGCTTGACCCTGTCAATCTGTTTGTTGCCGAGAAGACTGTCGAGCGCCAGGAGCAGTCCGTTGATTTTGAAGGCGCACAGGTTACCAAGACAATCCGCGAGCTAAGCAAGGCCAATGGCTACACGCAGCGCGGGCAGCAGGCACTGGCATCTGCCTTTGACAAGGCCAAGCTGTTTGATTTCGTCAGCGAAAGCGGCACCGAAAAGGAGTCCACAGGACTTGCCGAAAAGATGCTGCTCAAGGCAGCTGATGGCGTTGAGGTCAACATCACAACCGGGCGAGAGCTGGGCTTGCAGAAGCGTCCCGAACCGGTTGAGCGCAACAACGCCAAGGATGCAGCGGACACGGGCAACCCGCTGGACAGCTACAGAACCGAATCAACTAGCGAGCTGGCATTCGCGTATGGCGAGCTGTCAGCGCAGCGAGTGATCCGAATGACGCCGCCCTACGTCTCCGATGATCGCTTTACCAAAAGCGGCAACAAATACTATGCCTTCCCCAGCAATGCCCGCAGCACGGCACGCCTTTACGGAGAGACGCAGAACAGGCTGCTGCTGGGCAACCGCTACGGGATGAACGTCCAGACCGGCCCTGACATCCTGCCGGCCGCACCGTTCAGTCCGGTGATCATCAGCGCCAATGGGCTGAGCGCGTTGTACCGCACCAACGGCACCAGCTGGGCGATCAGTGCCGATGGGATTGTCGTGAGCAGCGATCTGCTGTTCTGGGGAGCTGTGGCAGGAACGGGAACGTTCTGGTTCCCGGTTGCACCTGGGATCACAACGCTGCCGACAGCACCTGCGGTGGTGAATGGCCAGATGACGGTGACGGCAGTGGTGCCACCGTGGGGTGTCACGGAGTCGCTGCAGGCCGTGGTCAAATCCAAGATGGTGGTGACGGCATACGGCTATGCCCTGACCCAGCTGTCTGTCGTGCCCTTGAGCGTGCGGTCAAAGATGACCGTGTTTGCCACCTCCTCGATTCAGATCCCAGCAGCAAGCGTTGCTATCAGCGCTAGCGCTCCCTATGTGGCGCTCACCACTGTGGTGGTTGTACCGGCAGCGGCGATCACAGTGGCGGCGCAGTTGCCTGAGGTGGGCATATCAGTTGTCGTCAATGCACCGGCAGCCAGCATTGCGATCAGCGTCAGTGTGCCCAGCCTGCAGGCGGGAGGCGTTGACGTGCTGGCCCCGACCGCTGCTATGGTTGTGGCTGCCGTCACGCCGTCGCTCAGTGTTGGCGCCGGCGGCCAGGATGCTGGAGTGGCGTTCTGGCGCGACTGGGCTTGGGCAGAGGATGGTGTGGGGCTGCTGAGTAATGAGTAGCCGGAAAGCTAGGGACACGTTGTCAGGCCATGGCAGCCCCCAACATCAAGAGCGGCAGCTCGGTCACGACGGTCGTCGGCAAGACCGTGGGTTATGCCGTGACCACCTCGATGGCTGCAGCGCTGAGCAATGGCGCCAGCAGCGGCAAGGTGCTGAAAATCAACTCGGTGTACTGCGCCAACGTGGATGGCGCCGCAGCGGCTGACATCAGCCTGGAGCACTACAACGGCACCACCGGCTTTGCCATCGGCAAGACCATCGCCGTGCCAGCGGATGCCACTCAGGTGCTGGTGACCCGCGAGGCATACATCTACCTAGAGGAAGGCCACAGCCTCCGCGCACAGGCCAGCGCTGCCAACGACCTGGAGCTGGTGATTTCGTATGAGGACATCAGCTGATGTTGGGCTTTAACGGTGGCTTAATGGGCGTCCGGCGCACGCCGACAGGCAGCGCAGCATCAGGGTTGTGGTTTCAGAATGAGCAGAGCGTGGCCAAGCGTGCCGGGCTCTGGACTATGCCGCTAGGCACTTATTCGCAATCTTCCCTTTATTCTGGCGTTACAGCAGCATCAAGGGCAAACATGACCAACGGGTCATTTACTGATGCCGCAACAGCAACTAACAATGATGCCGTAGCTTTTGTCAAAATAGATTACGGCGAAAGCGTCTACATT
>Ga0315904_10005556_pt1 | contig 17492 bp, 16 predicted proteins | sample LakEriMetagenome_6_FD_203529 | JGI IMG/M metagenome (GOLD analysis project Ga0315904, IMG submission 203529) | Freshwater fungal communities from buoy surface, Lake Erie, Ohio, United States - Buoy 12 MA120 | ecosystem: Environmental > Aquatic > Freshwater > Lake | place: USA: Lake Erie, Ohio...
GATTCGCCGGTGGCGGACGCCGAGATTGAGGCTGTTTCAAAGGCGCGCTGGAAGATCCTCAACACTTACAACCCGTTCGCATGGACCGCGCGCTGGGTGGAGGAGTTTTACCAAGCGGCTCCCATGCGGGACATCACTTTGCGCTCGCACAAGGCGTTCCGGCCTTTTCCGCGCGGCTGGTTGTTCCGCCGGTTCAGAAGGTGAAGACGGTTTTGTTGAAAGCCGTCCGGAAGAGGATGTTAGAACCCATGCCAACGCTTCAACTTCGACTGAAGCCAGTCACGCCGCGCAGACCACGCGCAGCGCTTGTGATGTTGATGCCTTTCGCGGGCGAAGACATCAGGGTCGTCCGTAATGCTTAGCAAGCGTCCGGCATATTCATCGGCGTAATCCACCTTGCGGAGGATGATGTCGGAATAACCCGCGCGCTGTGTGATGACGGACGGCGAGAGCGCCATGACGCGGAAATGTTGTGACAAGTTTCTCGCATACCAGCGGTCGATGATCCGGTGTCGGGCGTGCCACGGCCAGGCCTGCGAGTCCCCGGCGAGGTTGTCGAAAATCCAGTCGCGAGCCCGTTCTCGCACCAGGTATGCGTGCGTCGTGTAACAGCCGAGGACTTCGAAAAGATTGATCGCGCCGGTTTCCGCGAGTCGCAACGCGCCGCCAAGCGCCTTGCTGAAACCGAGATAACACACATCCCAGTCCGCATGTTTTCCGAACAGGAGTTGTTCCAGCAGTTTGAAATCCAAATCACGCATCGGTTGCAGCAAGGCATCGTCCTCCAGTATGAGAAAAGTGCGCCAGTCGTGCTCGCGGGCGGTTTGCATGGCCTTGCGATGGGACTGCGTGCAGCCGCCCCGGCCGGCCCAGCGGATGTCGCCGTCACGGCCGCGGAACCATGGAGGCTTGCCGTAGCCCGGCAGGTCCACTCCGCGCACGGCCGACATGCGGAGTGGGGCCGGTGAGTCCGGAAATGCCGCGAGTTCGTCCAATGTTTCCAGCCAGCGCTGCGGGCGGTCGTCCAGATTGATGACCAGCACGCCGTCCAGCTTTCCCCAGAACGGACGTTCTCCGGTTTTGGAATCGGCTGTTGTTGTCATCGTGTGATATGTCAACTGTCTTGTGGCTTGGCTTCCGCGGGGTCCGACTGCAACTGGAGTTTGTAGAGGTGGGCATAGAGGCCGTTCGCATCGCGCATGAGTTCATCATGGCAGCCGCTTGCGGCGAGTCGTCCGTTGTGCATGACGTGGATGGTGGTGGCGTTGCGGATCGTCGAGAAACGGTGCGCGATGACGAGGGTGGTGCGCCCGCGCATGAGCTGGTCGAAAGCGATTTGAATCTTCTGTTCGGATTCGCTGTCGAGCGCGGAGGTGGCCTCGTCGAGCAGCAGGATGGGGGCGTTCTTGAGGAAGGCGCGGGCGATGGAGATGCGCTGGCGCTGGCCGCCGGAAAGGTTGCCGCCATTTTCACCGACCTCGGTTTCGTAACCCTGCGGTTGTTCCAGGATGAAATCATGCGCGAAGGCCGCGCGCGCGGCGGCTTCGATCTCCGCATCGGTGGCTTCGGGTTTTGCGAAGCGGATGTTGTTGCGCAGCGTGTCTGAGAAAAGAAACGTGTCCTGGCTGACGAGCGAAAGGTGGTCGCGCAGCGAGGTGGTCTGAAGCCGCGAGATGTCCTGACCGTCAATCTCGATGCGGCCTGCGTCCGGTTGGTAAAAGCGCTCGATGAGGTTGAAGAGGGTGGATTTGCCGCTGCCGGAGGGACCGACGAGCGCGGTGACGCCGCCGCCTTTGCAGGTCAGCGAGATATCATGAATGACGGGCTGGCCGGGATGATAGCCGAAGGTGACGCCTTGAAATGTGATATTTCCCTCGCGCAGTTGCAGCGGCTTGGCATCCGGCGCGTCCGGGATGGAAAAATCGGCGTCGAGCACGTTGTAGAGGGCCTCCACTCCGACCAGTGCTGCGTTGAGAGTGATGTTCATCTTGGCGATGCGTTTCACCGGATCGTAGGCGAGCAGCATGGCGGTGAGAAAGGCGATCAGCGAGTCCGCGCTCTGGCCCAGCACGAGATTGCGGTAGCCGCCGTAGAAGACGATCAGTGCCACGGCGATGCCGCCGACAAGTTCCATGATGGGGGTGGTGCGGGCGGAAACGACGGCCAGTTTGTTGGAAAGCCGCTCGACGGCGCCGATCGAGACATCAAAACGGCTGCGCATCACGGGCTCCAGGTTGTAGGAACGGATGAGTTTGCTGCCGAGCACGGCCTCGTGGATGGCGGAAATGACATGCGCGATGTTTTGATACTGGCTGCGTGCGATGCGACGGATGCGGCGGATGATGTATCCCAGGATCAGCGAGATCGGCCCGAGGATGAACAGCGCGGCGCAGGACAGCCGCCAGTCCAGCTTGAACATCGCGATGAGCAGGGCGATGGCGGTGAGCACGTCCTGGATGCGCGTCATCAACAGGTTCATCACCTGGCGCGCCGCCTCCGCGGCATACGAGATGCGCGTCAGCAACTCGCTCGATGGGAAACGCACGAAGAACGCCAGCGATTGTCCGAGGATGTGCTCGCCGATGCGTTTCTGCTGACGGGCGATGATGTTGTTGCCGACCTTGCTGAGGATGACGTTGGAGCCGTATATGGAAAGCCCCTTGACGAGGAAGATGAGGATGATGCCGATTGAGACACAGAGGATCTGGAATACTCCGGGATGCGAGGCGTCGATGAGGGATGAGGCATGTTCGCTGATGCGGCGCGTCCACTCGGCGGCGAAGGAATCGGATGCCAGCAGCGGCACCTGCTCCGCTTTTTCCTTTGAACCGAAAACCACGGCCGTGACGTTCTTCATCATGAAGACCGAAAGCGCGGTGGCCAGCGCCGCGCAGGCCATCAGCAGCATCGCGAACAGATAGTGCCAGACGTAGCGCCCGAAGTTCTCGCGCAGCACGCGCAGGATCAATCCGCGCGCCTTGGTGTCTTCGAAAATGTTATGGACCTGCATGGGAAATCAGCCTGTGGGTTTTGTCGCGGAATTCATGGGCGCGCGGCGGAGGCTTTCAAATGAGGTCCGGGATGTAAGTAAAAATCCATTTCAATGCGGCCGAACGGTTCAATGCACTGGGTTGGCGGATGGACTCATGCGGCTTGTCTTTGGCACCTTCCCGCGCGTTGATACGAACGCTTCCCGATGAATCCAAGATTTTCCAATCCCTGGCCGCATGCGAAACACGATGTGCGTGACGTGCTGCGCTGGAAGCTCGGTCTGGGACCCCGCGAACGTGCGAGGCGGCCCGACGCCCCCGCCACACCCGCTCCCTGGATGCGGCTAAACCCCGCGGACATCGCCCGCCCGCCGGCCGGCGGATGGCGGGCGGTCTGGCTGGGTCATGCGTCTTTCCTGCTGCAAGGCTGCGGCTTGTCGTTGCTGATCGATCCGGTTTTTTCCCGGTATTGCGGCCCGCTGCCGCTGCCGGGTTTGCGCCGCCTGGTGCCGCCGCCCTGCGATCTGGCGGAACTGCCCCGTATCGACGCGGTGATGCTGACGCATTCGCATTACGACCATCTTGATTTGCCGACCTTGCGGGCGCTGGGCGGGGATGTCTGCCTGTTGGTGCCGGAGGGGCATGGAGCATGGCTGTGCCGCAAGGGATTCAGAGAGGTGAATGAGGTCCGCTGGCATGAATCACTGCCACTTGCTCCCGATATCCGTGTCACCGCCACGCCCGCGCAGCATTTCACTTCACGTTCATTCTCCGACCGCGATCGCGCGCATTGGTGCGGCTGGCGCATCGACAGCGCTGGGGGCTCTCTCTGGCATGTGGGCGACAGCGGCTATTGCGAGGGTTTCCATGACATCGGCGAGCGCCACGGGCCGGTGGATTTCGGGATGATCCCGATCGGCGCGTATCAACCGCGGCACATCATGCGCCCCATGCACATGAACCCGGACGAGGCGGTGGAGGTTTTCGTGGCAACCCGCTGCCGCCGGGCGGTGGGCATGCACTGGGGAACCTTCCGGCTCACGGACGAACCCCTGGGCGAACCGCCTGAATTGTTAGAAAGCGCGTTGCGCGGAAAGCTGATTCCTCCGGAGTCGTTCACCGCCGGAGTGGTGGGGCAGGTCGTCGATATCCCGGGTCCGCAGGCTACTTGAGGATGTTGTCGAGCGGCTCGGCCGCAGGGTCCCAGTAAGTGATGGCCGAGACCTTGTCGCCATCGAGCTTCAGAACCGTGACCTTGTCCTTCTGTTCGGGAAACCTGGCGATCAGCGCGGCGTCGTCGCCGAGGATGATGCGGTGGACGTATTTTTTCATCTTCGGCATGGCGAACATGCGGCCGATGCCGGGCATGCCGTGGATATTGGCGAGGTAAACCGCTTTTTTCGTCCCGAGATAATCCTTGCCCAGCGCGTTGAGAGCCTTGTTGGCCTTCTTGCCGGTTTCCATGTCGTGGCTGACGAGCAGGAATTTCGTTTCCGCGGGTTTGAAGGTGAAGCCCTGCTCGTGCTGGTCCTTGGCGGTGAAGGATTGGACCTTGGAACCGGTGGCATAAGGCTCGGCATGGCTGGCGCCCATGGTCAGTGCGGCACTGGCGAGAACGGTGGCGGTAAGTCTGAGGAATCTTGAGTTCATGGCTTTGGAAAGTGTGCGGGTATCATTCACCGTTCGCCGGGAAAGCAAGGGAATTCATTGCTCCGAAACGGATGGCTGCCAGAAAATCATGTTCCGTTTCGCGGCTTTCAAACTCCCAATTGGAAGCCTTGCAAATGCCGCGGACGAGCCTCAGGCCCAGCCCGAGACCGGCGGTGGCCATGGTGGCCGGATCGCGATCATTGTGGATTTCCAAAACCGCGCCGCCGTTCTCCGTGCGGCAGGAAACGAGGATTTCGGATTTTGCGTAGCGCACGGCGTTTTCCAACAGCCCGTGCAGGGTCTGAAGCAGCAGGTCGGAGTCGGCGGTGATGGAGATGCCATCCGTGATTTGGACAGTCATTTCCAGCGAGCGCTCCGTGGCCAGCAGTTGATAGTCCCCGCTTGTGTCGCGGACCATGTCGCTGAGGCAGAGCGGCGCGGCGGCGGGTTGGAGTGATCCCTGCTCCGCCTTGGCGGCCAGCAGCGCGCGTTCGACGAAGCGCGCGAGCCGCGCGAGTTCGTCCTGCAGGTCCTCTTGGAATGCCGGCGGCATCCCCGGCGGGGCGTGCTCGACGCGCATGCGCAGCAGCATCAGCGGTGTGCGCAGCTCGTGGGCCACCCGCGCGGAAAACTCGGCCATTTCCTGATAGGCGGTGCCGGCGCGGTCCAACAACCCGTTGAGATGGTTGGCGAGTCCCTCGATGGCGGGATCCGCCTCGGGAATGGCAATGCCGCCGTGCAGCGAGTCAGGCTTCATCGCGGAAAGCTGGCGGTTGATGTCATGCACTGGCCGCAGCGAGCGGCGGGCTAGCAGGAGTCCGGCGCCTAGGGAGAGGGCGATGACCAGCCCGGCCGTCCAGAACCAGGTTTGCATGACCTCGCCGAGGATGTCCTGGATTTCCGCTTCGGAGAAACTGTTGTGAAGCACCCAGCCGGGAACATGCTGATGGTGGCGGTCCACGCGGCCCGCGCGCAGTTCCTCCTCAAGCTCGGTGTGCGCCGTGAAGATCATCAGGCCGAGGAGCAGGATGCATGAAACAACCACCCATGCGGCGATGCGGAACCGGAAACTCATGATGCGCCGCTTCCTTCCTCTTTGAGTGCGAAACCCACGCCGCGCTGCGTATGGATCAGCGGCTTGAACCCGGGCAGATCGATCTTTTTCCGAAGGTAGTTCACATACACGTTCACCACGTTGGAGCCGGGATCGAAATATTGGTCCCACACGCGCTCGACCAGTGCGGCTTTGGAAACCGGGCGTGGCGAGGCGTTGGCGAGGGTTTCCAACAAAGCGAACTCGCGGTTGGTCAGAACAATCTGGGTGTCGCCGCGCCGTGCGGTGCGGGCGAGCAGGTCGATCTCCAGATCCGCCACGCGCAGCAGGTTGGAAGTTTCCGGTTTCACGCGGCGCTCGGCGGCCCGCAGCCGCGCCAGCAACTCCTCGGTGGAATAAGGTTTGACCAGATAGTCATCCGCGCCGGCATCCAGACCGGCCACCTTGTCGCGCACCTCGCCGCGGGCGGTGGACAGCAGCATGACCGCGCGGCAGCCTTTTTCGCGCGCCTTGCGGATCACACTCACGCCGTCCATGCCGGGCATTGAGATATCGAGTACCGCGGCGTCATGCGGGTGGTTCTCCAACAGGCCCAGCGCGGCGATGCCATCTCCGGTTTCCTCCACTTCATGGCCCGCCTCCCGCAGCGCCGCCGCCAGATGCCGGCGCAGTCGCGTATCGTCCTCGGCCAAAAGAATCCGCATGTCCGGAATCTGCCACGGCCCGGCCTGGATTGAAAAGCACCGAGATGAGGGAACACCGCGATCCACATCGTGGCGCGGTGTTCCGTCAGAGGGCATCATGCATGCAATCGGAATTCGTCAGTGGCATCAGGGAGTCTGAGCCACCTTCACGCGACCGAAGCGAGCTGTTCCACCGACCGTGTCATTGACGGTGACGCGCTCCCAGGAGGAATCGGCGGCGGGACTGACGCTTTCCGTGCCCGTGAAATCCGCCCATCCGCCGAGGCTTGAAGAAAACTGCGGTTTGTAGGTGATGCCCGGATTGGTGCCGGCCTTGCGGCGGAGAAACTCAATGCGCAACACGCCACCAACCCTGGAGCCAACGGGAAGGCCTGCCGACTCGGTCAGCGCGCCGGCACCCGCGGCCAGGTGGCGGACGTCCGGTGCCAGCGGGTTCATGTTGAAGGCGAATTTCTCCAGATTCGTCACGCCATCATTCTGCGGGGTCTGGCTGGCCCCGCGCTGGCCGACCGGCAGGCCGGACGTGGATGCCCAGGTTTCAAACGGGCTGAGGGCGGGATTGACGTTGACGACCGCCGTGCTGGACTTGGCGGAAACCGCATACCCGCTCAACGTGGAAGTGACCTTCACCCAATAGCTGGTGGAGGATGTCAAATTCGACGGCGTGGTGAATGAAGGCGAGTTGGTGCCCACGGGTGATGTTTCGTTTGGCGGAACCCCCTGAAACCATTCATATTTAACGACAGGGACGGCGGGATGCCGCGTGGTTGCGACGGGAATGCCGTCGGCGGTGCAGAACAAGGTGGTGGTTTCTCCACTGTTGATCGTCGTGCTGGGTCTTGAAACCCAAGACGCAGATGTTGAAAAGCTGGGTAATGTTGTCGCCTGTTTGGCCGGGATCCCGATAAACCCTGATTTGCAACGGATGAATTCCTGTTGTGGTTGGACCAGGGGTGCCTTTGATGTGGTTGTAAGTTATGGTGGGGAAGTCCTGAGGATCTGCGGTGTTGGGATCGAGTGGGACGCTGCTGGTGTGATCCATCGCGAGGCCTGCCGGCAAGGTGCCGGTGGTGATTTTCCAGCTTTCCGGTGATGATGGAGCGGTGTCGCATTTGAACTTGAAATTGAGGGCGTCGGAGACCGTTGCAGGAACGTTGATCGCGTTCGTAGCCAGAGTTGAACCCTTTGCATACCCGGTCACCGCGAGAGGCTGCACCTCGTCAATCGTGGTTGCTCCCGCGACCGAGTCGTAGGCCCCAAGACCGACAACAGTGGTGACGGCGAGCGAGATGGTGTTTGCCACGGATGCACCGCCGATGATGTTCGCTTCCGGAAACAGGAATTGCACGACGGGCATGCGCTGGAAGAGCAGGATCAGCGAGCCCACGCGGGTTGATATGAGTTTCAGGCGAGCCGGCAGGCGATGCGAATTCCCCGCAGCGATGGAACGGATGGTTTTCATGTCATGTTTGGTTTTTGGTTTGTGGTGGGGAGAAGGTCAGGCCGCCTGGACTTGGCGGCGGATGAAGCCGGGAGTGGCCTCGGCGCCGGTGTCGGTCTGGACGGAGGCTTCGACATCACGGCCGCAGGCGGCGAATCGCAGCCCGTCCTTCAGGCCGAGCACGAAGATGGCCGTGCTGTAAATGCCGGCTTGCAGGCAACTGGGAGCGAGGACGGTGACACCGCGCAGGCCATTGGCCACCGGCCAGCCGCTGCGGGGATCGAGGATGTGGCCGTAGCGGACACCGTTGTGCTCGAAGCGGCGGAGACCGTCGCCGGAAACCGCGACGCCGAAATCCGATACGGCGAGGCCACCCCAGCAGGTGCCGGGGCTGCGGGCGTCTTCGAGTCCGATGTGCCAGAAGGGATGCTGCCCATTGCCGCCGATGGCATATAGATCGCGGCCCAGATCGATGAGCGCATCCTGAATGCCGTGGTCGCGGGCGATGGAAACCAGTTGATCCACCGCGAACTCCTTGCCGAAGCCGCCGAAATCCAAGCCCATGCCCGCTCGGGGAAGAAAAACCTTTCCCGGCTTGCGTTGGAGTTTTCCAAAGCCGGTGAGGCCGTGTGCCGCTTTGATGGCTGCCTTGTCCGGGAGTTTCTCATGGACGGTTTTCCAATCCCAAACCCGCAGCAACGGCAGCATGGTGGGATCGAGAATCCCATTCGTGATCCGGTGCAAATCCGCGGCTATGTCCAGAAGACGCTCGGTTTCCCCATCCACATGAACCCACTCGCTTCCCGCGGCGGCATTGATCCTGGAAATGACCGAGTTCGGACGAAAGCGGGAGAACTTCGCCTCAAAGGCGGACAGCCAGCCGAGAGCATCCGCGAGGAAATCCCGGGCGACATCTTCAACCGGATGGCGGAACTGAATCACGCAATGGGTTCCCAGGGCCCGGAACTCCAAGCGGCGGATGCCGCGGGTATCCGGTTGCGGGATAGAGATGGCGCTGGTGGCATTCATGACGGAGAATCATCACTTGAGCCGGGCTGGCATGGTTGTATGGAGATCAACCGGAATAAAGGATTCCGCATTCGGCGGGCTGCATCCGCAAGGATATACGGAATGCTCCAAACTTCGGAAATCTTTGGAGAGCCTGCTCCATCACCATGCCTCCCTGTGCGTGAAGCGCGGTCAGAAGCGGGCGAAGCAGCAGGATGGATTTCATGATTTCAATCGTCGTCGTGATCGTGCTCCCGCGCGCCTTCGCCTGACTCGTTTTCGCCAAGCCGCAGAGTCGCACCGATGACGGGGACCTTCACCGTGGCCGTGCGGGCGTCACGCGCTGCAAACAGAGCTGCGATCCACGCTCCTGCCAGGATGGCGATCACCACGCCCCAGACCGCATGACCGGATGAAATGGCATCCTTCGACTCGCCCTCCTTCCTGCCCGTGACCATGGCGAGCGGGATGTTCTCCTTGTGCCGGATCGTGTGCCACGCCAGCCCAGCGAGGTGCAGAACCACCACCGCGAGCAAGGCCCATGCAAAGGTCTCGTGCAGTTCTTCAAACTCCCCGCCACCATAACCGATGCCCGAAATGAACATGGCGGGAACGAGCAGAAACATCAGCACCGCCGCCAGTGCCGAACCGGGATTGTTTCCCGCATAACGTTTCGTTTTCGAAAATGCGGCGCTGATCATGTAGCCGGCGACTTCGCGCGGATGCAGCGGGAAGCTGGAGAACCGCGAATAGCGCGATCCGGCCAATCCCATGACCACACGCATCACGAGCAGAAACAACGCAACGACTCCAAAAATCATATGCAGTTGAAACAGCGGCGAATCCTCATCAACGAGGAAGCCGATGCCAATCGCTGCGGTGAGCGAGGCGGCGAAGGCGAGGTGAAACAAACGGGCGGGAATGTCCCAAACGAGGATTTTGGTCATGGATGTGCGAGTCGGAAAAACGTCTTCCCTCCGCTGGTATCAACGGTGACAGAGCGCTGTCCGTTGGATGTGGTGATAGTGCGCGTGCTGGTTCCCCAAGTCGCGAGGTTGTCGGATTCCTCAAGCACCCAGCCGGGCGCATCGGGCCAGGATAAGTCGAGTTGGCCGGGGGTTATCGCAGGGGTGATGGCGAGACTCGGCAATGCAATGAAGCGCGCGGTGAGGAGCCGAGGAGCGCCGCCGACCGTGAAGGCGTAATCGGCATCTTTGCTCACAAAGACATCGTTGTCGGAGGCGTCTTTTTCCGTCCATTCCAGGAAGATATAACCGGGCCGGGCCTCGGCGCTGACGGTGACCGGAGTTCCTGTCGGGAAAACACCCGCGCCGGTGACATCGCCAGCGGTCTTCGGATCGGCGAGCAGATCGATGCGTTCGCCCAATGCGAAATGGGCGACGAGGTGGCGGTTGCCGGTTGCATTGAAGGTGAAGTCCGCATGATCGCTCACGGGCACACCGTTTTCCGTCCAGTTCACAAAAGAATAGCCGGGCACCGTGTGACTGATTTCCATCACGACTTTTTCGCCTGGCTCATATCCCGCGGGCGGTTTGGTGTCGGCAGCGGCCTCGAATGCATCACCATCGATCTCTTCGGGATCACAAGTGACAGAAACCGTGTAGACCGGCTTGAACACCGCCACGAGGGCGCGATCAGCGGTGACGTTGAATGTATAACTGCTGCCTGCTCCATTGACTTTGGTTCCATTGACCGTCCACTTGGAGAACTTGTAGCCGGGATTGGCGGTCGCCACGACCGTGGCGCTCGATGCGAGGGCATAAGCGCCGTCGCCAGTCGTTGAGCCGGCACTCGGCGGCGAGGAACTTGTCGAAATCTTTTTCGCGCCTCCCACGGGCACGAAGTTTGCCACGAGCGTGCGGTCGGCTTGGGCGGCGAAGGAATAACTGGGCGAGTTGCTGACAACCGATGCTCCTTCCGTCCAGTTGGCAAAAACATAGTTGGAGTTTGCGGCGGCCACCAGCGTGACGCCCGATGCCTGTGCGTAAGTCCCAGCTCCCGTGACAGTGCCGCTGTTGGCGGGGGTCTCGCTGGCATTGATCTGGAACATGGCGCCACCATCGACACCGAGGGCGAATGATCCGAGCGTGGTGGTATTGAACGCGATGGTATGCGCCAGCGTGTCCACGGTTCCGGCCATCGTCTGCCACGCGCCACCGCTGAAATGATGGATCGCCAGCGTGGTTTCATCGAAACCCGCGGGAAGCAGCGTCGAGTCATAGGAGAGCTTCAGGCTGACCGCGCCCGAATAGGCTCCGCTGAACGCCACCTTCCACACCTGTGCGGGAGTTCCGGGAGTGGGAAAGGTGAAGTCATCAAACTCGCCTGTCGCGACTCTAGTGGCGAGTTCGGCTTCATCCGCCCTTGAAAAATCGGCAAAGCACGAGCCTTCGGCAGTGACGGAATCAAACTGATAGTCGAGCCCGCCGGGCACGCTCGAACCGCCATTGCAGCCACCGGAAGTGTCGGTTCCGGCAACCACTCTCGTGCCGGTGCGCACACTGAGCAATACTTCATGGGTGACCGAGGCGTTTGCGGCAAGGTTGCCAAGATCCCAACGCTGCGCGCCTGCGATCCAGCGCTGCGCGGGAGTGAAAACATCGGTGCCCAAACGCGACGAGTAAGGCGCGGTCTGCCAGTTGTTCTCGATGGACAGATGCACGCCATCCGAGGGTTTGCCGGTGCCGTGGTTATCGATGCCGTTGCCTTCAATGCCATAATGGCCGATTTCGAAACCGCTGGGAGCCGCCTGCGCGTGAAAACCTATGAAGTCCTCCAAGCCGGCGGTCGAGCTGCCGGCGCCCACCGCCCATGCGTCCACGCCAGCCTGGGTCACGTCATGGCGGAACTCGCCAAACGTGCCGGAATAAAGGCGATTGTCATAAAGCCCCCGCTGCGATTGCAGGCCGTGCAGGAGTTGGAAGAACTGCACATTGGAAATGGCGGCGGCGGTGAGGTTCTTGATGGTATGGCTTTGCTTCAACACATAACGGCCGCTCATCAACGAGGCTCCGGTGCCGCCGGTCGAGGCGGGTGCGGCACCCATCGGCGTGCCGGTCACAGTGTCCAGCATTTCATAACGCAGCGTGATTTGCAGGTCGGCGTTGGCGATGACAGACTCCGCGATCGGCAGACCGTCCGCATTCAAGGCTCCGGTCAGCGAGATCGGCGAGACTACATGGAATGTCGAATTGGTGGCCCAATCGGGATACGACCAGAGCGGATCCAGCCATTTTGGCGCCACGGTGGTTCCACCACTCGTGTAGCCGACCGCCGCGCCCCATTCGCCGGAGAGATACTCGCGGCCCTCGAAGCCCGGCGTGTTATCAAGCAGGAAGTCGGAATATCCGTAATCCGTGAGCGTGATGTTCCAATGCGGATTGGCAAGCGTGAGCACTTGTCCCCTCGCGCCGGGAAGCGAGAGCAGGGCCGCGACGGATGCGAGAACAAACGTTTTTGTTTTCATACTCTTGGGGAAGTTGAGTGATGCATGACATGGATGAATGGTGGAGGCGGCGTGTCGGCCGTGCGGCGCCGCGGAACGGCGGGGAGGGAATCCCGGCTGCCAGTGGGATTGGGTTTTCGCACCAGGGCCGGATGCCATGGTTTGGGAGAATTCATCTCCTGCATCTCGCATGACGGAGCAAGAAATGCGAAGTCTTTTACAATAAGAAATTTCTAAAGAACCGGGTATTTGATTGCGCCGTAAATACGGCGACAGTGCATGCCGTTACCATGAAACCACAAGCCATTCTCTCACTGATCGGACTTCTTTCCACCCTGGCATGCGTCCAGGCCGCCACTCTCGAAGTGGACAAAGGCCGCAGCCGCATCCAGGTGGATGCCAAGGCCACCGGCCACAACTTCACCGGCACGCTCAAGGACTTCACCGCAAGCGTCTCCGGCGATCCCGCCTCGCTGCAACCGTCCGGCTTCATGCTGGATTGGAAGTTCAACGACCTCGATACCGACGATGCCAAGCGCGACAAGGAGATGCTCAAATGGCTCGGCGGCGGAAATCCCAAGGGCTCGTTCAAATTCACCAAATCCTGGACCGCCAAGGACGGCACCCAGCAAGCCATGGGAACCCTCACCATCAACGGCGTGTCCAAAAACGTCTCCTTCCCCTACACCGCCAAAAAGGACGGCGACTGGGTGACCGTCGATGGCAAGGTGGCCATGGATTACCAGAACTTCAGCCTGCCGATCATCCGTGCGATGGCGGTGATGACCGTGGACCCGAAACTCGTCGTGCGCTTCCATGTCGTCGGCAAGGTGAAGTGAGCGGAAATTTTTCTAACAAGAAAATGACACCGGAATCATGGTGGAAGCGGCGCGCCGGATGCGCCAAGGCGCTGATGGCGGGAAGCTTCGCCAACGGCATGGGTTCGATGCGCGGTGTCGAGCCGCGGCTGGCGGCGGCGCTGGGCGACATCCTCGCGCGGCCGGGCTCGCTGGTGCGCGCGGTGGCCGCGTATTTGATCGGAATCGAAATGGGCGTGGCCGAGGAAGCGGCGCGCGCGGTGGCCTGCGGCATCGAGTATCTGCACACGGCCTCGCTTGTTTTCGATGACTTGCCCGCCATGGACGACGCGCGCACGCGCCGCGGTGCGGTCTGCCTTCACGTGGTGCATGGCGAGGCGATTGCGATGCTTGCCGCGCTGGCGCTCGTCAACCGCGGCTACGCGATGATCTGGCAGGGCATCCGTGGGGCTGATCCCGCGCGCCGCGAGCGCGCGGGCGAATGGGTGGACGCGCGCCTCGGCACCCGTGGCGTGATCGGCGGACAGGCATTCGATTTGAGCGGCTGGCGTGGCGAACAATCCGCCGCCGAAGTCAGCGAAGTGGCGGCGCGCAAGACCGGCGACCTGTTGCGTCTCACGCTGGTGCTGCCCGCGATCATCGGCCGCGGCACGGACCGCGAGATCCAGTTGCTCGACCGCATCGGATTGCTGCGCGGACTTGCCTATCAGGCGGCGGACGATTTGAAGGATGTGCTCTGCCCCGAGGATGAGAGCGGCAAGACCGGCGGCCGCGACCATGAACTCGGCCGCCCGAACCTGATCCTTGCGGAGGGATTCCAAGCCACCTTGCGGCGCTTCAAGCGGCTCCGCCAAATGGGCGACCGCTTGCAGGCCGCACTGCCCGGGCCGCCGGAGCGCTGGGGCATGCTCGCGCCCTTGCGGGTGACGCTGCCCAGCTTTCCGGGAATGGTCTTGCAGCCGTTGGTTTCAAGCGCAGTCTGAAGGTGTCGCGGGCGTCCCCGCCCGACGCCGGAAATCTAAAGAACCCGGGCGAGGACTCCCGGGCCACATTTTCATCCCACGATGAGTATTTGGAGAATGGTTTTCACCAACCTGCGCCGCCACCGCGTTCGCACGGCGATCGGAGCCGCGGGCATCGCACTGGGCGTGGCGACGATGCTGAGCGTGGTGGGCCTGTTAGGCGGCGCGGTGAAAATGTTCGAGCGCATCCTGCAGAGCGATTCCGAGATGGTGGTGTTCGAGAAAAACGTCTCTGACCTGTTCTTCAGCAACGTGCCGGTGGAAGTGGCCGCGGAGTTGGAGCGGCAGCCTTTCGTGAAGGAGGCGCGTCCGGTTCTGTTCACCATCATCGCCGCGCCGGAGCGGCCGGTGGTCACCTGCTTCGGCATCGAAACTTCCGACCCGCGTCTTGGAAAAGGCGAGTGGCTCGGCGGATCGGCGGCGGATTTCACCGATGGAAAAGATGTTGTGGTGCTCGGCGAGCGGGCCGCGGATTTCCTCAACGCCAAAGCGGGCGGCTCCATCGAACTCGGCCAGGGAACCTATCACGTGGCGGGTGTCGTGCGTTTGGAAAACGGTTTTGAAAACGGCGGCGTGTTCATGCCGCTGGGCACCTGCCAGCGCGCGTTCCACAAGGAAGGCGTGTCATCCGTCATCACCGTGGCGCTGGCCGAAGGCCGCGAATCCGCCGAGGTGAAGAAGTGGATGGAACAACATCACGGCCGTCTCACCGCGCTGGAAAACGAGGAGTTCAGCCGCAGCTACTCGCAGTTCAAGATCATGAAAACCACCGCCTGGGTGGTGGGTGGCTGCGCGTTTTTGTTGGGAGGACTGAGCGTCACCAACACGATGATCCTTTCGGTCTTCGGCCGCATCAGGGAGCTGGCCATCGCCCGTGTCTGCGGGTTCTCGCGCGGCCAGGTGGCGCGCATGATCTTCGGCGAGTCGCTGCTGGTTTCCGCCATCGGCACGGCGCTCGGCTGGGCGCTGAGTGTCGCAGGCTTGTATGCGTTGCGGGCGATCCCGCAGTTGCAGGGCTACATCGACCCGCGCGTCGGCTGGCTGGAGGTTGCGGGCGCGCTTTCACTCGCCGCCGTCACCGCGCTGGCCGGCGCGCTCTATCCGGCATGGTATGCCGCCAACCTCAAACCTGCGGAGGCGCTGCGCTTCGAATGAAAATGCCGGATTTTCAAACCACGGATGAACGCGGATGAACACGGATGGGAAATGAAGAAAATCACGAAACTGAATACCTCGCGTGACCGGAGGGGTTCTCATCCCCTTCTGATCATCCGTGTTCATCGGCGTCCATCCGTGGTTCATTTCTATTTCAAACAATGACCAGGGAGCCTGACATGGAAGTGCGCGTCGAGGACGTGTGGAAAAGTTTCGACCGCGGGCGCATCGAGGTGCTCAAGGGCGTGACACTGCATGTTCCGAAAGGCGGAGTGGTGGCATTGTGCGGGACATCGGGTTGCGGAAAATCCACACTGCTCAATGTGATTTCCGGCCTGGAGGAAACGGACCGCGGGCTGGTCCGCGTGGCGGGACGCGATGTGGTGGATGAACCGACGCGCATTGAGCTGCTGCGCCATCGCATCGGTTATGTCTTCCAAATGCATCACCTGATGCCGGATCTCACGTTGGCGGAAAACTGCATGGTGCCCGTCATCGCCGCGGGCGGAAAACGCGCGGAAGGTCTTGCCCGCCTGCATGAGCTCGCCGAAGCCACCGGCGTCGCCCACCGGCTTGGCCAGCGCGTGCGCGAGTTGTCCGGCGGCGAACGCCAGCGCGGAGCCTTGGTGCGCGCGCTGATGAATGATCCCGAGTTGTTATTATGTGATGAACCGACCGGCGCGCTCGATGAAAGCAACCGCGAGACAGTGTTCGGGCTGTTGTTGGAACTCGTCCGTTCGCGCGGCCGGACACTGATCATGGCCACGCATGATTTCGATCTGGCCGGCCGTTGCGACCGCGTCGTGAGGATGCGCGATGGAAAAATCGAAGGAGAGGGAGTCTGATCATGCCTCAAGAAAACTGAAACAATCGCCTCACTGCCTGCGTTTTCAGAATTCCCATTCAACAAATCATGAAAATCCGCTTAACCCTGCTGCCTGTTTTGATCTCCGCCATGCTTCCACTGTCCGCCGCCGAGCCTGCGGCGAAACCTCTCAAGGCGCTGCTGGTCATCGGCGGTTGCTGTCATGACTACGGCGTGCAGAAGGACCTGCTCAAGGCCGGCATCGAGGAGCGGACCCATATTGAGGTGGATGTATGCTACTCGCCGGATAAAAGCACCAAGACCACTTTCACCTGCTACGAACGCGACAACTGGGCCGATGGCTATGACGTCATCATCCATGACGAGTGCTCCGCGGATGTGAAAGACCCCGTCATCGTCAACCGCATCCTCGCTCCGCACCGCAAGGGCGTGCCGGGCGTGAATCTCCACTGCGCGATGCATTCCTACCGCACCTCGCCGGATTTCAAAAAACCCCTCGCCGACGGAGCGGAAGGCGCGATGTGGTTCGACTACCTCGGCCTCCAGTCATCCGGTCACGGACCGCAGAAACCGATCGACGTGACTTATGTGGATGCATCCAGCCCGATCACCCGTGGCCTCGGAAACTGGACCACGATCAACGAGGAGCTTTACAACAACATCCGCGTCCACGACAGCGCCAAGCCGCTCGCCAAGGGCAAGCAGGGCAACGCCGAAACGGTGGTCGCCTGGACCAATGAATATGGCGATGCCAAAACCCGCGTTTTCTCCACCACACTCGGACACAACAACGACACCGTGGCGGACGCGCGATTTCTGGATCTCGTCACCCGCGGCCTGTTGTGGGCCTGCGGCAAACTGGACAAGGAAGGCAAACCCGCCGAAGGCTACAGCGCTCCCGCCGCCAAGTGAGTCCTAACACGCAGGGTGCGCAAGGAGGGGCGGAACGTGTCCGCCCTTGCGGATGATAAGCCCATGCCCGGCCTAAAGAGGCTTTTCATCGTCCTTTCAAACACACGGCGAACGCAATTCGCCGCCCATTGATTTTTTTGCACTGCACCCGACGCCGCGATCCTCACACACGCCGATTCCTTCTTGGCAGTTCCTCCATGACGGTCTAAAAGTCGGTACATGAAAAGAATTCGAAAAGAAATATCCTTCCGTGCCGCAATTGCTCCGGATATGACGCGCGTGTTGTATCCAGGACGCATGCCGCGCGCGTCTCATTAGAACTGTTGTGCGCCGAGCCAAGCAAGGCGCTTCTTGTCAGGTGAAAGACCTGATGTTTCAAAACCTAGCCAGTAGAAACTACCGAGTGTTGCAGTTGTGTTAGCTAACCCATTGAAGACATGCGGAGA
>Ga0315904_10005558_pt1 | contig 17487 bp, 22 predicted proteins | sample LakEriMetagenome_6_FD_203529 | JGI IMG/M metagenome (GOLD analysis project Ga0315904, IMG submission 203529) | Freshwater fungal communities from buoy surface, Lake Erie, Ohio, United States - Buoy 12 MA120 | ecosystem: Environmental > Aquatic > Freshwater > Lake | place: USA: Lake Erie, Ohio...
ATCGGCGCCGGGCTCGTACCGTTTGGCTGCGTCTTGCTGGATCCTCGCCCGCATGAGGGTTACAGCACCCATGGCGAGCTGCGCTCCAGCCTCCTTCCGGCAGCGCATCCCGGGGTGCGGTATTTCGTTGCCTCGATGGTCCACCCATCGACCACGAAGAGGCTTCTGGACACGGGCGGCAAGGTCATAGGCTGGCACGCCGCCGTCGGGGCTGGCGAGGAGACCGTTATCCCTGGCGAACACAAGAAAATGCTCATGGGGGGTGGGTCCTCGTCTGCTGGACGCGCTATGATAATGGCGTGGCAGCACCTGGGGTTTTCGTCAATCGGCCTCTACGCTTTCGACTCATGTCATCTGGACGAGAGCAAGATCGACAAGAACGCCAGGCACCAAGACGGAACGGAGAAGTACTTCGCCATGGAAGTCGGCGTCGGGGACCGGAAGAAGACGTTCTGGACCGACCGAGACATCCTTTGCCAGGCGCAAGACCTCACCCGGTTCCTGCAAGAGACGCCCTGGATCCCTTGGGATGCTCATGGGCCGGGGATGGTGGCTTGGTTGTGGCAAAACTCTAGGGGCAGGTTGCCGCGCTTCGAGGATAAATACGCATGAACGACCGCAAGTGGCGGGGCGACAGCGAGAAGATCAAGCCAAAGCGCCGGCAGGCATTGTCGGCGTTTCTCGTCAACATTGCCGAGTCTCTGAACGAAGAGCAGCGCCGCCAGATTGCTCATATCTGCCTTGAGGACTTCAAGAACGACAGGCAGTCCAGGTCTGGTTGGGACGCCATGCACGCCGACTGGGTTTCGGTCTACAACCAGCAGGACCGGGCCATCAACAAGCCTTGGGAGGGCAGTTCCAGCGAAAGCCTGGGGCTTCTGACCGAGGCGTGCAACTCGTTCCAGGCCCGCGCCTACAAGTCATTCTTTCCGTCTCGCATGCCGGTCGCCGCCATTCCTGTCGGCCCCCAGGATGAGATGACCTCTGCCAGGGCCAAGCGGGTCGGGCAGTATCTCCAATGGTCGCTTTTTGTGAAGGACCAGTCCTACAAGCAGGATAAGGCGGCGATGCTTCTGCGCGTCGCGGTCCACGGCAGCGACTTCAGCAAGACCTATTTTGACCCGGTCTTGAACAAGATTCAGGTGCGCCCCGTGCGCGCCGAGGACCTGTTCGTTGCCTATTCGGCCGGTCCCGTGAACATCGAGGATGTCCCGCGGAAGACAGAGCTGATCTATCTGAACCTCAACGACGGCAGGATTCGTGCTTCCGAGGGGTACTTCCTGTTGGCTCCTGAACCGATGATGATTGGTCAGCTTCGGTCTCCCATCCAGGACCAGAACGACCAGGACAGCGGCATCCAGCAGTTGCAGGCCGAGAGCGACGACTACGCCCAGATCATCGAGCAGCACCGGGATCTGGACCTGGACGGCGACGGCATTGCCGAACCCTACAAGGTCTGGGTCGATGTCACCTCCGAACAGCTCCTGCGTATCGAGGTGCGCTACGAGGTCGATGAGACCGGCAGACCGACCAATGGCCGCATGCCCATCGAGGAATACACCCACTATCGCTTCCTGGTGAACCCGGACGGCTTCTACGGCTACGGGCTTGGGTTTATGCTGGGCAACACGAACATCGCCGTCAACAAGCTCCTGCGGCAGTTCATCGACGCCACCACGCTGTCGATCGCCGGCAACATGTCGGGCTTTATCTCGGAAAGCCTGAACGTGGACAAGGGGCCGATGCGGCTTGAACTTGGGTCGTTCAAGTCCGTTTCTGCCAGCACGGACGACATCCAGAAGGGCATCAAGACGCTCTCCTTCCCTGCGCCCCCGCCTACGGTCATGCAGGCAATCTCCATGCTGGAGGCTCGCGCGCAGCGTATTGGCGCGACGACCGATGCCGCGGCTGGCGACGTTCAGAAGGTCTTGCAGCCCAACACGGTCAGCCAGCTCATCGACCAGGCCCTGGTGGTCTTCACCTCTGTCCAGGAGTTCCTGCTGAACAGTTGGTCGCAGGAGTTGAACAAGATCTATCGGCTGCATGGTCTGTACTTCCGTGGGTATGAGGCGTTTGTCACCCTCACCCCGGACGGCACGGAGCAGAACGAGATCACGGGCGAGGATTTCGCGCCAGACATGATGATCATGCCTGTTGCCGACCCGCGCATGGCGAGTCAGCAGGCCAGGGTCCAGAAGGCGCAGTTCCTCTTCGAGTTCGCCACCAAGAACCCTCTGATTGCCAACAATCCGCAAACGCTCCTGGCCGTGTCGCGCAGGCTCCTGGAGGAGATGGAGATCGAGCAGATCGACACCCTCCTGCCCCGCAGCCCGGAGGAGATTCCCCCGGCGCCGCCGGACCCCAAGGTTGTCGCAGAGCAGCAGAAGCTCCAGTTTGAAGCGCAGAAGCTCCAGGCCGAACTGGCCATGGATCAGCAGCGGATGCAGATCGAGGCCCAGATCAACGGGCAGCGGCTCCAGATGGAGCAGGCGATGCAGCAGATGCGGATCGAGAACGAGCGCCTGATCGCCCAGGAGAAACTGGCCCTGGAGCGTGAGATCGAGCAGATGAAACTTGCCCTGAAGGCCGAATTGGACCGGGAGAAGCTTGTCCTGGATGCCCAGACCAAGCGCGAGGAGATGCAGGCTCGTAACTCCCCGCGCGAGGTGAAGATCACTTCGGAGCCGAGGGAGATCAAGGTCATGTCCGAACCGCGCGAAATCGTACTGAGGAGAGGCTGAGATGCCCAAGGGTCTTACGTTCACCAACGACTTCCTGAAGCTTTTCTTCAATGGCGGCGCGATCGCCAATCTGGCCGACAACGCAGCGGCGTCTCCGTTGACTGGCTTGTTCCTGGCTCTGCACACGGCTGATCCTGGTTCGTCTGGCAACCAGACCACGAACGAGATCAGCTATACGTCCTACGCGCGTGCTAGCGTGGCGAGGACTTCGGCGGCGTTCCTGGTGTCGGGTCGGACGGTCAGTCTGGCGGCGCTTCAAGCGTTCCCGGCTTCGACCGGCGGCGCCACGACGACGGCGGCGTTCTTCTCCGTGGGGACGAACCTGAGCGGCACGGGGAAGATCCTCTACTCCGGCACCCTGTCGCCCTTGATCGCTGTCAGCAACGGTGTGACGCCGCAGATCAACTCCGGCACTATCATCACGGAGGACTAATCCATGGCCGATAATATCGGCATCACCCCCGGCAGCGGCGCGAAAGCGGCCAGCCGCGAAGTCAGCTACAGCGGCGAGACCGCGCAGATGCAGGTCGTCGCGCTGGCGACGGTCGCGGGCGATGACGATGCGAAGGCGGTCTCGGATGTGTCGGAGGCGACGCCGCTTCCGACGCAAGACAGCAGCCTCTGGTGGATGCTCAACCGCATCTACCAAATGCTTGCGTCCCCGCGCGGCTACGACAGATCGCAGCAGCGCCAGCGCAGCACGGCAATCGTCGAGAGCGGCACGATCACGACGGTCTCGACGGTGACGACGGTCACGACCTGCTCGACGGTCTCGGCGGTCACCAACCTCGCAGGCTTCGGCGGCGAGCAGCCGCAGATCATGGCCCGCGCGATGGCTCGCGCATCCTGGCGCGCGAACGTCCGCGCCTGCATTACCTGAGGTCTTCAGATGGCAAACACGTTCAAGAAGGTGATCGACAGGCTCGAATGGGTCCAGTCGTCGCCGTCGCCAAACGCGCACGCTGCCGGGACGATGATGTGCTGCGACATGCGGAGCGACGTTTCGCGCCATCCGTTCGTCCAGAACCTCATCAGCACGACCGTGCTGAACCGCTACAACATCATCACGAAAGCGTGGCAGTTGACTGCCAACCCCGGCGTCGCTGCCGTTGCGGCGGGCGCGGCGATGTGCTTCGTTCCGTCGTTCGCCGCTGTCGGCACCATCGCTGCGGGCGCGACGACAACCAGTTTCACGCTCTCGACCGCGCTCGGCACCGCTGTCGGCGTGAACATGCTGGCGAACCGTGGCGGCTCCGGCGACTACGGCTTCAAGATCCGCATCACCGACACCACGGCGGGAAAAACCGAAGAGCGTTTTATCGTCGGAAACACCGCTGGCACGACGCCGACCATCACCGTCGATAACGCCTTCACCTTCACGCCTGCGAGCGGCGCGCGATACGAGCTGCTGTCCGGCCGCGTCATCATGTTGTCGAGCGGCGCGCTCGCAGCGGCATCCTGGCGCAGCTACGAGGTCGCGACAAATACGTTCGCGAACCTGAGCACGACCAACCTCGTCGCCACCGTCGCCACGGATAGCGCGCTGCTGGTCATGGACGAGCAATATACGCCCTATGACTGCGAGCCCGGCGAGGGCATGATCAAGGGCAGCTTCACCTACGATACGAACGTCGTTTCGCGGAAGGCATTGACCGCTACAGCCTCTGCTGCATCGACGCTGACTGGGCAGGCTGCCGGAGGAGATGCGGTCGTCGCCGCGAACGAATACCGCAACTTCCAGATCCGCATCGTGCAGGATACGGGCACGCCCGCTGCGGTGGGCCAGCGGCGTATCATCGCCTCGCACACCGCTGGCGCGAGCCCGGTCTACACGCTCGGCACCGCATGGACGACGACGCCATCCAGCACGGCGAAATACGTCATCGAGCAGCCCAACCTGATCGTGCTGCGGACCAGCGGCAACACGACGACGTACACCTACAACTACACCGATGCGACCATCAACAACGGCACCAACAGCATCGCGACGAATGCATGGTCCACGACGTATTTCGCCGCTGGCCCGGCGAACAATGCAGCGGGATGCCTGTGGGCTCCTTCGTTCGGCATCCAGCCCGACCCCGCGCGCAACGCCCGCCACAGCTTCAACTACTTCTTCCGTGGCGGCGCAGTGACGCTGGATCTGTTCGACATCGCAAACACGATCACCGGCACATGGACGGGTGCGATCACCTACGACGGCGCGCAGAACGCGACGGGAACTGGCACGACTGGATGCTATGCGCCATTCGGCAGCGAGGGGCGCTTCACCTATATGAACATCTACGTCGCCTCGCAGGTGAACCAGATCTATCGCTTCGATGCGAAGAACCGAGTGCTTTCGCCGCATGTTTCGACCGATTTCCTGCAATCCGGCACCGCCTCAATCGGTCAGCGCATGGCGGCTTTCGCCGCGATTGACGGATCGGACAAGTACGACGTTGTCCTGCTCCAGTCGCATCTTTCGACGGTAACGCAGGAACTGGTGGTCCTGTTCTGATGTCCATCGATGATCTGATCCATCTCGCGCAGAACCGCCTCGCCACGCTCAACTCTGCGCGGGCGACGGCTGACCGCAACGGCGACGCGGATCGCGTCGCCGCACTCGACGCCGAAATCGCCGAGACCGAGGCGACGCTCGAAATCCTGCGAGGCATCTCATGACGCTCGCCGACCGCCTCGCCCAGCCCGATGTCGCCGATCTGCCAGACTGGGAAGCAGCCGCGGTTCTCAACCAGCCCGACCCAGCCTTGCCGGCGGTCGAGACCTGGGCTCCGACGCAAATCGGCATCGGGGCGATCCTCGACGCGCTCGGGCCGACCGCCGGCGCGACGTTCCTCGACGCCCTGGAGGTGCTGGCCGAGACGACGCCGGTGGTCCGGTGGGGCCTGGAGTTGATCCGTGGCTCCGGCCTCGACCTCTCCCGGCCATCGGCCCGCGCGCAGCTTGAGGTGCTGGTCGCCGGTCGCATCCTCCAGCCCGCCGAGGGCGAGGCGCTGCTGGCGCTCTCGCGGCGCACCCGGCATCCCTCCTGGGCCGAGGCCAATGGCGTAGTGGTTGACGCGCGGGCCGTTGGTCTCGCGCGGGGAGGTCGGTGATGGCAGTCGCGAAATGGGCCACGCCCAGCACCCGCAGCAGCAACATCCTCTCGACGGTCGCGAACTCGTTGGCGAACGGATCGGAGAGCAGCGTTGTCACCTACGACAACAGCAGCAACAAAGACCTGTACGCGCTGCTGACGCTCAAGCTCGGCAGCATCACGCCATCGACTGGCGGGTCTGTCAGCATCCGCGTCACGCTCAACGACGGCACCGATACGAGCGACAAGGTCGGCGGCGATGTCTACGTCCTGCCGCTGTCGAGCGGCGCGTCTGCCAAGGTCAACATCGTTCAGGTCAGGCTGCCGCCGTTCTCGCTGCGCTTGTCGCTGGTCAACAACGCGGGTGTGACGCTGGCGTCGAGCAGCAACGAGTTGTACGTCCGTCCCTGGAACGAAGAAGCGGTCTGATGCCGCGCGGGTTCTCGGACTACGACAGCGCGGTTATCCAGGGGCGGTTGTGGACGCCGGATGTGTTGAGGCCGGATGCGTGGCTAGATGTGTCGGATCTCTCGACGATCCAGTATGCGACCGGCATTTCGCAGATCACCGACAAGAGCGGGCGAGGCAACAACGTCACGCAATCCACTACAGGCTATCAACCGACGCTGCTGACCAATCGGCTGAATGGACTTCCGGTTGCCAAGTTCGACGGCACCGACGACGCACTGAGCTTCGCCAGCGGGTTCATGAACGCATGGACGGAAGTATCGTTCGTCTGGGTGATGTTCGGGACCGGCGGAAGCAATAATGGCAATTTCGGCCCAGCGACGTTTTCTACTGGTCTAGAGTTAATATATGCAAACGTGATCTCCAAGCCGACCCTATTCCGCATCAACAATTCGGAGCGGGTTGGATCTGGTCTATATTCTACATCCGAAACAAGCCCGACGATTTCATCTATCGCCGCTGACGCATCATCTACAGGCGCATGGAACGGCGGGGCCGCAGTGTCGATGACGAGTTCCGCCGGGATTGCCGCGCTCAATTACAACGGCGTCTACAACATCGGAAAATACAACGGAGTATCGGGCTTTGCCGCCAATATGGCATTCGGCGAGTGGCTGATATTCAATTCCTTTCTGTCGCAGCGCGACCGGCAAATGACCGAAGGCTACCTTTCCTGGAAGTGGGGCATCCGCCTCGCCGCTGACCATCCATACGCCAACCGCCCGCCGTTGATCGGAGACTGAGCCATGCTGCGGGTAAGGCAACCATTACTCGCGGTTGTCAGCGCCGTTGTCACATCGACTGCGACGGCTACCGGCAGCAGCACGGTCTCGGCGGTAGGGTCGTCCATTGTCCCGAAGCCAATCCAGGGCCTCACCTTCCTCTTCGGCGCTCTGTACGACGCTGGCGGGGGCGGTACAGCCGATGCCTCTGCGACTGGTGTCAGCATCGTCTCTGCCGGGTTCTCGGCCCTTGCGACGTTCGACGCGGCGGCGGTCGGAAGCAGCACGGTTTCTGCGGTAGGGTCTACTGCTGGTGGCGCTGTCACGGCGGATGCCTCTGCCACGGGCTCCAGCACCGTATCCGCCATCTTCTCTGGCTTGGCGACATACAACGCCACGGCGACCGGAAGCAGCACGGTCTCGGCAGTTGGCTCGTCCGTCACCGGGGCGACTGCCGATGCCACCGCTACCGGCTCCAGCACCGTCTCGGCGGTTCTTTCCGCTCTTGGCACGTTCGACGCCGCTGCGACCGGCTCCAGCACGGTTACGGCGCTCTTCTCCGCCCTGGCGACCTACACCGCCTCCGCGACGGGCTCCAGCACGGTCACGGCGGTCGGGTCTTCGACTGGCGGCGCCGTGGCGGCCGATGCCAGCGCCATCGGCTTCAGCACGGTCGAGGCGGCTGGTTCTTCTCTAGCCGCGACCAATGCCAGCGCCACGGGCTCCAGCACGGTCAGCGCCAGGACGGGTGGCGAGGTCGATACCCCGTCTGTCGAGCAGAAGTTCGCTCGCTGGGCGTCCTATCGGCGGGTTGGGAGCGACTACCTGCGGCAGGTGTCCCCTGGCGTGTTCCTGCGCGTCAGGCCGGAGGAGCGGGTCCCGCAGGTCGTCGTCAAGGACAAGGTCGTCGGCCCGCTGGACAAGTTGTCCCTGCGCGGCCAGGCGATCGCTCTTGGTCTCACCAAGTCCGACCAGCGCAAGCTCAGGAAGGAGCTGCGGCGGATCGAACTGGACGACAAGAGGATCGTCAAAACCTGTGGTACAGTCTGCACCGGCAAATCGAAGGTTTCCGCCCGCGGCGGCTCCGTCAAAATGACGCCGGAAGAGACCTACGTCATCACCTACTACGGTCTGACGAAGCGGGAACTCATCGACATCCTGGATCAGTTGGAGATCATCTGATGCCCAAGACACCGGCATGGCAGCGCAAAGAGGGACAGAACCCGAAGGGTGGCCTCAATGCCAAGGGCCGCGCCAGCTACAAGGCGGCGACCGGCGGGACGTTGAAGCCTCCGCAGCCGGAAGGCGGGCCAAGGAAGCGGTCGTTCTGCGCTAGGATGCAGGGCATGAAGAAGAAGCTCACCTCGGCCAAGACGGCCAATGATCCCAACTCCCGGATCAACAAATCCCTTCGCGCATGGAAGTGCTGACATGAAGAAGCCCATCTGGGATCGCGCGCGTCCCAAATCCCTTGGCAAGCCCAAGTCTCTCACCTCGTCGCAGAAGGCATCTGCCAGGGCGGCGGCGAAGAAGGCTGGGCGACCCTACCCGAACATGATCGACAACATGCGGGCAGCGAGGCGGAAATGAGCGACGGAATGTACATGAATTTTGGCAACGCAGAGTCTACTTATGGGCCTGCGGACAGCCCGGCCGTTGAGCGTCTAAACCAACTGATGCGGCTCCGCCAGGCAGAGCGCGCTGCGGCCATTAATGCGGCTATTGCCGCCAGATACCAGCAAATGAACGCGCCAGCGGCAGGCCAAAGAGGGGATATGCCGTGGTGGACGCGCCCTTCCCGTGTGCCTGGAGAGGGAAGTCTTCCGGTCATGATCCAGGCTGCATACGAAGAGATGGCAAAGCCGCAGGAGTTCAAAGATATTGTTCAGTCCGCCGAAGAAGCGAAAAGCATGGAAGATCTTCTGGGACAACGGAACCCAGACTGGTATCTGATGGAGCAAATAATGAATATTCTTAGCCCAACTGGCATGCGCCGCGATCCAGCTCTGTTGCCCCAGCCGTCTCGGACAAACATGTACGGCCGATTCCCCGGCCGGGAGTGATCGCAGCGATGACCCTCGACCGAGACGAGATTGAGATGTGGAAGCGCCACCCGGTGACGCAGGCGCTCGTCAAGGCGCTCAAGAAGGAAGACCCTCTCTTCCGATTCCGCAGCGCCAACGATCTCATCTCTCTCGGCCGCGCCCAGGGCTATGACATGGCGCTTCAGTCCATTGGCCGCGCTCTTAATGACCCGCAGGTGCTGACATGATGCGCCGTCCCAACCGCATGAAGCTGCATGAGGCCCTTGAGATCGTTCGCCGCCAGGGCAAGCGCGGGGACACGGAACTCGCCCATGTGAACCCTCGCGAGAAGGCTCTCTTGAAAGCCATGGGGGGCGTCGGCACGCGCAACCCCAGGACGGGGCTCCGGCAGTACTACGCGGGCGTCGATCCCGGTAGCAGTTACGGAGAGGGTGGCTGGGGCGGCGCTCCTGAATCTGCTACGAGTGTCGATGGCAGCGCCGGGGGCTACGGCGCGACCGGTGGGTACGGCGAGGTCGATAGCGACTACCTGTCCGGCGCCGGCACGCCGCAGCCCGCTGAACAATCGTTCGGGGAGAGGGTTGGCGGTTTCCTTGGCTTGAACAATCCCCAGCGTGCTGGCACCGCGATTGCCGGGTTTCTCGGTGGCACGCCTCTTGGTCTTGCTGCCCTCCTCGGGCAGTCGATGAACACGGCCGCACGCAATGCCGGGTTGTCTGTCATCGACCCGGTCCAGGAGCGGGAGCAATGGGACGCCATGTTCAGCGGCATGCCGCAGGGGCCGGGCGAGAACATCAACGCCGCCCTTGCCTCCTACCAGCCCCCGACGCCTCAGTTCACGCGCGCGGGAGAAGTCGCCGTCCCGTCCGAGATTGCCCCCTTCATGGGTGGCGACATGAGCGAGATGCAGCGCCGAGCCCTCATCAGCACCTATGGCTACATGGGAACCAACCCCGCCTTCAGGGACAAGCCCGCGCAGCGATACTACGCTTCCCTGTTGTCGCGAGAACTGGTAAACCCGCAGATGCAGCTCAACCAGACCCCCACCCTGTTGCCCATCGAGCAGCAGTATCTGTCGGGGGTCATGGGCATACCGCAGACCGATCCCGCGGCTCTCTACCAGGGCATTCGGCAGTTCCTGTAAGGGGAGTGGGTTTCCCTCCTTTTCCCACTCTCCAGGAGGGGGGTATTTCCTCCGATACCCCCCTCCGACTCTACTTCTGGTTGCTATACTCTCCCGGCGCATAGAGCGCACAGAGGAGAGCATGAGAGAACTGCAACCACTATTCGCGCGGGTTGTGGTCCGCGCAGATACTCTGCAGGCGACGGTCGCCTCAAAGTATCAGGGCCTGTCGAAGATGGGCTTCAAGATCCCGGACACGGTGGAAGACAAGAAGGTTCCTGACGAGGGGACGATCGTTGCCGTTGGCAGCGCCGTCGAGGTTCTCAAGCCTGGCGACCGTGTTCTGTTCGGCAAATGGGCCGCGAAGGCTGTGGACTTTGAGCCCGGTCTCTACGTCATGCAGGAAGAGGATGTCATCGGCCTCATCAAGGAGGTCGCATGAGCAACCTTGCCAGCAGGATCGAGGTCGAGGACGGCGATCCGCCGGTCCCGCAGCCTCAGAGGGCCGAGGTCAAGCCGGAGCCCCGCCCCGAACCCAAACCGGAGCCCAAACCCGCCCCCAGGCAGCAGGACGAGGACGGCACGGACTGGGTGGACATCGATGACCCCAAGCTGAAGGCCAGGTTCAACCGTCTCTATCGGCACACGAAGGAGGCGAACGCCAAGGCCGAGAAGACTGAGCGCCAGGTCCAGCTCCTTGCAGAGCAAAACCTCAAGTTGCAGTCTGCCCTCGACAAGCTTGTTGGCGGCATGAAGGACGAGGCCAAGAAGAAGGAGTTGGCCAGCCTCAAGCAGGACATGAAGGAAGCTCTGGCGACTGGCGATACGGAAAGTTTCGTCAGCATCAACGAGCGCCTTGTGGACATGAAGCGCGAGGTCAGCGAACCCAAGGACGCAGCCCCGGCGGCTCCCCCTCCGATCCCGGAGACGGAAGCCAAGGTTCTGTTCTCATGGCAGAACCAAACCGGGGAAGACGGCGAAGACCTGCGCCCCTGGGCGAAACCTGGGCATCCTGAGTTTGCGGCAACGCAGGACATGATCCGGCGCATAGTCGGAGAGGCCGACATGCAGGATGCCCCGATCCGCGAAATCCTCCGGGAGGTGGACCAGCGAATGGCCAAGTTGCTGGGGCGGGACGATGACGACGAAGAAGCGCCGCCGCCTCCTCGGAACACGGTCCAGCGGGCATTTTCTTCGCCCCGCGGCTCCCGTCCGGCGCAGAGGGAGTCCGTCTCCCTGTCAGCGCAGGAGCGGGTTATCGCCGAAGCGATGTTCATGGGCGGGCGTGGCTCGCTCGCCAAATCCTCGAAAGAGGCACATGATCTCTACCTGAAGCAGAAAAAAGCTATGGGTCGAGTTGTTGAGGCAGAGGACTGATATATGCAAGACACAGAAATCGTGGCGAGCGACGACTCGCCGGATGAAGCGATCCAGCGGCGCAACCGGAATGCAAAGCCGGTCAAAAAGGGCACCCGGTCGTGGGCACCCTCGGCGCCTCTCGGGATCAAGAGCCGAGACCCAGCGTACAGGCTGCGGTGGGTCAACACGGAACCGTCGAACATGCTTCGGAAGCGTTCCGAAGGGTGGGAGCCGGCAACCCGTCACGATGCCGTCCACGATCGCCCCAACGGGGTTGAGAGTGGAGCTGGCACTCCGGCCGGCGTGCTGGAGTATCGAGATATGGTCCTGATGAAGATCCCTGAAGAGATGGCTCAGGAGCGCGCCGCGTATTACCAGAACCAGGCGCGACAGCAGCTTTCGGGGCTCACGACCAGGGCCAAGGCCGACATCAATGCCAAGACGGGTGCGCTCGTCGATGGCGATATCAAGATCGATTAACCTTTAGGAGAATCCACCATGGCAAACGCGCCGTTCGGATTCGTTCCCGTCCGCAATATGAGCGGCGGCAGCGACATCCCGACTCGCATGTACCGGGTGACTGCCTCTGGGAACACCCAGGGCATCTTCATCGGAGACCCGGTTCGCTTCAACCCCAGCGGCCTCGGCGTCGTCCGTCTGTCCGCGAACGCTGCCGCCAATACCCGCTGCCTGGGTGTGGTCGGACAGATGTTCGATGACAACGGTCGCCCGCTGACGTTCAACCAGCCCACCCGTGGCCCGTTCCTCCCTGCCGGTGCGTCTGGCTGGGCGGCGGTCTATGATAGCCAGCAGATCACGTTCGTCTGCCAGGTCGATGGTTCCGCTGCGGAGACGTTGGTTGGCCAGTATGTCAGCCTGACCGCCACCAGCAACGGTGGCAATACGGCGGCGGGTACGTCGATCATCCAGCTTCGCGCAGCTTCGGCGGACACCTCGGCCAAGACCTTCCAGGTCCTGGGCGTGGCGCCGACCGAATCCCGTGGCTTGGGGTCGTTTACCAACCAGTCGGCGTGGGGCAATACGGACATCGAGCTTGAGGTCCGCATCGCTCTTCACTCCCTCACCGTCTGATAGGGAGATCATCACATGACTGTCGGAACTTCCAATTTCCCGGAACTTCTCTGGCCGGGCATCAGCACCATCTGGGCGGATACCTATCGTCGGTATCCTCCCCTGTGGAGCCGATTCATGATCCTGCGCCGCTCGACCAAGGCGTTCGAGAAGGAGCAGGGTGTGACGGGCTTCGGCCTTGCTGGGCAGAAGAGCGAGTCCCAGTCGGTCCCCTACGTCGACATGCTGCAGGGCTATCAGCGCGAGTATGTGAACCTGACCTACGGGCTCGGGACGATCATCACCAGCGAACTGATGGAAGACGAGCAGTACAACGTCATCAACAACGTTCCGCGGATGCTCGCGGAGTCGATGCGGCAGACGGAGGAGACCATTTCGGCCTCTGTCTTCAACCTCGGCTTCTCGTCCATGCTCGGGGCTGACGGCGTCTCGTTCTTCAATGCGGCCCACCCCAACGTCCGTGGCGGCACGCAGCGCAACATCCCCGGTGTCGCAGCCGACCTGACCCAGGCAACCCTGGAGCAGGCGTATATCGACATCCACGGGTGGCAGGACGATGCGGGTCTTCGCATCAACCTGATGCCGGAGCGACTGATGGTCTCGCCATCGGATCGTTTCGTCGCTGAAAGGATCCTCGGCACGAAGTTCGCCGTGGGCAATGCTTTCAACGACATCAACCCGATGGCTGGACAGCTCGACCTGATCGTCAATCCGTTCCTGACGGATCCTGACGCCTGGTTCATCATCACGAACGCCAAGGCCGGGGCGACCTTCTACCGGCGCCGGAACGCTGCGATCAGCCGCGACAACGAGTTCGACACCGAGAACCTGAAGATCAAGACGACGGCTCGGTTCAGCGTTGGTGCGACCGACTGGCGGTATGCCTACGCCTCTGCTGGGGCGTAACCTGCCGACAGCGGGTTAGGGGAGGGGCGTCCTTGTGGCGCCCCTTCTTCTTGAGGGGGGGCATTGGCGCATTCTGCCTCTGGTATCATTCCCATCCGCAATGAGACGGAGTCTGGACGATGGCTCGCCCGAAAAGCTGGAGATTCACCCTGGCAAACGCAGAGGCCACAACGATTTACTGGCCTACGGACACCTGGGTTTCTACGCAGGAATATGCTTTCAATTTCAGGATCATAGGCGGAACTGGCAGCTTCGCTGCTGGTTGCTCCGCAGCGTCGAGCATCGACCGAGTGCTGCAGGATGGCGTCGTGTCGGCCCATTGGACGGAGCGCGTCGCTTTCTCCGCTGGGACGGCGGCGACCTTCACGGGGCCGGTTTCCTGCTGGCGGCTCACGGTGCGGTCGAGCGGCGCCGCTACCTACGAATTGATGGCTCTGCAGGCTGGTCCTGAGCGTGTGATGTGATGCAGGGCGACCGTAACCGCTGGCGCAAGGGTCGGTGGCTGGTCAAGGACGACGAGTCGGATGAGGTGCTCTATTCCGATCAGGTCGTGCGGCGGTGGGACGGGATGTATGTCCGCCGCGACCAGGACGAGCCGATCGATCCGCAGTGGTTCATCACCAGCAAGAACGATCCGGTCGCGCCTCCGTTCGTGCGCCCGGACGAGCCGGCGCCAAGGGCTTGCAGGACAATCTCGCCCTATGGCCCTGGCACCCAGATCCTGTCTCGGTTCCCTGGATACAACCTATTCGTTGGGGCCTCGATAGGTTCGATGGAGATCGGATGCTCCTTCACCGTGTTCCCTAACGGGGGACCATTCCCGGAGTCGAGCTGATGGCAGAACAGGACAAGGCAACGCTCAAGCAGAGCTTCCAGACTGGCGACGCCCCGACCGGGAGCGAGTTTGCCAACCTCATCGACAGCCAGTTGAACCTGGCCGAGAGCGCCAGTCAGACGGTCAACGGCCCGGTCAATTTTGCTGGCGGCGTGTCCTTTGCCTCGGTTTCGGCTGCGGTCGTCGGGGGGAACCAAGCCACTTTCGGCACGGTGGATGCCTCTGGCGGCAATTTCGCCAGGGTTTCGGCTCGGGCGCTTTTCGGGCTTGCAACGGCCGAGTGCTGGGCAACGTCGGTAGGTCTGATCTCGACCACGGCGATCAACAGTTATGTTGTAACGAATGTCGGGACTAGCGCGGATACGCTGACGCAGTTCACGCATAACGGTTCCGGTCGTCTGACCTACACGGGCACGCTCACGAAAACCTTCCTGGTCGAGGCGGACTTCTCGGTTTCCTCGCAGAGCGCGACCCAGAACATCGGCGTTCGTATTGCCAAAGACGGGGTCAGCCAGGCCAAAAGCACCATCGAGCTTCGCACGACAGCGGTGTCTGCCCCGTTTGTCGGCACGGTTGGATGCCTCGTATCCTTGGCAACCAACAGTTACATCGAGATCCTGGCGACGGCCACCTTGAATGTGAGCCCCATCGTCTTCGAGCGATTGAACCTTCGGGCGCGAGAGGTATGAGATGGCGTCGCCTTACATCACCGTTCTGGAGGCCGTGAACGAGGTCTGCGATCGCTTGAACGTGCGGCGGGTCTCGGCCACCACGCAGAACCTATTCGTCCGCAACCTGGTCAACATCATCAACGACACCGTTGAGGATCTCTGCGACTTCGGGACATGGAACGAGTTGCAGGCGTCGGCGGCTGTCACGATGGTCTGCGGGCAGTCCGTGTACGACATCAGCACGGTGTCGCTTGGGACGGCGAAGAGGTTCATCCATTCGATCCAGGAGGTGTATGTCTCCGGGCGGATCGCCAGTCTGGAGCCCATCTCCGACAAGAACGAGTTCCGGTTGCTGATCCGCACCGGGTCCATTGGCACGCCTTCGCGCTATGCGGTCGATGGCACGGACGCCCTGTCCAACCCTCGCTTGGGGCTCTTCCCCCGCCCTGGGTCCACCTATGCCGGGGATGAGGCGCGCGTCAGGTTCCAGATCCTGCCGCCGCGGTACGTCCCCGGGGATGACGACAACGTCGTGATGCCGTTCCCTGGCCGGGTGATGGTGGCTGGGCTCCATGCCGGCGCCATCCTCGATGAGAGCGGCGGGGTGCAGACGGACCAGTACCGTCAGGCCCAGGCCAAGTACTTCATCCTCCGCAACAACAGCCTTGGCAGGCAGACCGCCAAGACGGGCGAGTTCACCCGGTTCCAGCCGGGTATGACGACGAGGACCTGATGGGCGAGCGGTTCTACGAGATCGGAAAGCGGGGGCTGGCGACCAACTTCGCCGAGTCCGAGATCCCGCTCGACTACTCGGTCAGGTTCAGGAACCGCTTCATCAACGCCGCCGGTGCCGCCGAGAAGCGCCAGGGATATGTCGCCTTCGGCTACGATCTGCCTACCAAGGGGGTGATCACCGGGCTGTTTGAGTATGTCGATCCCCAGGGGAACGAGACGCTGTTCGCAACGTCGGAGGGCAAGGTTTTCCGCGACGATGGCTCTTCCTGGACGCAGGTTTACGAGTTCTCGACGGCTGCGCGGATCAAGGCGGTGCAGTTCGGGTCCCGGCTTGTCTTCTACAACGGCGTGGACCGACAGGTGTATATCGACAGCGCCAGCGCGCAGTTCCAGACGCTGCAAGCCGTCATGGAGAGCGGCATCTGCGGGGTTGCGACATCGGCAGCGGCGCTGACGGACGCTGACATCAGCGACTGGGTCGGCCAGACCTTCGTGACCGAGGGCGACATCGTCTTCAACGCCAAGCGCGGGTCCTACGGCATCGTGACCTCCGTCACCTCTGCGCGGGTGTCCCACACGCCGATGTCTGCTCTGGCGCAGGGGTTCGGCAACACGGTGGCGACGCTGAGTGGTACGGGGCCTGGCGGCGATCCGCTGCCGGGGGACGGGTATAGGATCCTCGACAGCATCGAGCTGAACATCGTTGACACCGATGGCATCATGGACAACGTGGCGACGGTGGCCACGACGCAGAACACCGGCTCGGGGACGTACATCACGGTTTCGGGCGTGGCGAACTGGCTGAACACCGAAGCCCGCCAGGGGGACATCGTCCACAACACGACGAAGAACGCTGGCAGCTTCATCAGCCGCATCGTGTCGTCTGGGGTGTTCCTGACGCCGTCGATCACGAACGCTTCGGCCGGGGACGCTCTGGTCCTGTACCGCAGCGCCATGCCGATAGCCTCGTTCATCCACATCCACTATGGCCGGGCATGGATGGTGGACGCCCGCAACCGCAGGCAGATAGTGGCCAGCGGCGAGAACGACATCGAGGACTTCTCGGTCGATACCGGCACCCTGGCGAGCAGGACGCTGGACATCGGCGCCCAGCAGGGGGACGGCGACCTGGTCCGGGCGATTGCCTCGTTCCAGACCTATCTGGTCGTCGGCACGGAGCATGCGATCTTTGCCTACCGCGGCACCTCTCCGGCGGATCTGACTCCGGCCGGTCTGTTCCCGCAGGGCATCGTGTCCCCGGATGGATTCGTCAACACCGGCAACGACCTGGCATTCGTCGGCTATGACGGCTTGATGAGCGTCAGCCTGCTGGTCAATACGAACAACCTGCAGCGGTCGAATCTGAGTGAACCGATCAAGAACACGCTGCGTACAATCATCCGGCAGATCGTGGCGCTGAACCCGCAAGACCCCGAAATCTCGGTGGTCAATTACCAGCGGCGCAGTTGGATCGTCCTGAAGATCGCCAGCAAGCTCTACATCTACAACTACTCGAACTTCCTGGCCGAGGATGGTCGCCTCCTGGCTGGCGCGGCGTGGAGCGACTTCGACGGGCAGATCGGCTTGCAGAAGGCGCTGCTGGTCAGGGCGAACTCCGACCTTCTCCTGGGCGGCGCCGATGGCCGGGCCTACACCTTCGACCAGGGGACGTACACGGATGCCGGGTCGCTCTACACCACGGAGTACACGA
>Ga0315904_10005562_pt1 | contig 17476 bp, 20 predicted proteins | sample LakEriMetagenome_6_FD_203529 | JGI IMG/M metagenome (GOLD analysis project Ga0315904, IMG submission 203529) | Freshwater fungal communities from buoy surface, Lake Erie, Ohio, United States - Buoy 12 MA120 | ecosystem: Environmental > Aquatic > Freshwater > Lake | place: USA: Lake Erie, Ohio...
TTGCCACCGTTGTTCCGTCAATGCTAAACACAATGCGTGTTCCCGATGCTGACACGTCAATACGGAACACCGAATAGGGTTCCCCGGATGTCAATGCAACCGCGGCAACGTTTGTTTGTGTCAATATCTCAACCGAATTGTTGCGCGTTGCGCATTGCCATTTCCCCGAATTTGCTCCGTGCGAATATCGGAAATAATGGCCGTCGGTTGAATCACCCGTGCCGGAATCCATGAACCCGAACCGCACCGTGAACGTTTGGCTAGCATCGGACAAATTCAACAACCCGGCGCGTGATTCAAACGTGTACCGTGTTGACCCGAACCATAACCCATCAACGTGCGACAACACCGCAATTCGGCCCGTTGACGTGTTGCCCGTTGACAATGAGATTGTTCCGATGGTTTTGTCTGACACCGCCGCGCCGGATTGCAACACCGCGCCACCCGATGCGGTTTGCGAACCCCACGCCACGGTTGTTGACAAATGATCGTCAAACAAAACCGATGCGGTGCGGCGTGTTGCGCCGGGCGCGGAATCGTTGGGAATGCGCGGCGTGAAACTCAAACCAACACCTCCTGACCAATCGCGGATTTGCGCGTGTGTATTTGGATATCAACGCGACATTCAGCACCCGTAACCGTTGTAACCTCAACGCGAACATATCGTCCGACATGCGCAACCAATCCCGTTGTCCGATCCGCGCTGTTGAATCGCAAATTGGTTGTGAAATCAACCCACGGCCCGGTGAGCGCATTGGCATAATGAATGTGCGCCACCGCGGTTGACCATGAACCCGTAACCAATTCAACCGTGATGTTGAACACATCATCGGTTCCCATGTCAACAAACACCAACCGTTCCCCCAAATCGCGCATCCAACCAAAGCGGTTCAAATCACATGCGGTGAATTGATAATCCATTCAAACCTCCCCCATGTCCGGCGCGGTTGGTGTTCCCGTTCCCGGTTGCGTTGGCGTTGCGGGTGGTTCAACAATTCCAACGTTGCCGCCCTGCGATGCCATCAACATTGCCTGACTGATTCCATAACGTGCCAACGGCGCACCGCATGCGATCAACGCGGGCGGTTCAATGAATTCCCAACGCACTTTGTTCAGCACCAACACGCCGATGATTGAACAACCAACCAACCGTTGTGAATCCAATTCCATTGATCCAACAAACAACCGCGTTTGCGGCAATTGTTTATCCATGCGGATCACGCCCTGTTTTGGGATGTGCGCATCGATATCGTATGTGACGGATTCCGCGGTGTAAAAACCGTCGGCGTTGCGATCACCGCGCACCGCAACGATGCGGCCGACAATCACCACCGGCGTTGAATCCAATGTGTTTTGAATCGTCATCATAAGTTTGGCATTCCCGGCAACGCACGCCATCCCAACGGATCAACAAACAATTCAGACCATTCAATGCAACGCGGCGACAACGCTACGTTTTCGTTTGCGATCAAATCCAAACGATAATACGGGAACCGCAACAAAACGCCGCCATCCTGATCCGGAACCGCGCCCTGTGTCAACGGGATGTAGGCCGTTTGATCCATCACCGCCAAACGTGCTTCACCAAACGGAATGAATTGCGTTTGCCCGTCGGCTGGCATATATGTTCCCTGATCCCATTCCCATGTGTATGTGATCACAAACCGCGTTTGGTCTTTGGAATCCTGTTGAACATCCGCGCCGATGAAATGATACCGTTGACCCTGAATGACATGCACGTTATCTTCCTGCTCCGCAATGATGTCCAAATTGCGCGTGTTCGATGTTTGATATTCCACTTTCAACGTGCGGCGCACGCGGCGTTCCGTAACTTTGCGAACGCCCGCACGCCAAATCGGAACACGGTTTCCCGTGTCCTCATTCGTTGCGGGCAATATTGTTTCAACCCAACACCACGGAATTTCAACCTCAACCTTTGCCTGCGACCAACCGAAAAACGGTTCCGCCGGAATCGTGTTTGGATCGGTTTGCCGTCGGCCACCTTTGAACGTGGAATATGTTGCGTTTATGATGTAATGCGAACCACCGCCGCGGCCCTCAATATCGATGCGATCCAACACCAAACCGAAATCTGTTGCGCCGGGGAATTGCCGTGAATCCGGGTATTCCTCAAACGCAACACGCGCCGAATGTTCATTGGCCGCGTTGAGACAAATAAACGTTCGCGATGCCGCAACGGTTCCGTTGACATCGCGTGTGTATTTGCGTCCGTCTATTTTTTCGGTAATGGTTGCCATTATCGACCATCTCCGGTTTTCTGTATCAACACTTCCAACAATCCGCCCAACCGATTGATGCCAACCTCAATGTTGCCCGCGTTGAACAACGAATTGATTTCACCGCGCAATTGTGAAAACTGTTCCGCCATTTGTTGCATTTGTTGGCGCACCACGTCGGCATCGGCCTTCTGTTTTTCCGCGGCCTCACGATCAATGTTTGCCAACGCCTGCGTGTGCGTTTGTCGCAACAAATCCAATTTTTGATTCAACGCCACTTTGGTTGCGTGATCGGTTTCGGCCGCGATTTCCTGCTCCAATTTGCGTTTGCGCGTTTGGAATTCGGCCTCAGCCTTTTGGCGCGGATCGGTGATCAACGCGTTTCGTGCGGCCTCATTTTCTTCCCGCAAATTGTTCAAACGATTTTGATACGTTTCATCGTCGCGCTTTTTCTGTTCAGCGGACGCCTCAATTTCCGCGTCCTCTTTTTCCTGTTGTGCTTTGGTGATTGCGTCCTGTTGGTTTCGATATTCGGCATATAGGAATTGCTTTTGCTCTTCCAATTGCGCACGTGCTGCATCGCTGTTTTCGGCCACAATCCGTTTGTTCAATTCACCGATGCGTTGCCGAAATTGCAAATCCAATTTGTTGGATTCGTTTTCGGTCGATGCGATTTGCGCCCGCATCGTTTCGTTTTTCAACATCTCAACGCGTTCTGATTCGGCCGCCTCTTTTTGGCGTTGCGCCATGGCGTTTGCGGCCTTTAGGTTTTCGGTCAACCGCGGCAACAATTCCTGTTGCCGTTGTTTCAATTTCTCAATCGATTGACCCTCAACCACCATCAAACGAACGGCCTCACGCCGTTCATCAACGTTGATTGCGTCTAGGTTGAATGGATCGGATTTCAAATCCTCCATCTTTTGCAACAACGCCATTTGTTGCGCGATTTTGTCTAACTCTTCCTGATACGCTTTTGCGCGTTCCGCGGGCGCGGTCATCGTCAACGAATCGGAGAAGTTTTGCGCGGCCTCTTTTCCGCCGGTCAATTGGTTGTTGATGATGGTTCCAATTGCGTTGCCCAACGCGTATGCGTCGTTGGCAACCTGTTTGAAAATTGCCAATTTGCCAAACGTTGAAAACAGTTTGGTGGCCTCTTTCAAATCACCGTTGAAAAATTTCATGAACCCGTTTGGCCCACCAACCGCCTCACCCTCGGTTGCGATTTGTTCAACCGCGTTGGCCGTTTGTTGCGCCGCGACCGTCGCCTCCTTTTGCGCGGTCACGCCCTGCTTTTTCCAATTGGCAATCGACTGCTCATCCGTCAATTGTTGTTTGCGTAATTGGAACAAACGCCGCTGATATCGTTCCTCTTCACTTAGCGTATCAACCTGCTTTTGGCCCGTGCGGTTGATGATTTCTTCTAATAATTTGCGGCCGTCCAATTCCGCACCAACCAACGCAACCAATTCCGCCGCGGCATCGCGCCGGAATTGATCCATTGCACCGCCACCCGGCGCGGCCGATGCCTCAATGGTTTTGGCCTGATCCTGAACGGATTGTTTGGCCGCGGCCATGCCCGCATCCAATTTGGACGTGTCAACGCCCAATTCGATGTTTGCCGCACCGATGGTTCCGCCGCCACCCGTTGCCATTTCGCCCCCGCTGTTATGTCACGGTGAATGTGGTTGCGTCATTCAAACGCAATTGACCGGACACTTTGATTGGTTGACCGGGTGAAACCTCAATAGATAACGATTTGAGATAGGCCGCGGATGTGTATGCGTGCGTTGTCCCACCAACAAACGTGTTGAACACAACCTGCACATCCGGCACACCATCCGCGTTGGTGTCCCAATCCGGCGCACCAATCGTTCCCGTTGTCGCACGAATCAACGGTGGCAACGTTGCCCCAACGGTTTCGGTCAATGATCCCGTGCCGTTGAACGTGTATGCAATGGCCTGTTTTTCAGGTTTGCGAATCGGGTTTGAAATTTGCGTGACAAACGCGGAACCGCTGAACGCCGGATCGGACGCGCCATCTTCCGTAACTTTCAACGTCATTGTTGCGGCCGATGCGTGCAATGCCGACGGCAACCGATACGTTGCGGTTGTGTTGTCGTTCACCGCGTGCGCGGTGTATGAACCCGTCCATTCGTATACACCACTCGGCATGTAACGTTTGGCCGTCGGTGCGGTCGCGTTGAACGCGGTGATTTCGATTTCTCCGAAATCGATATCCAATTTCCAATCTTGAACGTATTGAGCATACCCCAACGACGAACCCCACGACACCAAACCGCTGTTGCCCGTGCGCGGCGCGGTCTTCGGATAATGTCCCGAAAACGACATCGTGCCGGATTGCAAACCCATCATGCGCTCAACACCCGCGCCCGATCCGGACAATTCGGTGATGTCGAACGATTCGTTTTCGATGGCGTATGTGACTTCCTGAATTTTCAGCGCGGTAACCAACAACCGATTCAAATCGGTTGCGGATGTCACGCTCGCCAATGTCGATGTTGAACCCGTAATGATGTATGGCATTTCTAATTCCTCACACGTTCACGGCCTGATTTCCAACCCGGCCCGCGAACGTCACGGTTGCCGTGTTCACCTGCAACGATTCCCCGGGCGCGATGTCCGAACCAACCAACGTCCAACGTTCCGACGTTGCGCCCTGCACGTTGGTTGTCCCGACATTCGGCAACACCAACAAATGATTGTGGAACCCATATGTTGGGGTTGATCGGTTGCCGCTGGCAATCATTGAATCACCAATCAACCGATCAACCAACACTTCGATTCGATCCAACCCGCGTGCGTCCTCATCATAAACCGAAAACGTCAAATTGCACGAACCCTCAATGCCCGTAAAATTGTTGTCGGCCGTCCACGTGATCCCGTAGACAATGAACGGGAACACCAACGCGGAAGGGTTGCCGCGGTTGAACGCGACACCGCCCGCACATGCGGCCGTCCACGCCCCGCCGGAATACAACGTAGAATCGGCCTGAATCCGCGACAACACCGCACGCGCAATCACCGCACCGTTCAATCAACCCCCCGAATCTTTGCCGTGAATCCGGCGCGTTTGAAACCCTCATTCACACCGCGGATGAACGATTGACGCACCGCGGGGTTGTTCATCGACCATTTCAACGCCGGGGCCATGAATGGCCGTTTGGGCATGTTCACCGTTGGTTTCAGCACAAACACCGGAAGATCGGAACGCGACAACACAACGCGTTTGCCGTCCGGCATTGTGACATATTGACGCGACCGGACGCGATCAACACCAACCGCCATCAAATTGCCGCGTTTGGATTTGAATATGCGGAACGGCCCAACCTGTCGCAATGATTGGGTTCCAATTTTGAGATTCAATTCTTTGGCCTGATCATTGACCGCAACGCGCAAAAACTTTTTCGTTGTCGGCCTCAACGTCCCACCGAATTCGTGCAACGCACCATATTTGATGGTTGATCCGATTCGCGCCACAATCGGCGTGCGCATGTTGTACGTGATTGAATCGCGCAACGCGCCCGATTTTTTCGCGGGTGGCGTGAACATCACCGATGGTGTGTATTTGCCCTTTGCCGGGAAACTTTCCTGAACGTATCGCACAACCCGTTCCGCCATTCGTTGCACGCCCAACCCCGATGCGTTTTTGGTCGCATCGATGAACGGTTGCCATTGTGCAAAATCGAACGTTGGCATTTAGGTTTCCCGAAACACGTTCAATTGAAACACGCGCCCGGCGGAACACAAATTGAGCGGTTCACCGTTGACCTGATAAACCACACCGTCAACGGTCAACGTCGCAATGTGGTTCACGATTGAACCCGTGTTGGTTCCCGTTGATGTTGTCGGAGCCAAAAATATCGTGATTTGTGTCGATCCCGTTTCGCGTTTGTATATCGCGGAATCCGATGAACCAGACGGTTGAACGAAACAACGCACGGTGTACGTGGTCGATGCCGTCAATTCAAACGCGCCCGATGTTTCCTGCCCGGCGGTGCGTGTTGTCACCGTTGCGGTTTGTTGCAACATGCCCCACGGAATCGGCATCGATGCGCCGGGTATCGGCATATCAAATCACCCCCGCGCCGCGGAACGTGCTGAACAAATGCATTTGCGCACGTGCGGCCTCATCCGGTGTTGCATACGTCACCGAATACGCGCCAACCGATTGCGACCGCAACGCGGAATCACGGCCCACGGATGAATATAACCCATCAACCATTCGATATATTGCGCCCTTCACATCCGCCGCGGGCGCGGCCGAAATGTACACCACGCGTACGCGATTCCATCGCGGAACCCAACCCCAATTTGAAAACACTTCCCGATCCGCATCGGCATCACGCACAACGCGCCCGTTTTGCGTTCCATTATATGTCACAATTCCGAACCGCAAATCAACGCGGTAGGTTGTCGAATCAATCGCGGAACCCAACGTGTTGTCGTCATTTATCGGCGTGATCGATGTCACCGATGTCAACGGGAATTCACGCAACGGCAATTCCCCGGAATCGGAAATATAATCTTCCGTCCGCGTTGCTGATTCAAACCCGTTGGACAAATCGCGGTCACACATGCGGCGCAATGCCGCGTGAGCCTCATCAATGATGTTTTGCAAACGGGTATCGTCCGCGGTTCCGGTGATGCCCGCGTGCGTTTTGTATTCCGCCAACGTCACGATTGCCACGGTTCACCCTCCGATCACGCAAACGGTGCGTAGGCCATCGGAACGTAATTGATGAACGCAATTTCCAATTGCACGGTTGAACCCGTACCCGCAATGGTGGCCGCGGCGCGTGATGTCAACGGCAACACCCACGAACACCCGCGCAAATCAAAACCGCAACCCATAGCCAAATTGGTCCCCGACGCATCGCCCACAATGGTGGAATATTTGTAAACAGCATCGCGGATGTTATTTGTTCCGTCTATGCTGAATTCGCTTCCTGTTGTCGATTGTGCCGCCGAATCAATCCGCGCAAATCTCATCGTTCCATCGTTTGCAAATGCGCCCGTTGATTCGGTGTAGCCGGATTCCGGCCCGTACACACCGTACAAACAAACCTGCGGCGCGGTGGTTATTCCCGTGATGCCGACGGAATAACGTAGACGCGCCAACACGCGATTTGCCCACGGTGGCACGCGGCATGGTTTCACCGCGCTGTTGGAATATGTCGCGGGTGTGTTCAGCACCGTTGACGTTTGCGCGGTTGCCGTCAAATCCGAATGAACAACAACCCAATCGGTTTGAGCATATCCGGCATAGCACACCGGGCCGCCCGTGATGTCCCCGCCAATTCGCACGCCCGCGCCCATGTGATTCCCCTATGTTGCAATGTGAAACGTTGAACGAATCCCGTGCCGCGATTCTCACCGCGGCAACGGGCGAAAGAAAGGGAATGGTTCACACAATCAATTGTTCATCAATGCCACGTTCGGTGGCCGATGTCGGCGTGACTTCCGCACGGCTCAGGATGCCAATTGCGGAAATCAACGTCGCGCCCGCGCCAGCGGTCGCAACAATCGAAATGAATCGTTTACGTTTGCGCAAATCCACAAACGCAACCAACACGTCATTGTCACCCGCCGCGGCCGTCGGCGCGGTGAACGCACCGCCCGTGAAATCGGCCTCACCGGATCCGGTGACATCGGATTCCTGCAATTTCAGCGCGGTCATGTTGGCCGCGACGTTGCCCAATTGCACGATGACGGTGAGATAATCATAACCCAACGTGTCAACCTCAACATCGGTGGCGGTCGCGCCCGTGTTGTCAATTGGCACAATCATCTTTTGAAACTTCACATTTTGCATATCAATCATGGCTGAAATCCTTTCATGGAATTACGATGTGGCGAGACACACAACCGCGCCCGGCACGCGTGCCGATGCTGTGGCCGATGCGTTGCCGACATCGTGAACGGTGATGCCGAAACGGTTGACACCGCGGAACGATGTGACATCGGATTGGAAACCAACCGATGCATCGGACGCAATTTGCATTCCACCGCCAACCTGAATGGCCTTTGCGGCCAAATTGAACGCACCATATAACGCGCAAATTTGCGTTCCGGCCGACACACGCGGCATGACCTGACTAAACACAACGGGTGCGCCAAGGAAAATCGGTTGACGAATTCCGTTTGCAATCTCAATGGATGTGACACCGCCAGCGGCCAACGCCAAACGCGCCATCACATTCCAATAAAATTCCTTATGCACAACCCACACCGGGTTTGCGGTGTCGGTGTAACTCGGCGCACGGCCAACGACGGCCTCAAAATCGGCCAATGCCAACGTTGCGTAGGTTGAACCCGAACCGACAACATAACCCGCGATGTTTGCAACCGTTCCCGAAAGGCTCGCAATCTTTGAACGGAATCCGGTGTGGCCACCATACGTGGACGTCCCGTCACCGTTGAAAACGGCCTCGTCCTCTTTGTCGGCCATGGCGTATGCGTGTTCACGCGCAACGAAATCCGCAAATGAGATAGCCGAATCATTCAACAATTCGTTTGAAACCTGCGTGAACGCGGTCATCTTATTTGCGACAACCTGAACGTTGTTCAGCGTCGGATCAGATGCCGTGATGCTACCGGCCTCACCGGGCCAATAAACCGTGACACCACCCGTGCGCCGCGGCATTTGCACAACATCCGAACCAACCGTCATCACGTCCAACACCTGACGCGCCGCGCCGCGGGTTTCGCGCAATTCGATCAATTGCGGCACGAAGATATCCGGAACCGTCGCACCGCCCAACGTGTTAGTGGTGGTGATTCCGGCCTTTGCGACGATGTGCCGATCGTCCGCGGTCGCAACCTGCGGCATAACCGCACACTTCACCCACGCGCCGAACAATTCTGCCTCGTCGGATGAACCAAACGCGGTGCGCTTCAACCCGGCATAATCGCGGCCTGATTTGGCCTCACGATCATACTTTTTGCGGGTGGCGTTGCCAATCGCAAACGTTGCGGGTGATTCGTTCGCATCGTTCATCGTCGCGGTGTGAACCGCGGCCGCGCCGCGTGCGCGGGATTTGATGCGTTCAACCTCAACCGCGATTTCGTCAACGCGTTCATCGGTCACGTTGATTTCACGGACGGGGCGGGCTTTGTGCGCCTCGATCACATCAACGGTGTTGCCGTTGTGTTTGATCACGATGTTGTTTGACTTCACAAACGCGGCAACCGCGGCCGCGTCATCCGTCGGCCCGGTGTACCCTTCGGCCGCAACGGCCTTCACAATCATGTTCCAATTCATTGGTGCAACCCTCAACACGTTTCATGTTCGCGCCGGGTTGCGGTTGCCGTCGGAACATTCGGACGGCAACGGGTGACGGGGCCAACGATTCAAATAATAATCACCGTTTTAGCGGGTGCAACGTCCGCGGCCTGCGGTGTCATGTCCGATTGACACGCGCCGTTCATCGGCATGGCGGTATAGGAAACTTCCAACAACCGCCATTGACGGTGAATCATCCGCGCATCGGGGAACGCCTTTTGTTCATCGGGCGTTGGTGGCCCGTAGTCCACGGCCTCAAATCCGATTGATTGCCCGATGTTCCCAGCACGCGCCAACGCCTCAATTTGATTCCGCAACGGGTTGTCCGGGTTTTGAATCAGCACCGATTCAACGATCACACCCGATGTGTCAATGATCATGTTGCGCAATTTTCCAACGGCCGACATCGCTGAATATTCGTGATCAACAAACAACGTGCGGTTTTGTTTGAAATATTCCGCGTTGATCCCACGCGGCAACACAACGTCACCCTCCAAATCCACCGTTGGCCGGGTGGCATATGCGCGGATTTGCGTTGGTTTGTCCGCGGGTGTCGGCACGATGTACCCGCCAACGTCCGCGGTTGATTTCATGAACAACCGCCCGCTTTTGAATGCGCGGTAGTGTTTCCGCGCCAATCGTTCAAACGCCAACGCCGCAAACTCATTCATGCTCATTGGTTCAACCCTCATCAATGCGAATGGTTCCGCAACGGCATTGCGGGTGAATTTCCGCCGCAACCATCACGTTCATTCCCATGGTGTATGTCACGCCATCGGTTCCGTTGATCACATCGCCCGCACGGAAAAACGGTTGACCGATTGGAACCGTTTGACCCGCCAACGCGGCGTTTGCCCCCTCGCACAATCCGCACGGATTGCCCGACAAATTCCACGCCTTTCCGGTGATCCCAACCTCTTCCGATTGTTTGACCGCGCCGTGTTGATATGCTCGCGGCGTTTCGGTGTTGGCAATCACACGCGCCCGCGTTTGTGACATTTCATCGACACGTTGCAACAAACGTTCCTGAATTTCGGCGCGTGTTTCACCGGCCTCAATTCCCCTGCTGATTTCCGTTTGCAATTGGTTTTTCATGGTGTCGGTGACATCACGCACCAAACGGAAATTGTATTGTTCGATATATTGCCGCGCCGCGTCGGATTGCAACGGGACCACATCCGTCATGCGCATTGATTGCAACGCCTCCGTTGCGCCGCGGTTGAACGCGGCCTCAATGCCCACGCGCATTGCGTCGGCCAATTGTTGGCGTGACAAATCATCAATCGACAACACCAAATCCGCGCCGATGTTGCGCACCTGCTCACCCAATGATGATTCAACCCACGTTTTGATTGCATCGCGGATACGGTTGCCAATTGCATCGTCCGTGTTATCGTCCGCCGCTTTGGTCACACAACCGCACGCGGGGCCGTGCCAATCCCAACGCGCAACGTTCACCGATTTGGTTTCGGTGTCGGCCTCATCCGTCATTCCGCCGCGCAACAACGGACGCAACAAACGCGCCAATTCATCCAATTCCGCGGGTGTGAGTTTGCCCGGCGGTTTGATCTTCTCACCCGATTCCGATTCGGCCTCATCAATCAACGCGGCCATTTCGTTTGCCCAATCGCGGCCCGCATCACCGCCCCACAATTCCCACGCGATCCGGCCCGCGGATGGGAACCCCTGCTCACCATCGCGGAACCCTTCCGCCTCTTTGTCGATTTCGTGGCGTGCGAAATAAGAAACCATCCGCCCGATTGTGTCGGCCGACAACGTGCGCCCGTTGGCCAAATCACGCGCACGCGCAACGCCGACCGCGGTTCCGCCCCGCCCGTATTCTTCCCGCCATTCCAAACCCTGCGAGGCCGCATCACGCACCGCCGCGGGTGGTGTCAAATCCGGCAACGCTTTGTTTTCATGTTCACCGCCGCACGAATCCGTTTCGTGCATGCCGATTCCCGTTCCACACGAACGTTGCCAACGGACACGCGCACCGCTTTTCGTTGTTTCATTTGCCGCAACCTCCGGGGTGAACCGATCCAACGGATTGAACACCGCATCCAACACCGCGGCATCAACCGTGGGAAATGCCGCGCCCGCGATGGCCCGCGCCGATTGCATCGGCAATTCACCATTTGCAACCGCGGTAGCCAAACCCGCCAACGCCTCAACCTGCGCACCGGTCAACGCGGTTGCCGCAACATCGACACCGCCTGCGGCCGCGGCAATCGTCGCATCAACCGCGGGCATCGATTCACCAACGCCGGATTCAGGCGCGACCTCACTCGCTGTTTGCATTTCCGATTCGGCCACGTCAACCGATGCTGATTCCGATTCCGTTTCGGTTTCGGGCAATTCGGATTCCTCAACGTCAACCGATTCCGATTCCGCACCCGCGCCCGCTGGCAATTCCGATTCCGCAACATCGACCGAATCGGATGCGCGTTGACGTGGTGGCAAATACAAAACCCGGCGGTACTCATCTTCCGACACCACGCCCGCGACATATGCCGCGTTCATAATTTGCGCCTCAATCTGTTGGTCTTCAATGTCCGGGTTTTCGTATCCGAACCACATATCACCGGGTTGTTCACCGAACATCGGCAATAGAAATACCGTCAAATCTTCCGCAACGCGGCGCATGCGTTTATAACACGTGCGCATCAACAATCGTTCACCGATTTTCGCGCCCGCCAAATTCGCGTCGTTCAATTTCCAAATTGCTTCGGGAATTCCCGCGGCGCGGTATATCGCCTTTTCGGCCTGCTCAATTCCCGTGATGTATCCCATTTCGTGCGCTTTGGCCGATGCCTGAACCATTTCGGCATCACGAATGATGAGCGCACGGCCCGCGGCAAACGGGCCGGATTTCGCACGCAACGCGGCCTCGGCCTGTTTCATTTGCGCATCGGTGTACGTTGACGGCACGGATAAAATGAACCCCGGTTGCCCCGCGTTTTTCCATCGTGAAACTTCCGTAACCAACGCCGCGTTTTCAGCGTCGGCATATTGCTCAACCGATGACAACCACGAAACGCCATCCCACGGGCGGAACGGGTCGCGTTGATACGGTGAAAAGATAACCTGATCGGCCGGAACCGTTATGATCCCCGATTGTTCGCGCCCGTATCGATAACCCTCAATGAACGATTCACGCGACAAAATCGGTTGCGTGAATTGCGGGTGCAAAATGTATAAACCCGCCGGGCCATCGCGGGTTGGTTCACCCGTCCACACGTAGCATTTGCCCGCGGTTTCACGATACCAAAACAGCATCGTTAGGAAATCCGATGCCGTGGTGACCGGATCGGGATCGGCCAACAATTGCAACGCGGGATGGTCAATGACCTCCTCAATGCGTTCCGCGGATTCCGCCATGTTCGCGGCCTTTGCCGTCGGCCTCATCCCCGAATATTTGCCGCGCAAAAAATCGGCCGTGCGCGGTGACACATCACGCGCCGATTTCACCAACCGCCCGCGACCGGCGCGACGATACAACCGCAACGGTTGCGCCGCGCATTCCGTCGCAATGATTGACGCGGCGTTGTATATCGATCCCGCAACACCACGCGCAACACGGTTGAAATCAACCGCGTTGATTGCTGACACCGACGATGCCGCGTGTTCCTCACCATATCGAATCGATGCCGCGGTGTACCCCGCATCATTTTCCGATGGGTCGCGTTTGCGGGCTTTGAATATGTCGAACAATCCCATTGTGTCACCCCGTCGCGGCGTCCCGCGCAATCGTCACCATTCAACACACCCAATATATGTTCCGCCCGTGGCGTTGCAATCAACGCCCATGATGGCATATCTCAACGCGTCCAACCCGTGATTGTCGCGGTCAACGGGCATGTCACGCACCGCGCCATCACGCCGCGTTGCCCACACATACGAATCGAATTCATCCCGCGTTGATGTCGGCCGCCGGGATTGTTCCAACCTGCGATCACGTTCAACCAACGCGGAACGCAACACGTACAACCCGGGCCGCCCGTTCGGACGCACGCGCACCCGCGCCCGCACCGCATCCAATCCCGCGTCAATATCCTTTTGCGCCGGAATCGTCATCACCCCGTGACGATGCAACGTTTCGCGGTCTTCCCGGTCGTGATCCGCCACGGTGAATTCGTATTGTTCAGCACCGGACAACGCAACGATTGTTCGGGCGTGATCCTCCACCAACCGCCCTGACATATAAACTTCCCGGTACAAATACAACGATTCGCCATCGTCCGCGATCCACAAACATACAAACGGATCGTTGAACCCGAAATCAATTGCGCGATATTTCCGCCACGATTCCCAACCATCCGGCATTGCATCGATGACATGCGCGGCCGCATCGAATTCATCGAACACCACGCCCTCCGCAGAACACCATCGGCCGTCCAACAACCGCGCCCGCCGGTGACCCGTCAACGCCTCAACAGATTGCATGAACCTTCGGCCGTCATCCGTCAACACACCGTCAACCATGAACCGCGGGTTGTCCGCAATGCGCGTTGTGATCCGGCGGAACCATCCCTGTTCAGCACGCACGTTCAACCAATGGCGTTCGGCCGCGGGGTTGCAATCGCACACCAATTGTTGCCACGGCATCCGGCCCGAACGCAACGAACGCAACAATTGTTCAATGTCATTTTCGGTGCATTCGGTGGATTCAAACACCGTGACGGTATCATATTCCGCGGAATACGTGCGCTCCGGCCGATCCAATCCGCCAACCACAACAACCGATCCGTTTGTGTATCGGTACGTTTCGCGGTTTTGTCGGCGCACCGATCCGAACAAATGCATTGACGCGGAATGAACATCGCGTTCCCATGTCACCAAAACCGATTCGGACATTGACGCACGCGTTTTGCGGCATATCAAATGACGCGACCCGGGGAACGCCCACGCCAACGCGTTCACCCGTTCCAATTCGTTCCGTGTTTTGCCCGTCCCCGCCGGGCCTTCGACCAACACCCGCGGTTCACGGGACAACCACAACGCACGATGTGCGCCCGTCGGCCGGAATCGCGGCGCGTCATTCGTCGGTGTTGGTGCTGTTGTCATCGTCATCGAATGGCTCAACCACCGTGTCCACAATCGCAATGAAACGCAATTTGTCGGATTTCGTCCGACGATAAACCGCCCACCGTTTTCCATGCGCCGCGACATACAAACGCACATCCGCGGGCAACGTCAACACCAACCCGTCAATTGGCCCGCCCAACAATTCCATTTCACGCGGGCCGGATTTCATTTGAACGGGTCAACTCCGAAACCCTCAATGTATTTGACCGGACATTGTGTTGCGCTGTTGCCGTCTGGTTGCGTGTCGGCCCGCGCCATCCGATCCGCGGTTGATGCCCTTTCCAAATTGTGACGCAACGCGGCCAACGCCAATTTGACCGCGGCCGCCTGAATGCGCGGTGAGTCTGAACGCATCAATCGTGCGATCACCACCGGGATTGCCGCGGCCAATTCCGACGGCACGGGAACACCACGGGCGTGCATGTCATCCAACGCGGCAACCACCGCGTTCACGTTCGCCCGCGTATGCGTTCCGTCCACGATGTCATCCGCCATGCGCATTGCGCCTCCGTCCCATAAACGTGATTATGTAAAACACCAACCATCAACCGCGGAACATTTCGCACACACGCGCCAACGCGTTGCCGTCGGCATCATCGTTCCCCGCATCGACAAACGGCCCCAACCGCGCCGCGGCATCCAACGCACCGCGCACAACCTCCATTTGTTCCCGCGTCAACCGCACCGTGAATCGTTCCAACCCGTCCGCCGGATCCGCGCCGATGTCATTCGCAGGAGCGTCACCGTCAATGCCCGCCAACAACGATGCGATGTCCGCGCCATCAAACCCGGCATCGGCCGCGACATCCGCCCCCAATGCGTCCAACGCATCCAACAGCGCGGCCGCATCCCATTCCGCCAATTCCGCGGTTCGGTTGTCCGCAATCGCAAACGCGGTTGCCGTCGCATCCGATTCATCGATGACAACCGCGGCCAGATGCGACCACCCCAACGCACGCGCCGCGGCCAATCGTCCGTTCCCTGCGCGAACGATCAACCCGCCATCCGTCAACCGTTGGCACACAATCGGAACCCGCTGACCAAACACCCGCAATGATGTTGCGATGGCATCAATGTTCCGCGCATCATGCGTGCGCACGTTTGCCGGATCCGCCACCAACGCGGTGATCGGATGCAACAACGGCCGCAACGAATCCGGCCCCGCCCACACCGTCCCCCCAATGCCCCCAACCCCCGCGGCATTTGTTCCGTGTGTCACGCTAATTTCAGATTTTGCATCGGTTCCGTTTGACATTCACGATTTGCCCACATAGGAAACCACCGTTTGTTTGTTCCGTTGGTTTCCAAATGCAACGAACCGCGCACGGCAACAAACCCGACAACACCGCCACCGCCACCGCCACCGAATCCGAACACGCATGCGCATCATGCGCCGCGATCAATCACCGATGATGCGCGTTTGCGCCTCATGGCGTTCCGAATATCTTAGACCACAACGCCGCAAACACGGACACGATGGCCCCCCCCATGGCATACCAGGCCCAATTCCTAACCGCGGTGTAATCGTTGCGGATTTGTTCAACGTGCTGTTCAACGTTGCGCAACCGCAACACCAACCCGCGTTCAGGTTCCGATTCACCCGTGATGATGCGCCGGACGGTTTCGATGTCCGATGTCATCCGGCGTTGAACGTCCTCACCCAACGTTTGCGTCATTTGTATTTCGTTCAGGGTTCGTTGCATCGCGGCCATCGCCCGCGCCAAATCGTGTTCGTTCATTTGTCACCGTCCATATCGTCAACGAAACGCCCGCGGAACAAATGTGCAACGTGTATTGCGGCAATGAACACGCAACACCCGGCAATCACGAAACAAACGGGAATCAACAACGCGTGCGCGTTCACGATTGTTGCGCCCGATTGACCAACGCAACGCCGTTGGTTCCCATCCATTCCGACAACAATTTCCCGTTGTCTTTGAACGCGGCCGCAACCGCGGGGTTGGATTGTTTCAACACATCGATGGCATCGATCACGCGGGTTGCCGCGGCCATGGTCGATGATGCGTCACGTTTGCCGCGTAGCCCAAACATCAATCCGCCCGCGCCGATCAACGCGGATGCCAATCCGCCAACCGGCCCGAATAATCCGCCCACGGATTCGGCCGTGCCGACGATGGCGGAAACCCATTCCTGCCGGGCGCGGATGTCGGCCAACGCGGATTCAACCGCGGTGTGTCGGTCGATGCGTGCCGCGTCTAAATCATTCAACCGCGCTGTTGATGCGGTGACGATGGCCGCGAATGCCGCGTCCGCGTCGGCCTGCTGTTGTTCAAATTCCGCGGCCGCATTGCGCAATTTGGTTTGTGCTTCACCCTCAATTTGCGCCGCGATGGAATCGAATCCGCGTTTGGATTTGGCGCGTGCGGATTCCGCGGCCCGTTGCGCGGTTTCCAATTCGCGTTTGATGGCGGTTTCGGTTTGTTTGTCGGCGTTGTCCGCGGCGCGGGATTCCGCCGCCAATTGATCCGCGGATACGTTGCGCCCGGTGATCGGGCTGTTGGTTTTGAATAACCCGCAACCCGCGCATGATGCGGCAATTGCAACGATGACGATACGTGCGGCGTGTCGTTTCATGCGTGAAATATAACCCGCGGAAACGCGGTTGCACCATGGCGGATTTGCGCTGAATCCGTCGCGGATTTGTGCGCGTGTTTGCGTGTGTAACGGTGTGAGCGTTACAAAAACGGAACATGTGCGTTAGCTACAACAGAGAAAGAATATGTTGCTGATGATGTGCGCATACGCGCAACACCGAAACCCGAAACCCGGCGGAACACAAACCGCCGCGGGTGTGTCGGTGGTTGTTTGTTGTGTTGTGTTGACTATC
>Ga0315904_10005563_pt1 | contig 17475 bp, 16 predicted proteins | sample LakEriMetagenome_6_FD_203529 | JGI IMG/M metagenome (GOLD analysis project Ga0315904, IMG submission 203529) | Freshwater fungal communities from buoy surface, Lake Erie, Ohio, United States - Buoy 12 MA120 | ecosystem: Environmental > Aquatic > Freshwater > Lake | place: USA: Lake Erie, Ohio...
GTATTCATATGCTTTAATCATATCAGCAACCGGAATTCCTTCAGTAATAGTAATAATTACCTTAATTCCTGCCTCAGCAGCTTCCATAATAGCATCGGCAGCAAAAGCTGGTGGAACAAAAATAATTGTTGTATCTGCTCCAGCTTTTTCAACAGCATCTTTTACAGTATTGAAAACAGGACGGTCAAGATGAGTAGTACCTCCTTTACCTGGAGTCACACCTCCAACAACATTTGTTCCATATTCGATCATTTGCGAGGCATGAAAAGTACCTTCGCTTCCCGTAAATCCTTGTACTATTATTTTAGAATCTTTATTAACTAAAACACTCATGATGTATTTTTTAAATTGTTTTTTTGAAATAATGATGCAAAAGTAAGGTTTTGAAATTTACTTCTGAAGTTTTTTTTCCAAATAATTTTAAGAAAACTGACTCATCTGATAGCCTCTAAAAAGTTTTCCTTCTTTGACTTCCCATATCACCATAAAATGCGCTAATAACATTTCCTCTCTAGGATTTTCAATAGTTTTTATATAATGTGAATATCGAACAGTAACAAAATTATCTTCTTTGAGTAAATGACTTATTCTTACTTTGGAACGAACATAGGCTTTACTTAATTCATTAGCAAGTGCCAAAATTTCTTCACGTTTCATTTGTAAATAACCCTTACTACTATTCCATTCTAAAATGACTTCAGGATGCAAAAACGAATCCATGATCTCACTATTGATTAGTGCGTCTGATTTATAAAATTGTTGAACAAGTTTTTTAGCAGGCATATTATTGTAATTTATTTAATATCTCAGGTATCTTTTTAATATTTGCTAACTGTTTAAGCTTCTCTCTGGATTCTTCTATTGGTGTTCCAAAATAAGATTTACCGCCTTCAACAGATTTAGTTACTCCAGTTTGTCCCATAATAACAGCTTTTGCTCCAATGGTAATACCACTTGTAGTGCCCACTTGACCCCATAAAGTTACCTCGTCTTCAATAATTACACATCCAGCAATTCCAGTTTGTGAAGCTATTAAACATTTTTTACCAATTACCGTATCATGACCAACATGTACTTGATTGTCAATTTTGGTACCTTCTCCAATAGTTGTGTCTCCAGTCACTCCTTTATCAATCGTGCAAAGTGCTCCAATACCAACATTATTTTGAATGACTACTCTTCCTCCTGAGACTAGCTGATCAAAACCTTCGGGTCGTTTTTTATAATAAAAAGCATCTGCTCCCAAAATCGTTCCTGCATGAATAATTACATTATCGCCAATTATAGTATGATCATAAATCGAAACATTAGAATGAATCAGGCAATTCTTTCCTATAACAACATGATTTCCTATGAAAGTATTGGGTTGAATAATTGTTCCTGCTCCGATTGAAGCCGATGAAGCAATAGAAACATTAGAAGCTTCAAACGGTTTGAAGTGATTTGTTAATACATTAAAATCTCTAAATGGATCGTCAGATATTAAAAGTGCTTTTCCTTCCGGACACTCAACTTTCTTGTTAATTAACACAATGGTAGCAGCAGATTGCAATGCCTTATCGTAATATTTTGGATGGTCTACAAAAACAATGTCGCCAGGCTCAACAACATGAATTTCATTCATGCCATGAACAGGAAAATCTTTGTCTCCCACAAATTCACATTTAAGTAAATTGGCTATTTCGTGTAAGGAATGAACTTTGAGAAATTTCATGCAATCATTAAATTATTTTACACGTTCCATGTAAGTACCATTAGCTGTGTCTATTTTAATTTTATCCCCTTCATTAATGAACAAAGGTACGTTTATCGTGGCACCAGTTTCTACCGTTGCCGATTTAGTTGCATTTGTAGCTGTATTCCCTTTTACTCCTGGTTCAGCATAAGTTACTTCTAGCACTACCGATGCCGGCATATCTACGGATAAAGGTAAATCGGTTTCAGTATTAATACTCACCATCACATTCTCTCCTTCTTTCAATAATTCTGGTGAATCCAAAATATTTTTATTCAACGAAATTTGTTCAAAAGATTCTACATTCATAAAATGAAATAAATCTCCTTCTGGATACAAAAACTGAAATTTATGATTCTCAACACGAACCTCATCTATTTTGTGACCTGCTGAAAAAGTATTGTCCAAAACTTTACCGTTTGACAAACTTTTCAATTTTGTTCTGACAAATGCTGGTCCTTTTCCTGGTTTAACGTGAAGAAACTCAATAATTTTATAAATATCGTTATTGTATTTTATGCAAAGTCCATTTTTAATATCTGATGTAGATGCCATTGTAATTTATGATTTTAGATGTATGATTTTAGATGTATGATTCTTATTTGAATCTATTTTCTTTATTTGATTTTTAGTAATTTCCTGAATACCCTTTCATAACTCCACGAGAAGAATTTCGGATGAAATCTAGAATTTCATCTCGTTCAGTGGTTGCTTCCATTTCAGCTTCGATAATACTTACAGCTTGGGAGGTGTTATAATTTTTTTGATATAGTATTCTGTAAATATCTTGAATTTCTCTTATTTTTTCGGTAGTAAAACCTCTTCTACGCAAACCAACTGAATTGATTCCTACGTAAGACAAAGGTTCTTTTGCTGCTTTAGTATAGGGAGGAACATCCTTTCTCACCAGTGAACCACCAGAAATCATTGCGTGATCTCCAATGTGAATAAATTGATGAACAGCTGCCAAACCACCAATAATTGCATAATTGCCTACTGTAACATGTCCTGCAAGTGCCACTCCGTTTACAATTATTGCATTATCCCCAATATGACAATCGTGTGCAATATGAGCGGTAGCCATGACTAAGCAATTATTACCCAGAGTTGTTTGTCCTGAGGCTATGGTACCACGATTTATAGTTACACATTCTCGAATGGTACAATTATCTCCAATTATGGCTAAAGAATCTTCTCCGCCAAACTTCAAATCTTGTGGAACTGCAGCAATTACAGCTCCTGGAAAAATATTACAATTTTTCCCTATTCTTGCTCCTTCCATTATGGTTACATTGGATCCAATCCAAGTACCATCTCCTATTATTACATTATTATGTATGGTTGTAAAAGGTTCAATAACTACATTTTTGGCAATTTTTGCTCCTGGGTGAACGTATGCTAAAGGCTGATTCATTTGTTCTTCTTTATTGTTTTCTTGCAATTTGTGCCATCAATTCGGCTTCTGCTACTAGTTTACCATTGGCATACGCTTTAGCTTGCATGTGACAAATACCTCTTCTTATTGGGGTAATTAAATCACATTTAAATATTAGAGTATCACCTGGGAGTACTTTATTTTTGAACTTAACATTATCAATTTTCATAAAAAATGTAAGATAATTTTCAGGATCAGGAACAGTACTTAATACTAATATTCCTCCTGTTTGTGCCATAGCTTCAACGATGATTACACCCGGCATAACTGGAGCATTCGGGAAATGTCCTACGAAAAAGGATTCATTCATAGTTACATTTTTCATACCCACGACATGACTATCCGACATTTCAATAATTCTATCGATAAATAAAAATGGTGGACGATGTGGCAGTATGCTCATGATTTTATGAATATCCATTAATGGTTCTTTATTCAAATCATAACATGGCACAAAATTTCGTTGCTCAATTTTTATAATTTTTGACATCTTTTTAGCAAATTGAGTGTTAACATAATGTCCAGGTTTGTTGGCGATAACTTTTCCTTGAATTCGAGTTCCGATAAGTGCCAAGTCTCCAATAACATCGAGTAGCTTGTGTCTTGCAGCTTCGTTAGGATAATGCAAGGTAAGATTATCGAGAATTCCGTTTGGTTTTACAGAAATATTTTCTTTTCCAAAGGCTACTTTTAAATGACTCATAGTTCGTTCAGAAATTTCTTTATCAACATAAACTATAGCATTATTCAAATCACCTCCTTTTATTAATCCCTCATCTAATAGTGTTTCTAATTCATGAAGGAAACTAAATGTTCTTGAATCTGAGATTTCAGATTTAAAATCAGAAATACTTTTTAAGTTGGCATTTTGAGTTCCTAAGACTTTAGTACCAAAATCTACCATTGTAGTTACTTGATACTCATCACTAGGCATTAAAATTATTTCACTTCCTGTAGCCTCATCTGAAAAAGAAATGATTTCTTTGACCACATATACATTTCTTTTTTCGTCTTGTTCCTCAACACCTACTTTTTCTATGGCCTCAACAAAGAACTTTGAGGAACCATCCATTATTGGTAATTCTGAAGCATCGAGCTCAATTATAACATTATCAACATCACAGCCAACAAATGCAGCTAGCACATGTTCGGGTGTTTGAATTTTAACTCCTAGTTTTTCTAAATTTGTTCCTCTTTGCGTATTTACCACATAATTTGCATCTGCCTCAATAACAGGGGAGCCTTCTAAATCTACTCGAACAAAGGTATATCCATTATTTACAGGCGCTGGTTTAAAAGTCACTTTAACTTCCTTACCTGTGTGGAGTCCAACTCCAATGAGAGAAATTTCACTCTTAATGGTTTTTTGTTTAACCATGACTTAATCTTTATTGTTTATTGTTTTTTTTAAATCTTCAAATTCCGATACAATCTTTGGCAAATTTTTGAAATGAACATACGATTTACTAAAATCAGTATATCCAAAAGTAGGGCTTCCTTGCAGAATTTCCCCATCTTTTACATTTCTTCCAACTCCTGATTGTGCTTGAATACGAACATTATTACCTATTGTTAAATGTCCTGCAAAGCCTACTTGCCCACCAATCATGCAATTCTTTCCAATTTTAGTAGAACCTGCCACACCTGTTTGAGCGGCAATTACCGTATTTTCTCCAATATCTACGTTGTGAGCAATTTGTATTTGGTTGTCTAGCTTTACTCCTTTTCTAATTATGGTTGAGCCCATTGTTGCTCTATCAATTGTGGTACAGGAGCCTATATCGACATAATCTTCAATAATTACATTACCTATTTGTGGAATTTTAGAGTAGGTACCATCTGAATGCGGCGCAAAACCAAATCCATCTGAACCAATAATCGCACCTGAATGAATCGCACAAAAATTACCAATTATTGACTCTGAATACACTTTGGCTCCAGCAAAAATAGATACATTATTACCGATCGTGACATTATCTCCAATGAAGCAATTAGGATAAATTTTTACATTATCGCCTAACGTGACATTTGTTCCTATATAACTAAAACTTCCTAAATAAAAATTATCCCCATAAGTAACTCCTTGTGAGATTACTGAAGGTTGTTCTATCCCCGTTTTATTATTCTTTACTTGATCGTAAAATTCTAATAATTTCGAAAAAGCCTGATAGGCATCTTCCACTTTTATAAGTGTAGTAGCCAATTCATTCTCAGGAATGAATGTTTTGTTTACAATAGTCACAGAGGCTTGTGTAGAATAGATGTAATTCAAATATTTTGGATTGGACAAAAAAGTGAGTGAGCCTTCGGTGCCTTCTTCAATTTTAGATAATCTGTACACTTCAGCATTAGGATTCCCTGAAACTTCTCCATCTAAAATACCCGCTATTTGCTCTGCAGTAAATTTCATTTTGTTTTATCCTACTTTTGGGGTTTGTGTAATTGAAAAGACTTGTTATTCATTACTTTATTACAACCCAAAAAAGTATGCTAGCTTGTTTTGTTTCGACAAAAATATAAAAAATTGATTTTAGTTGTTACTTTTCGAGGAGTTGTTTTGGATAACAGAGATAATATTTGGTTACTGGCTTAGATAGCGCTTTTAAATTGAGTTGATCAGAAGCTTCTGCAACATCTTCAATCGTTTTGTCTTTTTTCCAAATTCTTATGGGTTCTGCATCCTTACTGTATGCTTGATTTTTAATTTTTCCTTTGAAAATAAAATAGTGAACCTCATGTTGTGAAATGTTGCTTTCTTTAGAAAATTGTTCAATTAGATTTTGGATTTCATCTGCTGAAAACTTTTCACTACTTAACTTTATTTTCAACAAATCCCTATTGATTATCATTTTACTAAGAGAACTTAATATAAAGTCATCATGATTTTGCCAAGATTTTAATGCTCCTACAATATCAAAATCATCCAATTGTGAAAATTGATGCAATACCAGATGATTAAAATCATCCAACTCCACTTTATTTTTCATAAAAAACTGTAAAGCTTCACTTGCTGGAAGTTCGATTCCTTTTTGAGTTAAGTCTTTTGCTCTTTTGAGTACTTTGGTCAATATCGTTTCGGCAACCAAACTTGTTTTATGCAAATAGGCTTGCCAATACATTAATCGTCTTGCCATTAGAAATTTTTCGACAGAATAAATTCCTTTTTCTTCAATTACTAAAACATCATCAACCACATTCATCATTTGAATCAACCTATCGGAATTGATGTTCCCTTCAGCAACTCCCGTGTAGAAACTATCTCGCTTTAAGTAATCCATCCTGTCCATATCTAACTGACTAGAAATCAATTGCAGCATGAATTTCCTGTGATATTCTCCTTTAAAAATTTGAATCGCCAAAGCTAATTTTCCTTCAAATTCTTCATTCAGTTTGTTCATAAAAAGTAATGAAATCGCTTCATGATTTACATTTTCAACAATACTGTGCTCCATAGCATGCGAAAAAGGCCCGTGACCTATATCATGCAGTAGAATAGCAATGTACAACGCATTTTCTTCCTCTTTAGTAATAGAAATTCCTTTAAAACGTAATACTTCAATTGCTTTTTGCATGATATGCATACAGCCCAATGCATGATGAAAACGGGTGTGATGTGCTCCAGGATAGACTAGATAGGACATTCCCATTTGAGAAATACGTCGTAATCTTTGAAAATAAGGATGCTGAATTAAATCGTAAAGTAAAGGATTGGGTATGGTGATAAATCCGTAAATGGGATCGTTTAGTATTTTTAATTTATTGATTTGACTCACAAGTATTCTTTTTATTTTGGATAGCAAAGATAACTAAATTAGATGGTTGCGTTAAGGTATTCAAAAGAAGAATTTCAAAAACTATTACTCATACTATCAATTTTTTATTACATTTAACCTAAATTTTAAAGTCTACTGATAACAAAGATGATTGAAGAAAAAGCAACCTTTGAAGATTTATTAAAAAAGGTAAAGGAACAAGAATTAGAAATCAAGCAATTACAAGAGAATCAAAAAATACTCATTGATGCTCAAAAAATAGCAAAAATTGGAAGTTGGGAATTCAATTTCTTGACTAACAGCCTAATTTGGTCCGATGAAATGTATACTTTTTTTGAAATTGAAAATACTCCCGACATCAATCTTTATGCTGAATATTTATCACGATTTAATCCAGAAGATTTAGAAGACCTTCAAAGCAAAATCAATCAATCCATTTGCAATAAAAAATCATATGAAATTGAGCACAAAGTAAATCTACCAAACAATAAAATCAAATGGGTTCATGGAACTGCTGTTCCGATTCTTGATGAAAATGAAAATGTAATTGGTTTGAGAGGAATTGCTCAAGACATTACCCAAAAAAAAGAACAAGCAGAATTAATTCGACTTAAAGAAGAAGCAGAAATTATACTGAAAGTCAAAGAAGCAGAAAAAATAAGCAACATCAAATTCAAAAATTATGTTGAAAATGCACCAGATGGCGTTTTCGTCTCTGATAGTAGAGGGCATTTTTTAGAGGTAAATCCTGCGGCTTCTCAAATTTCTGGATATACTAAAGAAGAACTTCTAACCATGTCAATCACCGATTTGACTTCGCTAAATTCCTCTGAAAATAATCCAAACCAATTTAAAACTCTTGTTGAAACTGGACGATTAATTACAGAATCTGAATTCAAACACAAAAGTGAAGAAAAAAGATACTGGTCACTAGAAGCAATAAAACTTCACGACCTGCAATATTTAGGATTTGTCAAGGATATTACCGAAAGAAAAAAAGCAGAAGAACGATTAAGAGAAAGTGAAAAATTTCTAAAGGAAACGCAAACAATTGCAAATCTAGGGACCTATACTATTGACATGGACACCTATAAATGGGACTGTTCCGATGTTCTAAATACTATCTTCGGCATAGATGATAGCTTTGAATTAACATCAGAAAAATGGATTTCATCAATTGTACATCCTGATTATAGAGAATTAATAAGTGAATATCTTACCAATGAATTTATTGGGAAAAACATTTCTTTCAATATAGAATATAAAATTATCAGAGTTAATGATCGTTCAGAACGTTGGGTTCACGGAAAAGGAACCTTGAAATGGAGTGAGGATAAAAAACTTCTAAAAGTGGTTGGAACCATTAGAGATATTACACAACGCAAACTTGATGAGCAATTGCTTCAAGATAGTGAGAATTGGTATCGTGGCCTTTTAAATAATCTTGATGCTGCTGTTGTGGTTCACAAGGCAGACACTTCAATCTTTTTGAGTAATTCAAAAGCAACCGAATTACTTGGCTTAAGTGAAGATCAATTAAAAGGAAAATTAGCAATCAGTCCATTTTGGAAGTTTTTAAAGGAAGATGAATCTATTTTAGCTTATGAAGAATATCCTGTTAACCAAATTCTTACAAGCAAAAAAAACCTAAAAAATTTTATTCTAGGTGTTTATCGTCCTCAAAATAGTAATGTTAATTGGGTAATTGTAAATGGTTTCCCCATATTAGACGAAAAAGGCGAAATTGATGAAATAGTAATTAGTTTTATCGACATTACTTCCCGAAAAGTAATTGAATCTGAATTAATTAAAGCCAAAGAGCAAGCTGAATCTGCTAATAAATCTAAGTCTGATTTTCTGGCCAATATGAGCCATGAAATTCGAACTCCGTTAAATGGAATTATTGGCTTTAGTGATTTGCTCATGAAAACAAATCTGGAAAAAAACCAGTTGGAATACATGAGAACTTTGAATGAATCAGCAAATACGTTGATGGAAATCATCAATGATATTTTGGATTTCTCAAAAATAGAATCTGGAAAATTAGAATTAAATATTGAGCGGATCGACCTATTTGAAATCGCCAATCAAGTTATATACTTGTTTAAAAATCAAGCTATTGCTAAAAATATTGACCTAATTTTGCATATTGAAGAAAATGTTCCTTCTTGTGTCTTGGCTGATCCATTACGACTAAAACAAATATTGGTAAACCTGATTAGTAATGCTTTAAAATTTACTCCCAAAGGAAAAATACGATTGAGTATAAAAGAAGTATCGCATTCCAAAAATACGTTTTCAAAACTAGAATTCTCTGTAAAAGACACTGGAATTGGTATCAAAAAAGAAAATCAAAAGAAAATCTTCTATTCCTTTGTTCAAGCAGACAACTCTACGACTAGACGTTTTGGTGGTACTGGTCTTGGTTTAGCGATTTCTAACCAACTTTTAGGATTAATGAAAAGCAAACTAGAATTGAAAAGCGATTTTGGCAAAGGCAGTACTTTTTTCTTTACCGTTGAATTCAAAAAGGCTAAGTCTAAAAAAATTGCAAAATCTAAAACAAGCGACAGTACATTAATAAAAAAAATCAACAGTTCTACTAATCAAAGAAATTTCAAGATATTGATTGTTGAAGACAATAAAATCAATATGCTTTTATCTAAAACGCTACTGAAAAAAATTGTGCCAAATTGTGTACTTATCGAAGCTAGCAATGGAGACGATGCCGTAAAACTATTTGAAATAGAAAAGCCCGATTTAATACTAATGGATATTCAAATGCCAGAAAAAAATGGATATGAAACCACAGCAGAAATTAGAAACTTGAATCCTTCCCAAAACATTCCAATAATCGCTCTAACAGCTGGAATTATGCTTGGCGAAAAAGAAAAATGTTTAGAAGCAGGAATGAATGATTATATTTCTAAACCGATTATTGAATCCGAATTAGAACAAAAAATACTACAATGGCTGCAATTGTAATTTACAAAGTGAAAACATCTTAATTACCTATCTCGTAAATTTTATATTTTGTGTCATAGCTAATTGCGTCTTGTAACTTACTGAGTGCCATTTTGGATTTGCTTACCATTAATACTTCTAAAAAATTAGAGCTTATGCTTGCATTCAAAACACCATCCATTTTTAAAAATGTTTCAGTAAGGCTATTCCTGCAACCAGTACAAGTAATCCCTTCAAATGAATAGAGTATTACTGAAACTTCATTGTTTCTTTTGAACTCTATAAACAGTTCCGACTTCGCTCTTTGAGGAATGGAATTAGTGCAAACATCAAAATGCAAAAAACGGAAAGCATTTTTAAAAAGAAGTTCGTATTCTGTTTTACTTCCACCAAAAGGAGGACTCACTTCAAACGTTCTGTTAAACAAAACACCTGCTAAAATCCCTTTCTTAGATAAAAGTTGATGCATCTTCCATACATACTTTTGACGTAAGAAAGGAGGTAAAGCACAAAAGAATGTTTGCTCAATAATCAAATCGTATTCTCCTTGATGCTCAAAAAAATCACCTAAAACAATGGTAATATTTGGATTGTTAGAAAATGTATTTTTAAGATTTTGAATTAACGAAGGTGCAATATCAATTACCGTGACCTTGGTGAAACCTTTATGCAAAAGATATGCAGCTTCATAAGAATTACCGCAACCAGGAATCAAAATTCTTATTTTTTTATCTTCTATGGTATCGATGTATTCCTGAATTGGAGTGGCTACTTTCCCTATATCCCAGCCCAAATTATTGGTTTGATATTGCGATTCCCAGTAGGATTTATCTAGAGGATTTTCACAATTAACGCTACAGCAATTTTCATTACTCATTCAAAATCAATTTATAAACTTTAATGGTATTCATTTACTTTACTTCCTTTTTGCACGTATTAATACCAAAAGGCAAATACAAAGGACAAAAACTAATACAACTGGTAGCTAACATGATAACAGCAAATGCTCCTAAGATGAGTGCCAAAGTTCCATTTATTACCTCCATGAAATACAATCCCAAGATGAAAATTGCTACGGTAATACGAATAATTCTATCTGTTAAACCCATATTCTTTTCCATAATCTATACTTTATTTGGTTACTAATTTCGGTCTAGAATTTTGAAACGGTTTAACCAAAACACTAAACAGTCAAACTTTCCAAAACCCTACTTATAATTTGGTATCATTCCTTTTTTTAATTGCTTTTTTCAAAAATAGTCTTAATAATTTCCTCTTTTGAAACCACTCCTGACTGCCTCCATAATTGTCTTCCTGCCTGAAATAAAATCATCGTTGGAACACCTCTCACTTGATATTGAGCAGCCATCTGTTGGTTTTTATCGACATCAATTTTTACTATAGTGATACGATCTCCTAGACTATCCTTCACTTGCTTTAAAATGGGAGCCAATGTTTGACACGGACCACACCAAGTAGCGAAAAAATCAACCAAGACTGGCTTTTCAGATTTAATTATTGAATCAAAATTACTCATGACGCTAGTTGTTGTTTTTTAAGGTAGAAGGACAAACATAATTTGTCGTTTTTATTCCTGTTTTCTTAATGGCATCAAAACCACCCAAGACGTTGATAACATTATGATAGCCACGTGCTTTTACTATCGAAGCTGCAATCATAGAACGATAACCCCCTGCGCAATGCAAATAAAAAGGCTCTTCTTTAGGAAACTCAGCCAAATGCTCATTGAGAAAATCCAACGGAGTTGAAGGCACATCCACAATATGTTCTGCGTCATATTCTCCAGGTTTTCTAACATCAAAAACAGCTGCTTTTGTAGCTATCTTTTCTTCTAAGACTTCAGCAGTAACTGAAGGAATCGTGTCGTACTCTAAACCTGCGTTCTTCCAAGCTTCAAATCCGCCTTTCAAGTATCCTAAGGTATTGTCATAGCCTACTCTAGCCAAACGCATGATTGTTTCCGCTTCTTTACCTGATGGAGTTATGAGAAGAATAGGTTGTTTAGCATCTAGAATCAAGGCACCCACCCAAGGTGCAAAATTGCCTTCTATTCCTATAAAAATTGACCTCGGAATGTGACCGCTAGCAAAATCATCTTGATGACGCACATCCAAAATCAAGGCGTCGGTTTCATTGGCTACCAATTCAAAGGTTCTAGGGTCGTAAGCAACGGCTTCTTTGATAATATCATCCACATTTTCATAGCCTTCTTTATTCATTTTTACATTCATTGGGAAATACGCTGGAGGTGGCAATAATCCATCTGTTACTTCTTTAATGAATTCCTCCTTAGTCATATCCGCTCGAAGCGCATAATTGCTTTTCTTTTGTTCGCCAATCGTGCCAATGGTTTCTTTGCTCAAGTTCTTACCACAAGCACTTCCTGCACCATGCGCTGGATAGACAATCACCTCATCGGCTAAGGGCATTACTTTAGTACGTAGACTGTCAAAAAGAATTCCTGCTAATTCTTCTTGAGTCATGTGAGCCGCTTTCTGTGCTAAATCCGGACGACCAACATCACCCAAGAACAAAGTATCTCCACTAAAAAGTGCATAATCTTTACCACTCTCGTCTTTGAGGAGATAACAAGCGCTTTCCATAGTATGCCCCGGTGTGTGCAAGACGGTAATCGTAATTTTGCCAAGGGTAAATACTTCGCCATCTTTGGCGATAAGAGCCTTAAAACTAGGGTTAGCATTAGGTCCAAAAACGATTGGCGCACCCGTCTTTTCAGCCAAAGTAACATGACCACTCACAAAATCGGCATGAAAGTGCGTTTCAAAAATGTATTTTATTTTCGAATGATTCGCATGGGCTTTGTCTATGTAAGGTTGCACTTCACGCAAGGGATCAATAATCGCTACCTCGCCATTGCTTTCGATGTAATAAGCACCTTGTGCTAAACAACCCGTGTAAATTTGTTCTATTTTCATAGTTACATATTTTATAGTGTAAAATTATTCTATTCTTCAATACTAAAGCGTAACAAAAGTTACATTTAACGGGTTGGGGTTAATTAGGTTTTGATGCTCCTATCCGATTATAAATGGTTCTCGATACATCCCGATAGCTATCGGGACACTCGAACTGACGATTTTAATAATTACACCCAACGGGTTAGTTTTTAATAATCCTAATGTGTTAGAAACGGTTCTCGATACACGTCACTTCGAGTGCGAAGCGTATCGAGAAGTTTTGTTCCGTTTTACTGCACAAAAAACACTCGAACTGACAGTTCCTATTGTACCCAACGGGTTAGTTTTTAATAATCCTATTCGTTAGAAAGGGTTCTCGATACATTTTTTGTTCCGTTTTACTGCACAAAAAACACTCGAACTGACGGTGAACTACGTCAATAAAAATTCTTTACTAATAATAGCGGTCTCGAGCCACAAAGCTATGTTCAACTATCAAAAAGTGAAACGTCTTACCGCAACCCATAAAAACTATGTCCCCACCTGCCGGCGGGCAGGTCTATGTGGTTAAAAACTTAAAAACCAGTCTATCTACGTCAATAAAAATTCTTTAATCATAATATAAATTCCCATCGCTAAAACAAACCAACCAAAGGCCGTTTTGAGTTTAACGCCCTCTACTTTTTTAGAAATAAAGTTCCCAATAAAAATCCCTACTATGGAACAAGCTGTAAAGACCAAAAGTAGGTTCCAATCGATGCTTTGACTTCCGTTAATATCGCCTAAAAAGCCAATTAAAGACTGTGATGCCACAATAAAAAGTGAAGTCCCAACAGCCACCTTCATAGGCGTTTTTGCCAAAAACAATAGCGTTGGAATAATTAAAAACCCACCACCAGCGCCAACAAAACCAGATAACAAACCGATGCAAATTCCGTAAAACGCTATTTTATAATAGTGTACTTTTTCATCGCCTGAAAGAATAGGCATTTCAGAAGGCTTTATCATTTTAACAGAGGCTATGATCATGACTACAGCAAAAACAATCATGATTAAAACCGATTTGTCTAGTGTAAACCCGTCGGAGGAAATGATAACCTTGGGAATTTCTGGAACAATGATTTTCCGGGTAATGAAAACGGTAATGACAGTGGGTATGCCAAACAAGACTACTTTTCTAAAATCGACTGCCTTTTGTTTGGCTTTTTGAAATCCTCCAACGAGGGAAGCAGTTCCAATAACAAACAGAGAATAGGCTGTTGCCAATGTGGGCTCTATTCCCATCACATACACCAATATCGGAACGGATAATATAGAACCTCCGCTGCCTAGCATCCCTAGGGTCATACCGACAAATATGGCGAGAATGTATCCTATAGTTTGTGTAAGTTCCATTTATATCCTTTTAACAGTGCAAAGATGGAGTATTAAATGAAATCCTTTTGCAACAAAAGTTACAGAGAAGTTAGAACTTCTATGGAGGCACGGTGAAGGCGGATTTTTCCTTGGTTTTCTAGTGCTTTCAGTAATCGAGAAATCACTACTCTGGAGGTGTGCAGGTCGTAGGCGATTTCTTGATGGGTGTTGTGAATCTCTTTGGTGTGATTGATTTTTACCTTTTCGTGCAGGTATTTTAGCAATCGCTCGTCCATGTTCATGAATGCCAAATTATCAATGGCAGTAAGCATTTCTTTTAACCGATTGTTGTAGCTGTTGAACACATAGGTTCTCCAGCTTTTATACTTGCCCAACCACTCCTCCATTTTGTAAATGGGTATCATGATTACAGTGCCATTGGTCTCGGCAACGGCTTTAATTTCGCTTTGGGTTTCGCCCATGCAGCAAGCCATAGTCATGGCGCAGGTATCGCCTTTTTCGATGAAATACAAGAGCAACTCCCCTTCGTCAAAGTCTTCTCTCAGAATTTTAATCGCACCTGTTATGAGCAAGGGCATTTTTTTGATGTAATCGCCAAAATCAATGAGTACGTCGTCTTCTTTAAAATCACGTAATAAGGAAACCGCTGCTATTTCGTCGATAAGTTTTTCTTCAAAGAGTGTTCCGTAGGTGGCTTTGAGTAGGTCTTTCATGGGGTGTTATGCTATTTAGTTCCGTAAATTTCGGAATTATTTTTGAGTTTAACGAATAAAAAATTCTAAATCTAACTGAAACAACTTTACAATAATTTTAAGAAGTCCCCGTTGAAATAATGTTAAATTGCCTCAACAATTAAAAAAGATTAAACACCATAACCAATGGATCAAATAAAAATACTTTGGGTAGATGACGAAATAGATTTGCTCAAACCCCATATCTTGTTTCTAGAGAAAAAAAACTACCATGTCACCACCTGCAACAACGGTCGTGATGCCATTGATGTGTTTGACGAAGGCGATTTTGACATTGTGTTTCTGGATGAAAACATGCCGGGGATGAGTGGGTTGGAAACCTTGTCGGAAATCAAGGAGAAAAAATCGTCCACGCCCGTGATTATGATTACCAAAAGTGAAGAGGAATACATCATGGAAGAGGCTATTGGCTCTAAAATTGCCGATTATTTGATTAAGCCAGTCAATCCGAATCAGATTTTGTTGAGCTTGAAAAAGAACCTAGACCATTCCCGATTGGTGTCGGAAAAAACCACCCTAGACTATCAGAAAGAGTTTCGGAAAATAGCCATGGAATTGGCTATGGTGAATTCCTATGAAGACTGGATTGAATTGTATAAAAAATTACTCTTCTGGGAACTGGAACTCGAAAACATCGAAGACCAAAGCATGTCAGAGATTTTGGAATCGCAGAAGGTAGAGGCGAATTCGCAATTCGGGAAATTCATAGAACGCAATTACGAAGATTGGTTCGAACCCAAAGCAGAAAAACCTGTGCTTTCGCATACCTTGTTCAGAGAGGTTGTGGTACCCGAAATCGTTAAAAAAGACAAGCCGGTTTTGTTTGTAGTGATAGACAACCTGCGCTACGACCAATGGAAGGCCTTTGAAAATGTGGTGACCAATCATTATAAGTTGGAAAAAGAAATTCCCTATTATGCCATTTTGCCTACAGCGACACAATATGCTAGAAATGCTATTTTCTCTGGACTTACTCCGCTAGAAATGGAAAAACAATTCCCGCAGTATTGGAAAAATGATGTGGAAGAGGGCGGAAAAAACTTGTATGAGGCTGAATTTCTGACGGCCCATTTGAAACGATTGGGATTGAACATCAAACAGGATTATTTTAAAATTACCAATCTCGCCAGCGGCAAAAAACTGGCTGAGAACTTTAAATCCTTAAAAAATAATGATTTGGTGACGGTTGTATACAACTTTGTGGACATGCTCTCTCACGCCAAAACCGAAATGGATGTGGTGAAAGAATTGGCTTCAGACGATAAGGCGTATCGTTCCTTGACGTTGAGTTGGTTTAAAAATTCGCCTCTTCTGGAAATTATTCAGCAGGCACAAAAACTGGGTTTCAAACTGGTTTTAACTACTGACCACGGAACTATTAATGTGAAAAACCCTTCCAAGGTGATTGGCGATAAAAATACAAGTTTGAATCTGCGCTACAAAACAGGACGAAGCCTCAGCTATGAGGATAAAGATGTTTATGCGGTGAAAGAACCAAAAAAAATTGGTTTGCCTAACATAAATATGAGTAGTTCTTATATTTTTGCCAAAAATGATTTTTTCTTGGCCTATGTCAATAATTACAATCATTATGTGAGTTATTACAGGAACAGCTATCAGCATGGTGGAATTTCGTTGGAAGAGATGATTGTGCCGTTGTTGGTGTTTAATCCGAAGTAAAATAGTAGGCAGTGTTCAGTTGGCAGTTGGCAGTTTGAAAACACTGAATACTGATCACTGCGTACTGAACACTGAATACCGAATACTAAAAAAATATGAAGATTACTTTTTCATTAGAACAAATAGACGAAGTAGCGTCGCAACTACTAGCAGCAAACTCCAATAAAGTTATTTTATTTCATGGGGAAATGGGCGTTGGGAAAACAACCCTAATCAAAGCACTAGCAAAAACACTAGGTGTTAAAGATGCTACTAGCAGCCCTACCTTTTCGTTGGTTAACGAATACCAAACTTCTGAAAATAGATTGCTGTATCATTTTGATGTTTACCGATTGAAAAATGAAAGCGAGGCCTATGATATGGGTATTGAGGATTACCTCTATTCAGGGAATTGGTGCTTTATAGAATGGGCCGAAAAAATACCTAATCTTATTCCGGAGCAACATTCTGTCATTGAACTAAAATTGACTGCCGACGGAAAAAGAGAAGTATTATTGCGCTCTTAAAAATAAAATTTTGTAATTTGGACTCTTATTTCATTTACAATTTATGGCAATCACACCTTTTACTAAGTCACAATTACTCCCACAAGAAGAAAAATTAGAAGTAGCTAGGCATAAAAGCGAACTGTTTATTGGTATTCCCAAAGAAATAAGTTACCAAGAGCGCAGAATATGCTTGACGCCCGATGCCGTGAATTCGCTTACTTCTCACGGGCACAGAGTCATGGTAGAAGCTGGTGCAGGTTTGAGTTCCAGTTATTCTGACAAGGAATACAGTGATGCAGGTGCCGAAATTACTTCGGATACGAAGAAAGTGC
>Ga0315904_10005565_pt1 | contig 17473 bp, 9 predicted proteins | sample LakEriMetagenome_6_FD_203529 | JGI IMG/M metagenome (GOLD analysis project Ga0315904, IMG submission 203529) | Freshwater fungal communities from buoy surface, Lake Erie, Ohio, United States - Buoy 12 MA120 | ecosystem: Environmental > Aquatic > Freshwater > Lake | place: USA: Lake Erie, Ohio...
TCATTCTTTCTTCTTGTGTGAATTTTGAGGTGTTAGAAGAACCACCTTGTTTTGCTTTCTCGTATTGAGCCAAAACTGCGTCTAATGAATTTGTCGCCATAGTGTTTAAAATATTTAAAGGTTTATAAAAGTATAAGTGTCAGCCGTGTGTTTGTCAAATTGTTTGTGAAAATAAAACGGACTTTTTTAGTCCGTCTTATCTTATGCTATTTTTTGGAATCCTCCTTGTGATGGAATTGAGTCTTCAAAATTTCTAAATGTTTTTTTAATTTCATTAGGTGAAAAATCTTCAACTTCATCTTGAGTTAAAATATACTCATTTTTTCCGGATTTTTCCATATCTTCTTCTTTGTCTTCAAAGAAATCAGATAACTTTTGATTGAAAGGTCCTGAGTCTAAACTTCTTAACTCTAATTTTTCTTGAGGTGTTTTATCTCTATATTTTTCAACTTTAGCTTCTAAATCATTTAATTTAGTCATAATACCATCCATTTCACCTAATTTAGTTTCTAAATCAGTTAGATGTTGGAATAAATTATTAAAATACTCTTCTTGTTTTTCCTCAACTTTTTTCTGAGACTTAACTAAGTCAGTAATATCTAATTCTTCTGTAGAACCACCCGCAGTTTCAGGTTTTGCATCATCACCAAGTTTTTCAACATCAGGGTCATTAGCAACATCAACAGGTTGTGGTCCTGCCGGTGCCGCAGGTGCTGCCGGAGGTGCTAAATTAGGGTCTGGCGGTGGTGCAAGTGCCGGGTCTGCCGGTGGAAGAGCGTTAGGGTCTTCTCCCGGTGGTGGTGGTAATGTTGCCTCTTGTTCAACAATATATTTATTGATAGAATTATATCTAGCAATTTCCTCAATTATTCTATTATCTATTTTTCTCATTATCCGTTTAATAATTGTTTTACACCTGTTAATGTCTCAACTTGGATTTTTTTATTTGTATTCATAGTGTTATCCACACGTTCAATTAAACCATCTTTCATTCTGATAGTATAACAATCTCCCGTATCTAAATCACAAACCTGTTTAGAACCATTACCCAAATCTTTCTCTGAGCTTCTTGTGGTTTTACCTAAATAATTGTCTAATATTAATTTTGTGTTCATAATCTTTTTATATATAAATATCTGTTTATTTGTAAATGTTATTAATTTATAGTATCTACGATTGTGTATTTGTTACATTACGAGTTGTTGAATTAAATATTTTAAATGATTCGGTAATTTTAGATTTTAAATTTTCTAACTCTGTTGAGTTATACGAAGTATAAACATTTAACTCTCTTGTATTACTTGTATTATTGTTTAATATCCAAAATTTCGCAATATCATCAGGTGTAGTTATTGATTTAATTTCTCCCACTCTATCTTTCCATCTTTCACATAACATTCCAACACATTCCTTCAAACTGGTAAAACGAACATATGGTCTTTCCACCTTATCAGTATTTAACGAACCACAAAAATATAATTTATCTGAGAACCATCTTGTAATAGTCGGTTCATTCCATTTTTGGTCTATAGTTATATTTGAATAATTATTATCATAAGCCGTTAACCCATCTTTTTTATTATCTGAAGCAATGTACAATGTTGCAAAAACAGTATATTGTAATGTAGTATTATTAGTTCTTGCTATAATAGTTGTTGCTATAATAGAATCTATAACATCTTTATAACTTACATTAGTTTTACTTACAGAGTTTACCGCACTAAAATTTTGGTATAAAGGTGTATTAAATGGTTTACAATTTCCTTTATCAGATATTTTCATATTAGAACTATTATTTTGACTATCATAATTTTGGGAGTTCTGACCTAAAACATTATCAGTACTAGTAGGGTTTGTTGTTTTTTCCTGTTCTAATTTTTGTTTAATTGAATTTAACAACGTTTGTTTTAACACCTGAATATAATTTTCAATTTTAGGTAATTCAGCGGTTGGTTGTCTTACCCCTTCAATAATAGTTTCAAATTGACCAGGTCCAATTGTATGATTAACTTTCTGAATCATATAAGGACCGCTAAACATAGGTACGTGTCTTAAATTAAAATACATTGTTGGTTGTATCATAGCATTACCCATCATAAATAATGTACAACTATAACTTCTATTTTTATATAAGTTGTATAGTGAAATATTCTGAGTAGCACCACCAGTACCATTATATAAGTTAGACATTTGTGTTTCAACCGCCAAAGATTCCATTGTCGCCAAACCAGGGTTTTGAGCCACCTGAAATGATTGAAATATTGATTGATTTTGTGGTCCTATATCAACGTTAAACCCGACAACTTTGTTTGATTTATCCCAATCTTTTTTACCTATTTGGTTTTCAAATAGGGGATTATCTCCTTGTCTTGTTAACTCAAACGCATCATCTCTAAATCTATAATCAACATTGTTTTTAATCGCCAATTGTTCACTTGACTTACCCGCATAAAAACAAACTAATTTTGGTGAGGACTCTCTGTAATCAACATTCATAAAATTACCAAATAATGTATTTGCAAACTCTAAAGACCCTTCAGCTCTTGGTGTCGGATTTTTAGACGCATCTTGTACGTTATAAAAATTAACATATGATGGTAAATTCATAATTTGAAAATTATTAATTGTTAATATTGTTGAAATGATTGTGTATAATGGAGTTGTTGAATTCATTCTTTCCGGATGCAACAAATCACTTATTCTTACAATATCAACAAAAACTTTATCCCCAATATTTCTACTCGCTCTATCTAATAATAACACATCCTCAAACAATGTTTTAGTTTTGAAGTCTCCTCCGGCAATCCATTTATCGTTCAATGCCTTAAATGTCTCCCAATGTTCAACTTTTGTTTGGCTTCCCGACAATTTACTGGTAATAATTGCTTCAGGAGAATTATTAACATCAGGTAATTTATTTCTTAGAGATAACATTAAATTCGTAATAGTGTCACTTCTGAACTTATCAACCGATAAAAGATAATCATTCATTGATTTATAAAATTTACCAAAATTTAAAGTATTATCTTTTAATTTTTGAGTTGCATAGATTTTAATAATTGGTGCAAAATTAATAACATTATCAACGTTAAACGCCACATTCAAATCAATAAAAAAATCAGTGATATAAGACCCACTATTTTTATATTGTAATTCAGGAATTTCAGAATAACCCACATATAATTTCAAAGCGTTCCACACATTTGGACGACTGGTTTGAGATGTTATTAAAGTTGTTTGTGGTGGTAAAGCGTTTGGTGTAACAATATTATAATTTTCCCAAGTATATGGGTCTATAATTGGTAAGTTAGAAAATGTGTAAAACAATCTTTTATCAAAATTTGACGGATTACCATATTTAAAAACTACATTGTAGTTTAAGAAATTAGTAAGTTTATTATTAAAATCCAATAATTGTTTTTGTTGAGCATCATTTATTTTATTAGTATATGTCGTACCAGTAATTGCCGCAATTTTCATCAAATCTCTAAATAAAAATTGAAAATTTTTAAATGATTTTTCTGAAGGTACTGAATTAACATTATTTTCATCAGGATTATAATCGTATGTTGATTTTGAAAAGTTTAAGAATTCGGTCTCAAATAAATCTAATACCGATTTTTCAAAAATTGAAAACATCTCACTAATTTCCGTGTACTCATTAGATGTTCCATTAATAGAAAAGTTTTCTTGGTCTCCCTTATCTGAAAATACTTGTTTTAAGTATTGGCTTGGTGTTGGTTTAATTAATTTACTATTATCAAAATAACCATAGTTTGGTGCCGGCCAAAATAATCTAACAGAACCATCATACATCGCTGTGTTACCAGTAACCTCATAAACTAATTTAGTATTTATTCCGGACCCAGAAAAACATTCATTTAATGTTTGATTAATTAATGAACCTTGTGAAGGTATTAAGTATGAAAATTTTTTGTCAAAAGTATTAACATAAACAGACCAAGGAATAACTCTTAAATCTCTTTTAGGTTTACTTGGGTCAAATCCTTCACTTAAATTAATTATCGCTTCAGGAACATAATTCAATGTAACCCCCGAACTAAACCCTAATTGAATGTCCGCATCAGTATAACCTGAGTAAATTTCGAACCCTTGATAAAAAACGTTAAAATCATTAATTAATTTAGGATAAAATCCTGTGTTAATTAATGTTGATGTTTCTAACCCTAAAAACGTATTTTTTTCTAACACAACATCTATTTGTGCACCATCAATCGTTAAAGGATACACTCTTTGTGCTGAATTGGTAACCGGGTCATAATTTTTAACATAACTAAACCCTGACCAAGACTCATTTAAAATATCGTTACCTGTTTCAACATATGTTTTATAACGATGCCAAACTGAACCAATTTTTAATAACCAAGCGTATGGTATCTTATGGATTGCCCCAAATTTTTTCAATGTTGCAAAAATATAATCCAAATCCTTTACAGAATAGGTTGATTCATTACCCGTATATGTTTTATATTTTTCTCTAAGTGTTGATAACGGTAAACTGTTAATAAACAAATAAGCCGACGAAACATATGGATAATTTTCAAAGTTTCTAAATTTTTTAACCCCTTCTTGTATTGAGTTAACAAAATATGGTGTGTTTAACATAGAAACTGTTTGGTTACTACTAACCTGCCCACTATAATCAAAATATCTAAGATTACCTTCAGTTGGTAACTGTTTTTCATTGGTTCTACTAGAATAAAATGTTTTTAAGTTAATATCATAACCTGTTGGTGCAACATCATTTTTAGTTGAAAAATTTGTGAATGGTTTAACACTATCAACACCGGCATTTCCTAAGAAATTAGTAATCACTTTAGAGTTAGTATTATATGTTAAAACATTTTTAGTACTAAATGCCGTTGGGGCATCAGAGATTGATACACCATTTGCAAGATAAGTTTTATCCCAATTTAATCTTGTAAATGGGTAAACATCCAATAAATCAAAACTAGTTGTATTATCATTATTTAAATATTCAACTAATTTATCTTCATTTTTTAATGAAGTAATTGGTGAACCCGCAGGACTCGTTACAACACTTTCACTTATAAAACTAAAACTAGAATTGTTGACAAAGTTTTTAATATACGTAGTATTAAAAATTCCTCTAATAAAATTTTGCCAACTAGCTCCGGTACCATCATTAGACATATGTCTTAACATTATCTCAAAATTTTGACCATTAAACCCAAATTGTTTTAGTTTTTGAATTATAAATGGATTTTGGTTTGTTAAACTGTTAACAATATTTAAACTTTCAATTTCTGATACCACATCTGTTAGAATACCCGTACCATATGTTGATGTTGTAGTTCTAAATAATCTAGAATAGTTGGATGTTAAAAATAATCTTTCAAATATTTCATAGAAAAATTTAACCTCCTCTTTATTAGAATAAACAACATTACTAACAGGATATTCTATAGCATTAACAGAAACTCGTTGAATGTCAATAAGTTCATTAAATATTGGTGTCGGATTTGTAATTTCAGAGTTTTTAGCCGTAAATCCTTTAATAAATTCTTCAACAAATTCTACTTCAGGCCAAACATCATAAAGATACGCCTTTGTTTTACTAACAACATCTGGGTCTCCCGGATATCTAATTTCATATTTTCCCTTACCATTTTCACCATTAGTCGCCACTATAAATTGAGGCCAAGGATAAACAGGGTCGGTTTCATTTTCTTTTGGTTCTTGACTAGCACTTTTAACCGTTTCATCAAAAATTGATAATTGTCTAATTTTACTATTTCTTTGATTCCAAGCTTTATCGTGAATATCATCCATTAATCTTAAAAATGCTTCACCGTTAGCAAAAAGAACCGCTAACACATTTCTTATGTTAGGAATAAATCCAAGACCATTAGTACCTTTATCTAATAATAATTTAGATAATGCGTTTGTTAATGCGTCCTCTATTTTTTGTCTAAAACCGTCTAAGCTTGTAAACATCTGATTAGTTATACCAATAAATGTTTTAGAATTATTTTCAAATTTAAAATAATTGTAAACAGTTTCTGATTTACCATTTACTTGAGTAATGTCCCTACTATTAAATAGAGCTTGATTTTTTACCTCTATCTTAAAATTTTCAATATCTGTTTCACTAGCCGTTGAAACTTTTTTTCTTTGTTTATAACTTTCTTCCCAGTTAATATCGTTTTCGTCTAAATTGTATTTAAAAGTTTTTTCAAGTGTAATTTCAAAAGAAATTGTAGACTTTTCGGTTTTACCATCAATAGTATATGAACCGTCATCACCAACGGTTTGATTAGCCTTTAACTCGTCATTAAATTTCTCAATAATACCTTTTAATTCATTTGGTGCGTTTTTTCTAGAATCTGGTTTATCCTTAAATTCTTTCTTAAAAGTATATACTTTTGTACCATCTGTTGTAACAAAAAAATTTTCAGTATCCATATATTTATTATACCAAGATGGGTCCGAAGAATCTAATCTATAATAGACCTTTTTAGTATATTCTTCCAAAGTTTTTGAATAATTATCCAAATTAGTTAATGGGGTCATATTTTGTTTTGTGAAATTATCTAAAATTTCTTTAACAAACCCCTCTAATTTTTGTCTTAATTGTACAATAGTCATTTCGGGAAAATCATCCGGTATTAGTCCTTTTGATTTATATTCACTATATAATTCTTTAACTTTTTGATAACCCAACTCTACTCTTTTATTTTCTTGAGGTACAAAATTAGAAGGACCCCCTTTTACAGGTTCAATTTTAACTCTTGACGAATACATATAAGGTATTGCCTGTAAATACCCCATCAAAACTTCAGTTAATACCGTATATTTATAAGTGTAAAAAATTAAACTAATTTTAAAATTACCACTTGTGGTGTCATATCTTGATGTAAAACTAGATAACATTAAAGCCATCTTTACTGCTTTACCATAATAACCTTTTATAGTTAAATAAAATAATGGATAGGGTAAATTAAAAAATGCGGCATAAGGTGAATTATTACCCGCCTCAAACATAGCTCTACCTTTAATATCCTCCAACTCCATTGAAATTGTTGGCATAAAATCTAAACCTTGTCTAATTTGGATATTGGTAATACCTAATAACCCGTTATCTATAGACCCAGGTTTACCATTAGATAATATTGTTTGTCTGATGTAATAATCATCAGATTTATTTGGGTTTGAGATTCTTTCAGATTTTGGTTGATTAACTCCGGTACCCGCTAATATATCTTTACCGGTTATTTCATCTGTATAAGCATTATCTAAAACTCCTTTTTCTCCAGGATTAAGAAAATTAATAGACGCAACCGAAATTGTTCTAACTTGGTCATTTGATGCAACACCAAGCGCTAATTTAGTTCTTGGTAAAACTTTACATTCCAAATTAGCGTACATCACTAAATCTTCTTGTTTAACATTTCTGTCTTTAACTTTACCTAAACTATCTATTACTTTATTTGGGTCAACAATTGTTATATTGTTGTAATCAAATTCTACTAATATATTTTCTGAATTATCTACCATAATAAAAGAAGTGATTATCTAACTGATTTTTATAATCTTGTAATGAAGCTACTAAAGGAAATGGGATTGTCAAGATAGAACCATCAGTAATATTCCATTCTTGCCCACCAAAAATTGGATTTGCCATAAGTATTAACCAACCAAAAGTTCCGGAACCATAATATTGTTGTGAAACTTTATCTAATCTTGATTGTCCAACTTTATAAATATATCTTTTATCTGTTGATTTTGAAGGTAAGTCAACATATGGTACAACAGTTTGTCTACCATTAGTTATAAAATCTGAATACCTATTGTATGTATCTCTACTTCCCATTATGAATCGAATTTAACCTTATTATTCCAAGTTGGTGTTGTTATATCTCCGGTTGTAGAATACAACAATTTTATTGCAGCTTCTTGTGTAGCTTTTGTTGAGTCGTTTGCAACTGTCGTATAAGTAAACTTACGCAACTTTCCTTTATTGTATACGGATTTATTAATAAAGTCTAAATAATCATTTGATTTTTTTAATTTTTCAAAAAATCTTTCTTCTTGTCTTAACTCTTCTTTACAACTATCAACAAATTTTTTCATAATTTTATCAAATTTATTACTTAAATTTGAAGGTGTTTTAATTTTTGATAATTCAGTATTTATTATCTTCGATTTGAATGTTCTCAAATTATTATTATCGCTTAAATATCTACCTAAAGCTATGAAAAATCTATTTTGATTTTGATATTGTGAATTTGCTCCCGCATCAAATGCTGAACTACCATAACCTTTTAATGGTGTAAAACAACTTGGACCACTAACCCCAAATAAATCAGTTATAACTTGGGTATTAGGTTTTTGTAAAAATTTGTCGTAATTTTGTAATCTAACCCCAACCGCTTGATAATCTAACCATAATTCTTTATAAGTGTCTTGAGAATCTTTACTACTTGGGTCAACTTCTGTTGTACCTGAAATGTTATAAACTCTAGCTTGATTATTAACTATCTTACCATCAGTTTTTGTTGTAACTAAATTAATTTTATTAAAAACATATACCATATTTTGTTCTTGAACAACGATATCTGAATTTATTTTACTCATAATACCTGAACTGTAACTGTCTTTGAAATCCGATAAAAATTGTCTTAAATTAGTGGTTACGGTTGTCATTACTTGAGATGAAAAACTAAAAGAATTTAATCCCGCAATAATAAAATTACTTTGGTCAGTAATATCAGTATTAATATCAGTAAATAATTGATTTATTTTATCCTGTACTTTTTCAGGTGCTCCATAAATTGGTACTAATATACTTTGACTATCTAAATTAAACTCACCATCTATATATAATCTATTTTTAGTGATTAATTGCCAAACACCATAGTTATATGACTTACTAAAACTTTCAGATTGATTAACGATATTAGTGTAATACTCTTTGGTAATATCTAATAGGTTATCCATAATTGTTTTATATGTAATTTCACCTGTCTGACCACTAGATGGATTTCCAACAGGAATATTAGTTATAATTTCACCAATAGTTGTACCACCATCATTTTGTTGTTGATTATCAACTGGTTTTGATGAAGATTGTTCGTCTATAATTGATTGGAAATATTTTTTATCAATTGCCTTAAAACTATCATCAGTCCATTTAGCTCTTTCATCATATATCTCAGTATTGGCATAATAATTAAATGATAAAGCATTTTGTAATTCCTCAACAGGTTTAGCCAATCCCATACCACCAATCATATCAAACCCCATTGTAACGGTTGCAACCATAGGTTGAACACCGATTCCTTCAGGATTTAAGTCTAACACTAATGGGTCATATGTAAATTGCATTGAATTAGGTATAATTTTAGTGTTATAGAAATCCCCAATTCTTAATATTAACACCGGAGGTGCACCAAATGATGTATTAACAGCATCATTATATTTAGGTTTGTTATCAGTACCAATTGTTGGTATAGTTTCACCAGGTCTAACACATTGATTTAAAAAATTTAATCTACCATTTAATCCTTCAGGTGTCATAGAGTGAAATGCCGGATTAAAATGTTTGATTTTTTGTTTTATATTATCATATATCATCGGACTAGTTTCCTTAATCATTTCAAAATAATCACATTCTGATAATAAATCTCTTAAAATCTTTTTACCAATACCATCTATTAATTTTTCTGTAACACTTTTAGTCGATTTAGGAATTGGAACATTAACACCTGTAACACTTTGTTCTTGTTTTGGTGGTTCCTCTTTTTTTGGTGGTGGAACAGTTACTTTAATAGAACCTATTGCAACACGTCTACAAGCCATCGCTGCCACTGAATAAATCTCAGAGCCGTCATTTAAAACTTTACCTGAATTTGGTCCTGCGGTTGCTTCAATATTATCAGAACAAGAAACTTGTTCCCCAAAACTACCAACAGATGCTGATGTATTTACTGTTCCGTCAGTTGGATTATCAGTTCCACTTGCGGTTTTTGGAAACACAATAGTTTCACCTTCACCCTGAGGGTTTTCACCAATAATTCTAAATTCTTTAGTCAAATACTTACTCAACCCTGTTGTCTTAAAATAATTCTTAACCGAATCAATTCTTCTTGCGGATAATTTTGTATTATAATCCGGTTTTGCTAAAGCCGATGCCGAACCTTCTAAAACTATCGATATAGTACCTTTCTGATTTTCAATAATATCAAGAGCATCTTTAACAAAATTTTCCGCAATTAAATTAAAATTACTTTTAACTACCGTATTAAAAAATGACCCAACATTTCTATTAGTGTCTGTTGTTGAAAAATAATTATTAGCCTTATTTTCATATGTTTTAATATTGGTTTCAGATGTGTATGTATTAAATAAATTTTGGAAATTTTCGGTTGTTGTTACCTGTGTTGTTTTTGGATTAGGTTGGTCATTTTCAAAATAAAATCCAAGATTCACGTATTTTGTGTCAAACCCCCCTGTATACTCAGTTTGTGGTCCAACATCTGTTTGTGGTGGGTTATTAGTGTTAGTGGTGGTATTATCCGCAGGAATTTCAGTTTTAATTTTACCTAATTCTTCCTCAGTTAATCTAGGATTACTTAATATTTCCTGATAAACCTGTAAATCTTTAAGTTTTAATTTATTATATTTTTTAGCTAATTCATATATATCATACTTAGTACATCCCGCAAAGAATGAGTCAAGAATTGAATTCATTTTTTCTCTTCCAACACCTTTTAATTGTTGGTCAACAACTAAATTTAATATTGATGGGTGGTCAACAATCATTTTCCAAGATAATGTACCTGTTCTACTTGTATCTCTGTAAGTATACATTGGTTCAGGTCTACCTAAAAATGATGTTTTATTCCAACTAGCTTGACTTGAATCTGAAAATTTCAAATCATATGGAGGAAACCACATTACTCTACCCCCGTTTGGACCTTGTTCACAAACAGGTAGGTCTTGTACTCTATATCCCTGTCTACTTGATGTTCTCCAAGCTAAGTTCTCAATTGAGAACATATATTTTTTAGCAACAATATTACCTCCCGGACCCGGTTGTAAATTTGAGGAACCTTCTCTTAAAGCCCCACTACCTTTCATTGGAGCAATATTCAAATTATATGTATTATCTAATACCGAATAAGCAAATCTTCTTCCTGTAGTAGTTATACCCTCAGTCTTTTGTAAATCAGCATAAGTATAATAAGGTGTATCTTTTGTAAAAACACGACAATATTCAATTCCAACATCAGCACCCGTTGCATCGTTTTTATAAGACACAACTTGAGACCCTTTAGTCATTTCTTTATAACCATCGTGGAATACTTTACTAACCTGATTAATTGCGTTACCAACGTGTTTTAATCTTGAAATACCTTGAACATTATCAGCAGAATCTATTAACCTTTGAGTTTGGTCAAGGATAGATGTTTCTTTGAATGTAATATTTGTTGATTCACCTCTAGTATAATAACTACTAATTTCATTAAATTGACTATCTTTCGAACCTGAGCCACCCCCCGGTGTTGCGTTAAAACCGGCATTTGATTTATATTTTGGCGATGTCCAAACAAATTGACCACTAATATCACCACTATCATTAAATGATTTAGCTGCTAAACCAAATTTAAGTGTTTCTTGATTACCTTCATATAAAATTCCCAATTCCGACGGTCCGTAAACCGGTGATTGGTCTTGTTGACCAAAAGCATTAACAGGAACTTGATTAGGTGGTGATGTTATTGTTGATGGTTCAGCATTTCTACTACCCACATAATATCCTCCAACTAATGTTCCATTATCCGGATTAATTAAGTTAATAATTGCCTGACCAATACCTAAAATACCACCAAAATCTTTACGATAACTTGGTTGATATCTGTTATAATTTAAGTTTGCAAATAATGCCGACCTCTGTCCATTTCCGGTATTAACTAAAAATATCTCAGAAGGATTTCTTCTTATATTTAATATTGGACCTAAAAAACCACCCGTTAATTGATTAACAACATTTAATGCTGTTGAGGTTTGTTGTGTTTGACCATTTAAAGTATTGTCCTCAAAATAATCTCCCGGAATCGGTGAAACCGGCCAATACGCTCCCGCCAATCTTGTTGCAAAATCAACAGCCGCCAATATAGGATTTTCAGGTACCGTAATTCTCCAATTTCTATAAATTAAAGGTTCTTGTCCTGAAAGTATTAAACTTAACTCAAAAGGGTCTTGTAACCCTTGTAAATTAACCGCACCAATGGTATTTTGAAATATCTCAGAGGCAATAGTACTTTGAAACGCAAAATTTAATTGTATAGCACCAATTTGTGCAATATAAGAATCTTGAGATAATGTACCGTCACTACCATTTGGATTAGTACTCAATAATATATCATAAGGAGAGTAACTTGATGGTACGAAGGTATTTTGATATGGTTGGTGGTAAACAGTACTAGTTATCGTTTCAGATACATAATACATATTATTATATCCACCAATTGGTCCATAAGGGTTTAATATATATGCCGCATCAATAAAAAACTCATTTACTAAATCTAATACCGTTTCATTTGGGTTGTATTCACCAGAATTTGATAATACCGGTAATGGTGCTCCATTATAGGTTATATTCGTATTATAACCACCGTCAGGTCCATATTGATTCAATACATATTGTGATGGAGCAAACGAATCATTAGCAATTAAACCATCCGGAGAATCAATAACATTAGATTGATTAATTACCGGTTCATATGTAACATTTCCACTTGGGGGTGTATATACTCCCGGAACCGTATATGGTGGTAGGTTTTTTGTTATTAGAGAATTTCTAAAAGATGATGATGATGCAAATGATAATGTACTTGGCATTTTTTATTGTTTATCTATAAATAGATTATTATTTAATTTATCCGTTCATACTTGTTACGTATGGGTTCATTTTTTTTCTAACAGAGGCTTCAGGTGAGAATCTTTGCATACCTAAAGTTGCAACTTCAACAATTTTTTCTTTAAGTGCGGTATTATTAAACGCTCTCTCCAATTGAGCCATATCTATATTTTGATTTGAATCTAATTTTAAGTTAAAATTAATATCCATTGTTGAATTCATTGATTGTGATGTATCATTCACCATCCCCATATTATTATCAATAGAAGTTAATTGTTTAACAGCTTCTAAAAATCTTTCGGCACCTGTTCCTCCAAATATAGTATCCGCAGGGTTTGTTACTAAATTTCGACCATTAATCATAAAATCCTCAACAGGTGTGTCCACCGCCGCAGTACCTTTCAGTTCATTATCCACTAACTTTTCTAAAGATTTTGCAATAATTTGAATATATGGATTGTCAGAAGTTAACATATCCTTACCGGCTGCTTTAGCACTTTTTATAGTATCGTCTTTAAATTTTCCAAAATACCCCGATGCCGAATCAAAAGATGTTTGTAATGTTTTTAACGCTTCCGGTAATGATTTTTTACCCGAAACAAGTTCATTAATAGTATTTAACATCCCACCAACGTTTTTGTTAATACCTTCTCTAAGTGTTTTTATCTGAGTAGATTCATTATCAAAAGTTTTTCTAAATGCTGCCGAAAAATCTCTTGGGGCTTGTTGTAATTGTTGTCCCGGAACTGAACCTGCCATAGCAAATCCACCCTTACTAGCAATTGCCGCAATATTTGCCCTTATATCCTTAAGATTAGTTAATTGGTCTTTAGCGATAACTTCCATTGGTTTAGACTCACCAGATTTAGCAATTTGTTTAATATCGTTTTCGTCTAATTTTGTAACATCTTTTGTTTGTAATCTACCTTCTTTATCACTAAACGATATTTCAAATCCGTCACCTTTTGCATTCATTTCCGCCAAATTAGCAATCATTTTCCTTTGGTCTTCAGTCGCAATATTAGGAAACGAAATCTTTCTCATTTTTTCATCTAACTCCTTACTTCCTAAAGCCATTTTAGTAAGAGTTTCATATGGTATGTTCATTGCACTCGCAATTTCCATAAATTGTCTTTTAGCTCCGGGTAAAATTTCAAATTTACCTGCTTTGTTCATTTGAACAAATTGTTGAGTCATTTGAACAATTTGGTTTTGAAGTTCTGTTGGGTCATTTGCCGATAAATCCATTAATCTTAATGGGTCTAATAAATCACTTTGTGCAACACCCAATCTTTGTAATGCTGCCGCCATTTCTATAGCACCATCAGGTTTAAATACCGTACTCGCAAATTGATTAATATCTTTCATATCAATTCTCAAAGAAACCGCTTGTGCCGCCATTTTAGCTAAACCTTCAACTCCTCCAACAAAATTATACTTGTTCATCATTTCAGTGTTTGCCAAAACTTGTGTTGAAACGGCATTAGCATTAACACCTATAGCTCTTGCAGAATCAATAACCGTTTGCATATCTTTACCCGCCTGATAGGCCGAAGACCCGGCGTTCTTAAATGCTGTTACGATAGCTCCAACCTTTTGTCCTGAAAGTTCTTCAGCAGCATATAATTGAGCGTAAGCGTCTTTATTTAAAATAATATTCCTATTTAAACTTTCAGCAACACCTTTTTGAATCAACGCAATATCATTAAATTCACCACCTAACAACTGTACGGAAGTAACCGCATCTGCCATAGCAGCTTTAAGACCCATAATATTATCACGACCTATTGCAAAACTTTTATTAACTTCGTGAGCCTTTTCATCAAGGTCATTCATTATTTTCATAATTGCGTCTGGTGAAATATTTGATTTTAAAGCATTTCCATATTCAGCAAAAGCCGCTTTAATACTGTCGTTAATTTGTTTTACTATATCCGCCATTTAAAATGTGTTTATATATAAATACACCAAGTAGGGTTTTTTGGTTAGACCCCAGTTGGTGTATTATCTTCAATTATTTTATTTATAAGGTATTTTCTAACATAAGTCGGCATTATGTAAAAATCCGTGTAGGAAATTTTAATAAATTTAGACATTAAATAAAATTCCTCAATTAGAAGTTGTCGGTGATTAGAAGAAAGGGCGAAAAAACTCCACCCCAAAGGCAATCTCGAAAGATACCAATTCTCCGGAAGGGGCGATTGCTGTTCTCGTTAAATCTAACGAAGGTTCGTTATCTCTCATAAAATTTCTAATAAACTTTGAGTCCATAATAGGTAAAGTGTCAACAAACATCGCAATATCACCAGGGTTTACCGACCCATCAATTTCAATAATTTGTTTTTGTAGTCTCCAAGTAACTCTTGGGGCTGTTCTACCTGCAGGATATGATTCAACCATTTTATCAATATCAATATTATCTGAATAAGTTAACGGTCTTAATTTAACAGTAACACCGGTTTTTGGTAATCTCGTTTGAAATAAACCATTTTCATCAGGTTTATTAGCTGTTTGTTTGATGTTTAATTCATCTAAAATAAGTGTATGTGGAAATTGTTTACCTGTTTGTGGGTCAGTTAAATTTACAGTATATTCAGGACCAAATGAAGTGTTTCTCAAAAATATAAGAATTGCTTCGATATCACCGTTTAACAATTCTTCCGGTCTTAAATCGTGTTCATATATTTTATTTCGTAATAATGAAATTACAATATTATCTTTATTTCCTTGTGTTGCACCCATCAAGAAATTTTCATCAGAAGCCGTTAAATAACCAACTTTTAATGTTTTTTTCTTAGATTTGTAAAATACACCACCAGTTGGTAATGTAACAATATCGTGAGGTAAGTTAAAATTTTGCGTTCCCGCGTCTATAATATTTTGGTCCATAATAATTAGGTTTTATTATAAAATATACTTCACATTTGTTTTTTATCAATATAAAATAAAAAAATCCACATATTTCTATGTGGATTAATAATGTTTTTATATAATAATTAAATTAGTATACCAAAATACAACGGTCCATACGTAGTGTTGCCGTAATAGAAGCTAAAGCGTCTTGACTATAACTTAAAGAATCAAAATTAACATCAGATAAGAAAGTACCTTCTAACACCCATTTCTCAACAACAACTCCTGTTGGGTCTAACATTTCTAAATCAACATTTTTCTTATAACCCGCAGCATAACCCATACGACCTGTAACAGATTCAGCACATAGACGTACCCATTCCATTAGTGCTTGAGATGCTGAAGGACCAATTGGGTCTCTAAACTTAACGTTAATGGTTCCCCAAGTAAAACGTCCCGCAACATATGTTGATGTGTTTAAGAACTGAATTTCGGTTGCACCGATAGTTATATGTGGTCGAGCCGCACTTTCTACAAACCATTCGTTAATTCCTAAAGTTGATGGAAAACGAACAATGAACCTATTCTGTCTTTTTGGTTCATACGGTATGGGCATTTTCATTAATAAATCAGCCATTTTCTATTTGTTTTTAATTTTATTTTATTTATTTTGTTTATTATAAATATTACCTATTAATTTTTTTTCTATTTACATTATAAATTAAATTTTCTATCATTCTAGAAATCCTAGTTATTATAATTAATTATTTAATAGTTTTATTTATAATAATTAATTTAAAATTCTTTTTTTATTCCTCCTGCTGTTAAATATACTTTAACTATATTATCTGGGTCGTTCTCATAATCTTTTTTTACAATTTCCGCATTTTTTACATCGTCATCAAAAAAAATTACTTTTGGTGCAAAAAAATTACTTATCTTATTTTTTAAAAAGGCCTTTTTCTGAATATAATTAGACATTGCCCTAACATATTTAACAAACTCTCTTACTGCCATTTTTTTTAATGGTTCTACTTTAGCTGCCGACCCTTGTCCGTAAGTTACTGGATAAAATTTACATAAATCCAAATATTCACGAATCATTTCTCTTTTAGATATATTTTCTTCATCCGCTAAATCACGATATTTTTCTAAATTTCTAACCAATTCATTAGAATCTATACCATTCATATTTGAAACTATGTAATTATAACAACCCTCTTTTAATACTGATGGTGTGTGTCCCCTTGCTGTTACAATAGAAAAGATTGAACCATTATTAATCGCCTCTACAAAATCAGGCCAAGCCGCTGCCGGTTTAGCCGTAATAGCATCGACAATAAATTGTTTATCACCTTTAACTCCGAACCAATTGTAAGCGTCTTCAGCAAATCCAACAATTGTATGTCCATCAAATTCAAATGGTTCTTCACCAATTTTTTCTCTGTAAGTTGCAAAATCTTCCGTAGACATACCAACTTCATCACCATCTTCATCTATTAATATTATTTTGGTTGGCATCGATACTATGTTATCATCCCAATCAAACGCATAGTAATTTTCATCCGGAGCACCAAACTCATCAATTCCTTCAACTATTTTATTTTTTAACATAATTTTATATTAAGGCTTATTATGACCCACTATTACAATGGGTCATAATTTTTTTTATTATATATTCTCGAAAGAAGCTCCTGTTGGAGTAATATAGAA
>Ga0315904_10005566_pt1 | contig 17472 bp, 6 predicted proteins | sample LakEriMetagenome_6_FD_203529 | JGI IMG/M metagenome (GOLD analysis project Ga0315904, IMG submission 203529) | Freshwater fungal communities from buoy surface, Lake Erie, Ohio, United States - Buoy 12 MA120 | ecosystem: Environmental > Aquatic > Freshwater > Lake | place: USA: Lake Erie, Ohio...
GAAGATTTCGAATCGGAATTGCAACGTGCCCAAAGTGAAGCGCTCAGTGCCTTTGGCGACGATGCGGTTTTCATTGAAAAATACGTTTCAGCCCCGCGGCATATTGAGTTTCAGGTGATGGCCGACCGCCATGGAAACATCTGCCATCTGTTTGAACGCGAGTGTTCCATTCAACGCCGGCACCAGAAACTGGTGGAAGAAGCACCGAGCCCGGTCATGACGGCGGAACTGCGCCAGCGCATGGGCGATGCCGCGGTGAATGTGGCCCGTGCCTGCAACTATACCGGTGCCGGTACGGTGGAGTTTCTTGTCAGCGGTTCGGGCGATTTTTATTTCCTCGAGATGAATACCCGCCTGCAGGTGGAACATCCGGTTACCGAAATGATCACGGGTGTTGATCTGGTAAAGGAGCAGATACGCGTAGCGGCGGGACTGCCGCTCAGCTTCAGCCAGGAATCACTGCAGATCAACGGACATGCCATCGAACTGCGTGTTTGTGCGGAAGATCCGGCCAATGGATTCTTGCCCGATATCGGGCGCATCACCGAATACAGCATTCCGAAAGGGCCGGGTATCCGTGTCGACGATGCCATGGAATCAGGCCTCGAGATTCCTGTCTTTTACGACAACATGATAGCCAAGCTCATCGTATGGGCCGGCAGCCGCGACGAAGCAATGGAACGCATGCAGCGCGCTATATCGGAGTACCGTTTGAAAGGCATTGCCACAACCCTGCCTTTTGGCCGCTTTGTGATGGCGCACCGGGCTTTCCGTGAAGGCAATTTCGATACTTCCTTTATTGAACGCTACTTTACTCCTGAGCAACTGCATCTTCCGCTCAATGAAGACGAGGATGCAGCTGCTGCCCTCGCCGCTGTGCTGGCCTGGAGCGCAGAAACCCAGTCTGCGGCTGTGTTGCCCGCCTTGCAAACAGCAAACTGGCAACAGGCCCGCAAGCAACTCCGCTGACCCTTGCGATACCGCTGATTTGCTGACTTTGGCGGAAGGTGTAAACGGTATAGACAATCCTGTGACCGTTCCTGAAACCGGGGGCGACGTTGTTCAATTCCGGATAGCAAAGGAGAAATGTGACTGTAACTTTGATCTCATCAAACGCCCACAACCATGATCCGCGCACTGGCCATAGACGACTTTCACCCGCTTCTCCGCGAAGTGCTGGAGGCGGCAGGTCTGGTGTACATCAATATGGAGGGTATCGATCAGGCAGGTGCAAAAACCTTGCCTGAACATGAAGTATTGCTCGTTCGCAGCAAAATTCAGATTGACAATGCCTGGCTGGCGGCCCATCCGTTTGTGAAGATGATTGCGCGGGGCGGAGCCGGATTAGACAATATAGATGAAGCGGCCTGCGCGCTTCGGGGTGTTCAGGTAGTGCACGCAGGCGGTGCAAACAGCGATGCGGTGGGAGAGCAGGCGGTAGGTATGTTGCTTGCGCTGACCCATCGCATTGCCAGCGCCGACCGCGAAGTGCGCAACGGTCTCTGGAGGCGCGAGGCCAACCGCGGCATAGAACTCAGCGGCCGCACAGTCGGCATCCTGGGCTATGGCCATACCGGTCGTGCCTTTGCCCGCCGAATTGCTGCCTTTGGAACGCGTAACCTGGCCTACGACAAATACCTGGATCATTACGGCGACGGCTCAGCCATTGAAGCAACCCCGGAACAGTTATTTGCCGAAGCAGAAATACTCAGCCTCCATGTACCCTTGACCGAAGAGACCCGGTTCATGGTGAATGCCGATTACCTCAGCCGTTTTCAACGCCTGCGGTATCTGCTCAACCTTTCCCGCGGTGAGATTGTGCGGACTTGTGATGTGGTTGCTGCCCTTGAAAGCGGAAAGCTTGAAGGTTTTGCAGCAGATGTACTGGAGGTGGAACCGCCTCATCGCGCCGCTGCCGAAAATCAAACCTGCTTTGAACAACTCTTTGCCTCTCCCAAAACGGTGCTAACACCGCATGTGGGCGGCTGGACGGCTGAATCTTATGAGCGCATTTCAGCCGTCCTTGCGCAACGCATTCTGGCCGAACTTCAGCCGTATGCCAAATTGCCTGAACCCCTATTGGATTATTTGAAAATTTGGGAGAATTTGCGCCCTTGCTAAAAAACTGTCAACGAGAAAAACAGTGGATATGAAGAAAAAGATACACGCATGGCTTGCCACCGCAGTTCTTGCCGCTTCAGCGCTCAATCTGAGTGCACAAACCGGCTACGGAGAATTGCGCGGAACGGTAACGAATGCCAGCACCCGCCAAGCCATTGTGGGCGCAACCCTCAAGCTGGTGAAAGACGGTGTGGAAGCTGGAAAAGTTACAAGTGGTAATGGAGGAAGGTACTATTTCAAGACACTCGACCCGGGTGTCTATGAACTGATCACCACCTTCAACGAGATGAATCCTGACACGATTGACGTCAAGATCATTGAGAACGTACCTCAGCAGGAAGACATCCAGCTCCAGCCGAAAGAAACTTCGATGGGCGGTGTACGCATTACGGTAAAACGAACGACCAAGAAGGTAATTGACCGTTCGGGTAACACTGTCGGTATCACGCGTGATGAACTGGTGAAAATGGGTAGCCGGAGTGTGAACAACATCGCCATTGCTAACGCAGGCGGCGTGGTGAACACCGCTCAGGGTATCAGTTTCCGTGGTTCGCGCGCCGACGGTACCGCTTATTACGTGGACGGTGTGCGTGTAATCGGCAACCTCACCAGCATCCTCGCTGGTCAGCAGCAGGTTACAGTTATCCAGGGTGGCGTACCGGCGCAATACGGTGACTTCACCGGTGGTGCGATCAGCGTTACAACCCGTGGTATTTCCCGCAACTATATCTCCAGTTTTGAAGCCATCACCTCACAAGGCCTCGACCCTTACGGTTACAACCAATTGGAAGGCTACCTTTCCGGTCCGCTCCTGATTGCTAACAAAGGCAACAAGCAAAAGGAATTTGTTCGGCTTGGCTTTTCTGTATCCGGCAACGTAAACTACACGAAAGATCCTTCTCCTACCCGCACCGGTGTGTATGTGGTGAAGGAAGACAAACTCCGCGAGATTGAAGACAATCCGCTGGTAGCCACACCCCAGGGTCTGGTCCACAGCGGGAACTTTCTCCGCATGGATGACCTGGATTTGCTGCGTGCGCGCCCCAATTCAGCTGCCAGCACCGCTGCTATACAGAGCAAACTCGTTTATCAGTTCAATAAGCAAACCGACCTGACAGTTTTCGGTAGCTACTTCGGACAGATGGCGTATGCAGCGAACAACTCCATCATGAACTTCGGATTGAATCCACGCACCGACCGTTCAACTGTTCGCACCTACGCACGATTCACTCAAAAGCTCAAGAACTCTGAGAATTCTCCGATTCAGAATGCATTCTATACCATCCGTCTGGACTACCAGAATTCATTCGCCAAGACGCGCGACACGCGCCACATGGACAACCTGTTTGATTATGGCAACCTCGGCACCTTCACACGTTATCCTACCGATGCATTTGCGTTCTCTCATGGCGACGCTTCAGGTAACCCGAACCGTCAGCCCAAGCAGGTAAAAGACCAATTCGGCAACACCGTATTTATCCGCGATTACTGGGAGCAAATTGGTTTCCGCGATACCTTGGTGACATTCGCGCCCAGCGGTTTGAATCCTCTGCGTTCGCGCTACACCACCAATCTGTATGATTATGTGGCAGGTTTGGGTGGAAGAATCACCAGCGATAACCAGATCGTTTCGCTCCAGGGCCTCCTCAACGGTATGAACCCGCCAAACGTTTACTCTTTGTGGACTACTCCAGGTGCTGTAACAGCCAACTGGAGCAAGAGCCAGACTGAGCGTGTAACCGTGTTTGCAGTAGGTGAATTCCAGGTTAAAGGCAAAGAAGAGAATGGCCGTGTGAAGACTCCACACGACATTCAGTTCGGTTTCAGCTACGAGCAGGAAACAAACCGCGCATACGGCCTTGGCGCCAACGGACTTTGGATGCTGATGCGTCAGCTTGCCAACAAGCACATCGGCGAACTCGACGTGAACAACCCGATTCTGAGCTACGACCAGTGGGGTGTGTTCCAGGACACTGTTCGCTACAACCGCCTGATCAATTCAGCTGAACAAAGCGTATTCGACCGCAACCTCCGCAACAAGCTGATGGCAGAAGGTGCTAAAGACGTATACGGCAATGCCATCAACGAGCGCACTTTCCTTGATGTGAACAGCATGGCTCCTTCAACCTTCTCACTCAACATGTTCAATGCGGATGAGTTGCTGAACAACGGTAATGCCTATGTAAGCTATTACGGTTACGATTACCTCGGTAATAAGGTAAAAGGACGCCCAGCGATCGATCGCTTCATTTTCGACCCAAACAACCGCACCATCGGCGCCTTCCAGCCCGTTTATATCGCCGCCTGGGCACAGGATCAGTTCGCCTTCCGCGACCTCGTGCTGCGTCTCGGTGTGCGTGTTGAACGCTACGATGCGAACCAGCGCGTGCTCGACGATCCGTACAGCTTGTACCCGATGCGCACCGCGGCAGAACTGCAGACGCTCATCAACAACGGATCATTCCCCGATGGCAACTACAAGATTCCCGACAATATTCAGGGAGATTACAAGGTATACGTAAACGACATCAATTCTCCCCAGCGCATCATTGGTTTCCGCGACGGCGTTCGCTGGTACGATGCACAGGGCGGTGAAGTAAACAACCCTGAAATCCTCGCCAACCAAACCAGCAATGGCCGTATCGCGCCTTTCCTGGTAGACCCGAATAACCAGCAGATCACACCGGCTTCCTTCAAAGACTTTACGCCGGCGATCAACGTGCTGCCCCGTATCTGGTTCCAATTCCCGATCGACAAGACCCGCTTGTTCTATGCCAGCTACGATGTACTCGCTCAGCGCCCGAACGCTGGTGCATCATTCCTCACCATCGACGAACTGTTCTACCTGCGCAACCGCCAGGGCAGTATTATCTCCAATGGCGATCTGAAACCCCGTATCAAAACCGACTACGAGGTGGGCTTCAAGCAGCAGATTGGCAAGAGCAGCGGTCTTGAGTTGACTGCCAGCTACAGCGAAATCCGCAACGACTTCGGATTGTACCAGATCAACCAGGGTTATCCCGTTACGTACATCACTTACCGCAACATCGACTTCAGCACCGTGAAGAGCTTCCGTGTGCAGTATATAATCTCTGAACTCGGTCCGGTGAGTCTTACCGCGAACTATACGCTTCAGTTTGCTGACGGTACCGGTTCTAACATCAACTCGCAGCAGGCGCTGATTGCATCCAACCAGCCCAACCTGCGCACCATGATTCCGCTTGGTGAACTCGACATCCGTCACGCCATCAAAGGCGTATTCAATATCGGATGGGACGGTGGTAAAGATGCGTACGGCCGCAACCGCTACAAAGGCCCGATCGTTGGTGGCAAGGAAATCTTCCGCAACACCAACCTGAACATGATGTTCTTCGCGCTGAGCGGCGCACCTTACACACCGACAACACAGCCTGTACAGATTGGTGCAGTTGACCGTGCCCAGATCAAAGGTTCACCTTTCGGAGCGCGCCTGCCCTGGCAGTTCACTGTGAACGCGAACCTGAACAAAGCCGTTACCATCAACCGTGGTGACCGCCGCAAACCGCTCGAAGCCAACATCTACCTCTGGGTTGAAAACCTGCTCGATGCCCGCAACGTAGTAAGTGTGTTCCAATACACTGGTCTGCCCGACGACGACGGATTCCTCAACTCTCCCCAGGGTCAGTTGGCTATCCAGCGCCAGATCGACGCCCAGAGCTATGTAGATCTTTACCGCGCACTGCTCCAGACGCAAGCCGGAAACTTCACTGCCCCCCGCACCGTTCGTCTCGGTGTACGTTTCAACCTCAACTGATTTAGCAGAAAGGAAAAGTGATTATGAAAAACGTGAAAAGTATAGGATTGGCTGCCTTGCTGCTCGTGCCCTTCGCCATGCAGGCAAGGCCGGTAGTGAACATCAACCCGAAATCGAAACAGGTTAACCAGGACAACCGGATGAACATGTTCGCGAATACCTGCGAACCTGCTTCTCAAAGTGCCGACCTGGACATCAACAACGTCCGCACCAAGATTCTGAACGGTGGCGACATGTGGTGGGATTTGAACAACCCGAAATATGAAATTCCGAAGGTTTCAGACGCGAACACCGTGCGTAAGCATGCCCTGTTCTCCGGAGCGCTTTGGATTGGTGGACTGGATGATGGTGGCAACCTCAAGCTGGCCGCTATGACTTATCGCCAGCGCGGTTCAGACTTCTGGCCCGGTCCGCTCGATACCACAACCGCAGCTACAGATCCGCAACGTTGTAAAGCATACGACCGCATCTGGAAGGTAACCCGCACAGAAATGGAGGAAGCACAGGAAGGCGGCTGGATCAGCCCGTCTACCGGCATCTCCGAATGGCCTGCAGGTTTCAACCGTCCGTATGCTACCAGCAGCACAGAACCCCGTTCGCTTGCACCTTTTAAAGACATCAACGGCAACGGTATTTATGAGCCTTTCCAGGGTGAACACCCGGTGCTCGATCCGCGCCGTCCTATTTCAGAAAATGGTGTAGACAAGCAGCCCGATATGATGCTTTGGTTTGCTTATAATGACAAGGGCAATATCCACTCTGAAACCCAGGGTGTTCCGATTGGCCTCGAATTGCATACCACAGCTTTCGCCTTCGCTACCAACGACGAGGTGAATAACATGACCTTTTACAGTACTGAGGTAATCAACCGCTCTTTCAGCAAACTGAACCGTACCTATTTCGGTCAGTGGGTTGACGCGGATTTGGGTAACTACGCAGACGACTATGTAGGTTGCGACGTTTCCCGCTCACTCGGCTATTGCTATAACGGTGACGAAGACGATGAAGGCGTGCTCGGTTACGGCCTCAATCCGCCTTCCGTGGGTGTTGACTTCTTTGAAGGTCCGCGCGATTCTGCCAGAAATGAACTCGGTATGAGCGCGTTCATGTATTACAACAACGACAACAACCCGATCAATGGTAACCCGGATCTTGCCCAAGAATTTTACAACCTGCTGCAGGGCAAATGGCTGGGTGGTCAGAACGTTACATTTGGTGGAAACGGTATCGGCGGAAGCCGCATCACCCGCTACATGTTCTCAGCCGGAACCGATCCTGAATTCCCCGGTGAATGTTGGGATGAACGCGGATCGGGCAACCGTCCCGGTGACCGCCGCTTCTTGCAGGTATCCGGTCCGTTTACCTTGTTCCCGGGTGCGGTGAACCGCGTAACCACCGGTGTGGTGTGGGCGAGAACAACTGCGGGTGGAGCAGGCGCGCCATGCGCAGGCAACGCCCAGGGTTCTCTCAGCTTGCTGCGTCTTGCCTCTGATAAGGCTCAGCGCCTCTTCAACAACAACTTTAAGATCCTCGACGGTCCTGACGCACCAGATGTTGAAATGCAGGAACTCGAAGGTGAGCTGGTGATGAAACTTATCAATACCAACTCTGATAAAGTTGAACGCTATTCTGAAAAGTATATCAACGAAAACAACAAGGCACTTACTTACCGCTTCCAGGGCTATATGATTTACCAGCTCAAGGATGCGTCAGTAAACACAGGTGACCTGGACAATATTGACCGCGCCCGCCTGCTTTACCAGTGCGATATCCGCGACAATTTTGCTCAGATCATTAACCGCGTTTACGATCCTACAGTAAACGCTTACATCCCCGAAGAAAAGGTGAACGGTGAAAACCAGGGTCTCCGCCATTCATTCAGCATCAAGAAAGACCTGTTCGCGCAGACTGCCAACCAGGGCCTGGTGGATTTCCGCACCTATTATTACATGGTGCTTAGCTATGGCGTGCTGACAGACGATACCTTGTCTACTGAGCCGATCCAATTCCTGGCAGGTCGCCGGAACATCCAGGTGCTGCGTGGTATTCCCCACAAAACTGATCCTGAAAATTCTGGTACTAAGTTGAATGCAGGCTATGGTTCAGGACCTGCTCTGAAGCGCATTGAAGGTCGTGGTAACGGTGGCAACGTGCTTGAGTTTTCAAAAGAAACAATCGACGAGATCCTGACCAATAACTTCGCACCGAACCCTGTTTATATGGGTGGAAACGGTCCGGTAAAAGTGAAGGTGGTTGACCCGCTGAAGGTTCCCAAAGGCGACTTTGAATTGATCTTCCGCGAGCGTCGTCCTTCTGCCAACACCACTCCCAAAGACACCATCACCAAATTCAGTTTCTGGATTCTGGTGAACAAGACCACCGGCGACAGCGTATACAGCGATACCACCATGAACTACAAGTTCGAGTCGCTGCAAGGCCGCCCTGCGGTTACCAATAATCCAAGCCCAACTTTCCGCAATCAGCGCGTTTCGCTTGCCGACTGGGGTCTGAGTATCGAAGCCGAACAAGTTTCGAACCCGGGCGATAACCCGAATGGCGATGTGCAGAATGGTTTGATTGAATGGAGTGTTGATTGGGAAGATCCGGGACGGCAGTGGTTAACAGCCGTAACGGACAACGATGCTGCCCAAGGCGCGAACATCTGGCAGAACTGGATTCGCTCCGGTAACGCTGGACGAGGTTCGACGTTCTCTCCCTATGAACACGACATGCTCGACGCCAATGCCAACCCGCTCGATCCGAACGGGAGCCTGGAGAAAATCTGGGGCGGACGTGTTGCACCTTATGCATTAACGGCAAGGGCTCCCTTCGATGCAACATCGAACCGCAATACTTTCGGTTTTGCCTGGAGAAACAGCGCCGTATCCGATAACCCGCTGACTGAACTCGCCAGCATCGATCTGGTGATAACACCTGACCGCAGCAAGTGGAGCGAATGTATCGTTCTTGAGATGGCCGACGAGCAAGTGAAATCTGGCACAGAAGGGCAGATGGACAAATTCAACATGCGCTGGGGAGCCAGCCGCGACCGCAACCTGCAGCCCGCTGCCGGCCAGGGCCGCAGCTTCTTCCCCGGTTATGCCGTAAACCTCGAAACCGGTGAGCGTCTGAACATCGCTTTCGGTGAAGACAGCTACTTGCCCGGCGAGAATGGTCGTGACATGATCTGGAACCCGACCTCAACCTTCTTCAACGACAACGGTAACTATCCGGCCCTCGGTGGCAAGCACTTCATCTATATCTTCGGTACCGGTTACAGCTTCGGCGTAAACCGCACCGTGAAAGGTCAGCCTTACCCCGCAGGACTCAATACGTACCAGACTACCTTGTTGCCTGCTACTGCAGGAGCCAGCCCGGGAACGATTGACAAGCGCCGTGTGCTTTCACAGGTAATGTGGGTTATCCCAACCCTGGCAGCAGCAGGATATGAAGTAAAGGACGGTGTTCCTCCGACAGAAGTGAAGATCCGCATCCGTATCAAAAAGGCTTACACTACCCAGGAAACTTCTGCCACTCCGGTAAACAACAACCTGCCGATGTACAGCTTCAACTCTGCGGATATTGCCCCTGAAATCAGCACCGAACACGGCCGCAAGTCGCTCGACCTGGTGAACGTGGTTCCTAACCCGTACCGCGCATACAGCAAGTACCAGACCAGCCCGATCGATGCCCGCGTGAAAATTACCAACCTGCCTCCTAACTGCACGATCAGCATCTACAATGTGAGTGGTTCGCTCGTGCGTCGGATTGAAAAGGCCGATGAGCGCACATTCGTTGATTGGGATCTGAAGAACCAGGCCAGTGTGCCGATTGCGAGCGGTCTTTACATCATCCACGTCAATGCACCTGGTATTGGAGAGAAAGTCGTGCGCTGGTACGGTATCATGCAGGCCATTGACCTTGATAGTTATTAATCCGGATCCACAGAACAACCTAAGAGAAGAAAACCAATGATCAACCTGAATAAAATCGCACTCAGCCTGGCACTTGCATCATCAGCCGTGGCATTTGCCGGCAACCCCGATCGACAGGGGCAGGCGGGTGCGCAACAGCTCGTGGTGAATGGATGGGGCCGGAGTTCCGGTCTCGGCTGGTCTGGCATGTCAACCGTGCGGGGTGTTGAAGCATCGTACATGAACATCGCCGGTCTTTCCAAAGCGAATATGACTGAAGCTGCCTTCACACGTACGAATTGGCTTAGCGGGAGCGGACTGAACATCAATAGTTTCGGTTTCGCACAGCAACTGGGCAACGGAAACACCCTCGGTGTGAGTGTGCAGCAGTGGGGCGTTGCGCCAATCACTATCACCACTGAAGATCAGCCTTATGGCGGTCTTGGGACATACCGCGTGAGCATGACGAATATCGGCGTGGGTTATGCGCGTAAGTTCAACGACCAGATTTCGGTGGGCATGATGTTCCGCGGCGTGAACGAAGGCATTCCGGATGCGCGCGCATTGGGCGTGAGCCTGGATGCAGGTGTAATGTACACCAATACATCAGACCCGACTTCTACCGTTAAGACGAACGATATCCATTTTGGTATCGTGCTTAAGAACATCGGTCCGGATATGCGCCACACCGGCGACGGGCTGAGCACCAAGGCGGTTGTGCAGAACGGTGATTACACTAAGACAGTGCAACACCGTGTTGACCGCTTCCAGTTGCCTACTGTATTGGCAATGAGCGCCGCTTACGATTTGCGTCTCGACGGTGATCCTGACGCGTATTATCATCGCCTTACTGTAGGTGCCGGATTTGCGAACCATGCTTTCCAGGCAAATGAAACCAGTCTTGGTTTGGAGTATGCTTACAACAACTTCATTTCGACGCGCCTTGGTTTCACTTACCAGGAAGGTATTTTCAACTACGACACACGGATTACCGCCTATACCGGTCTTACTGCAGGTTTGTCACTCGACATTCCGTTCAGCACCGGCAGCGGGGAAAAATCCAATCTCGGTATCGATTACAGCTATCGCGCCACCAATCCTTTCGGAGGAACCCATTCTTTCGGTGTGCGCATAGACCTGAACTACGAAACCGCTAACTAATTCAGCATTAATACCTAATTTTGCAGGTGTTGCACCCTTTGACCGGGGTGCAACACTTTTTTTTTAACCCTCTAAGAAGAACGATTATGGGAGAGATAACCTACCTGACCAAGGAAGGTCTGGAGAACCTGAAGAACGAACTGAACCAACTGAAGAGTGTGGAGCGTCCGCGTATTTCCAAAGCTATAGCTGAGGCCCGCGAGAAAGGCGACCTCAGTGAAAATGCAGAATACGATGCTGCGAAAGAAGCACAGGGTATGCTTGAAATGAAAATTGCACAACTTCAAACCTTGATGGCCAACGCGCGCCTGATTGATGCGTCAAAAGTGGATACCAGCCGAGTGACCATTCTTTGTTCCGTGAAAGTTAAAAACCATAGCCTGAAGAAGGAATTCACCTACATGCTTGTGAGTGAAAAAGAAGCGGATATAAAGCTTGGTAAGATATCTGTCAAGTCGGCTATTGGTGGGGCTTTAATGGGCAAGGAAAAAGGTGATATCGTTGAAGTGCAGGTGCCGGCCGGTATGATGAAATTGGAAATCCTCGATATTTTCCGCTGATGCCCTCTTTGTTCACGCGCATTGTGCAAGGGGAAATTCCGGCACATGTGATCCTGGAGGATGAAAACTATTTTGCTTTCCTCGATGTGTTTCCTTTGGTGGAGGGTCATGTGTTGGTGATTCCCAAGAAGGAGGTTGATTATCTATTTGAACTGGACGATGAGACCCTGGCAGGTCTTTTTACCTTTGCCAAACGTGTAGCCGTAGCTGTAGGCAAGGCCATTCCATGCCGCAAGGTCGGTGTTTCAGTTATCGGCCTGGAAGTACCGCATGCGCATGTGCACCTGGTGCCCTTGCAACAGGTTGATGACATGAATTTCTCTAAGCCAAAGCTGAAGCCTTCCAACGAAGAACTGGCCGCAGTAGCTGTGCGTATCCAGGCTGCTTTGTAATACCTGAGCCGTTCTTACGCGCTTATAAACGTGTAAGTTCGCTGTGTAAAGTGTTGAAAAACAACATGATGCAATTTTGTGCCCATTGCCATTGGCCTCGGGTACTTGCATAGAAAGGTTATCCGTAACGAGCATTGCAGTGACTTTTATGCATTGTTCGTATGTTTTTACATGTTCGTTTCTTAGGGTTGCTCGTGTGCATGTGCACCGGTTTGTTATTGGAATGCAGGGCGCAAGCCGCGTATTTAGCCTTGGGCGTACCTTCCAAACCTGACACTTTGTTGGAGGCGAAAGGCGGTGAAGGCCTTCGTCGGGCACATTTCAAGGTTGGATCAGCCACAGCTTCAGGTACATTGCGCTGGTCTTGGTTTGGTGAAAAGGGCAGTACGCCGGACACCATGCGCAGTTGGCGTCCAGCGCTTGCAAACCGATGCATTCCCGGCTTTGGACAATTGGTTTTGCCGGATACATCCAACGTCATTGCAAGCGCTTTGTACATGGATAGCCTGGGTGAAGCGGGGATTCTTCCCGGCATCAGCGCCAATTCCTGGTTGCATTTTCAAATTACCACATCCAGTAACCCTGCCGCTGGGGTGGATGAATGGATGTCCGTTTGCACAACAAATTTTGAACCAGCTAAAATTCGTCGCTGGCAGATTCCGGATACCATCGCACCTGGCTCCAATGCCTTTGTGAAGCTGTGGTTTGACCGGCCTTTATCTGCTGGAGAATGGGCGGGTGTTGAATTCGATACTGCTGTTTCCATGCGCACGGCACACAGGGCTGTTCTCGGGCAACAAGACAGCCTGTGCAGCGGATTTCTTCCTTGTTTTGATGCCGGAAAGCGCATTTGGCTGCGGTTCTTCACAAGCCAGGTTTCGCTGGTTTTATTGGATTCCCTTTTCGAAGCGCATGGGCCGCAGGCTAGTCGCTTGCTGAGCCTGGATGAAACAGGGGCGCGCAGCGATTCTTTTTTTGTTAGCCGGTCTGCCGGATTGTTTGGAAATTACCTGATACCCGGCACTTGTTTCAGGCGGCTGGAAGCCTTTATCGACACATTGAACCGCAGAGGCATGTCTGGCCCGCTCACTTGCCATGTCAAAGCCGGACATCGTGAAAAGCTAAGCAGTGGTTCAGGATTGCAGTTAAAGGTTTCAGGTCACGCCTTACATCCATTGCGGTTTACATCATTTGGAAGTGGAAAAAGGCCAATACTCATTGCGGGCACAGGAAGCCGGGGAATGAACAGCAGCAGCGCAAGAATAGACGGAATCTGGTCGATACATGGAACCGATAACCTGACGATCGAAGACTTTGAATTGGTGGATTCCAACGCGGCGAGTTCAGGCAGTGCGCGGATGGAATACGGGTTGGCTATGTTCAAGGATAGCTTGAACGGCGGCTGTTGCAATGTGCGGATTGCCAATTGTCGCGTCCGCTTCATGGCACTGATGAGCAGTTCAGGCCCCTCAGCGTTTGAAGATGGCAACAAAGGAATAGCCCTCGTAAATGCACGGGCCGATGCACTCAATCAGGCATTTACTGTGGCAGGCAGTCATGATTTGCACGCCAACATATTGTTGGAAGAAGATACCATTTCAACTGCTTTCGCCGGTATTCTGGCCAAGGGCATGAGCGATAACAGTGCTCCTTACAAGCGCCTCGACAGTGCCGTTGTGATTAGAAAATGTGCTATATGGAACTTTGGGGAAGAAGGCATTAAGGTGATGAATGTGCGGGATGCGCTATTGGAAGACAATCACATCCATACCCACCCGCACGGCAATGCGCCCTTTGCGGTGCCAGTTTCAGAGCGTTTCGGGATTGTATTCACCTCCGGGCATCTGTACAGCGAAGCCGGAATCCGCATCACCGGTAACCGGATTACCCTGGGAGGGCGGGCATTGAGCGGAAGCCAGCATCTTTTTGGTATCGCATTGCGCCAAAACGCCGGCACGAGCAACCGGATGGAAGTGAGAGGCAATGTAGTGCGTTCATGCACCAATCAAATGCAGGGCAGCACTTTTTACGGTATCCGGAATACCGGACAACGCCATACACTGGTTATTGATAGCAACATGATCCACGGGAACCTGTTTGCCTCAGCGGGCAGCCATGTTATAGCGATCAGCAACAGCGCACAAATCCATCATACGCTGCAAATCGGAAACAACAAGGTAAGCCGGGATACTTTAACCGGCGATTATACGGGCATTCTTAACAGTGGTCAGGCGCGATTCGTGTTGACCATTGGAAACTATATTGACAGCATTGGAGCACGCGGCCGGGCTACCGGGATTCAGCTGCATAGCATCGGGGCAACAATCCGCGCAGATTCCAACCGGATTGTCGCCATGCGCGCTGCCGGCGGTGTGACAGGTATTTCGGCGCGCTGCCTGAACAACAGCGGAATAAGTTCCTGCAGTGTTCAAGGCAATACCATTCACAAGCTGACGGCCGATTCCATCGGAAACGTTATCGGCATAGACCTCAACAATGGCCACCGACACAAGGCCGAACTGCATGCAAACTGCATCGCAGGGTTACATGGAAATGGCAGAATCAGCGGAATCGCTGTCCGAAGCCTGGAATCGCAGGTAACGAATAACCGCATTGCCGGCTTGGATGGGTTATCGGGGTCCCAGGCGCAAGTTTCTGGTTTGGAGCTTTTTCCGGGAATCGCGGCGCTACATCACAATACCATTTATCTGCGTGGAAGCCATGCCGACAGCAACCGGGCAGTCGCGGTCTTGCGTTGGAACGACAGCGCAGGCAGCAAACTGCTGCTAAAGAACAATGTGCTGTTCGCGTCAGGCGACGGCCATTGGCGACGGCCTGTTGCGTTTCTTAAAAGCCGCAGTGGTCTGGATACCAACGGTATCAATCCACGCTCATCCGGAAACTATTTTCATGCCGCCGGTTGGGGTGGTCAGGCCTGGCTGTATTTCAATCAAACAGACAATTCAGGCGATTCCCAGGTTTGCAATTGGTATGGCCGGCTTTCGGCGAACAACCTTTCCAATGTTGCTTCGGGTGGAGGAGGCGATATGGTATTGGATGAAACCTTGCGCCGTGAAACCTTCCTGAAACTAAAAACAGGTAACCTTTGGCCACGTTTGATCCAAGCTTCGCAGGCTTTTGATGCGCTAGGACGCACCAGAACATACCCTTCACAGCAAATACCCGGAGCCTTGACGGATACCTTCACTTTCGATATCGACAGGCAATTTAGCATCAGCGCGCAGCCCAATCGGCTGGAGATATTTGCTCCATTGGGGCAAACCGATTTGGCAAGCTGGTCTTTGAAACACCTTGGCAGAACGATGCCGGAGTCAATTAAACAACTTGCGTTTTCAATCGATTCATCGTTGCTGGCAGATAGTCTGAGTTTATGGGTGAAAATACATCCTGATACATCCTACCGGCATTTCGGGTCGGTGCAACCTGCGGGCATTCAATCGGTCTTCGCGGATAGCATGTCGATTGCCTGTGGTGACAGCTTGGGTTTCAAACTCAGCGGTGTATTGTCTTGCAATCCAACGCGCAAGGACAGTGTCTTTATCAAACTTTCTTACCTGGTTACCAGCAAGGATAGTCTGGTAGCCGATGCGCGTTATGGAGTTTACAGATTGACACCGCGCAATAAGGCAGCAGCAGCTATCAGCGGAAAGGATACGCTTTGTCCAGGTACCACAGCTGTCTGGAAACGATTGGGGGGCCAACTTGAACCCGCAGGGCAATGGCTTTGGCTGGATGCAGATTCAGACAGCCTCCTGGGTACAGGCGATTCCCTGCGCCTGCAATTGAATGCCGGAAGGCGTTTCATGCTGCGCGGCGCCGGTTATTGCGATACCACTATTGGACGCGTTCTTTCGTTGTCCGTTTATACGCTACCCGCTCCGGCGAATAAAGTTCGGGCAGACAGGGATACCCTTTGTCTGGGTGTGCCCAATTGGTTTTATCCTTCGGGTGGCAATAAAGGTTCAGGCGGCGTATGGAGTTGGTACCTTGGCGCCAACGCAGATTCATTTCTCCATTCCGGCGATGCGCTGCAGTTTAGTCTCCGGCAGCCTGACACCCTCTTTCTGAGGGCAGAAGCCTGGTGCGGCAACAGCGATTGGGTTCATTTGCCACTCGCTGTGCGCCATGCCGCACGATTTGACTGGATTGGCAACAGCAGCGATTCATGGCACCAGAAAGCCAATTGGTGCGATCAGGTTCCCGGGAAAAATGATACAGTTCGCATAGGTGGCAAACAGGCTTTTATGCCCAGGATAAGTGCAACAGCAGCTGCAGGTGCTCTGGTGTTGGATAGCGGCGCAAGACTGGAACTCGACAGCGGCGTAAGGTTGTTTGTGCACGGCAATTTGCAGGCGCGGGCAGCAGACCTCATTGGCCATGGCGCAACCCTTATTTATGCAGCCGGAGATACCTTGGAATGGAAACTCCCCGCGCAGCTTGCTGTTGATACGCTTGTAATGGCCGGAGCGGCCTTGCAACTATCCGGGAAGACGCAGGTAAAACAATTGGTTTTGGTGCGCGGCGTATTGATTTCCAGCCCGGATACCATTGAATTGGTATGGCCGGTAATGGAAGGGAAAGCAAACAAGCGGTTCAGCGAATCATGGATACACGGCCCGATTGTTCAGCGGCTAGGCCGGGATAGCAGTATTTGCATTCCATCCGGCGATCTTCATTACGCCATGCCTGTTTCGCTGCAGTTCCGGCAACCGGGAAGCATTTCGGAGCTCCATGTACATTACCGCGACAGACCCGGCAACGACAGTGGATTGAACGCCAGTGAATTTGGTATAGGGTTCAATTTCCTGGCTGGTGCGGGCGTTTGGTTTATCAGCGCTGAACCGGATACAGCAAGAACACAGTATGATCTACAGCTTTGGTTTGACGGCCATCCGGATTATGAACATTATTTGCAAGATGGGGCATTTACCATCCTGCGCAGGCACGACAGCAGCCGCAACGCTGCCGACTGGACCTTGCCGGCCGGTAGTTTCTGGCCGGGCAAAGACAGTGCCGGAACCAGGGTTGCTCATGGATATGCGCTCAGAAAGGGAATCACCGGATTCAGTCAATTTGGGATTGCCGGCGCAGCAGCCGTGCTTCCAATCGGAATACACGATTTCAAATTGAAATGTATTATGCCCGGTTCCAAAGTACAGCTGGATTGGAAAATGGATCCGGAAGCGGGAATTACACATTTTGTCATAGAGCAGTTGATCGACGGCAAATGGTTTCCTGTAGGCAAGGTGTCGGCTCAGAGCGAAGACAGTCGTTCGGATTATCAATTCCACACGACAGGTTTAGCTGAAGGGCGCCACTTTTTTAGGGTGCAGGCACTTTCGGCTACCATGTGCATCTACACTTCGCCACTGCGTTTCTGCGATATCGAAGGTTCGCCCGAATTACATGCCTTTCCCAACCCATTTGGTGATTGGTTAAGGTTGGATTTGCCTTCGGAAATCACGGGTAAGCCAGTACTAATCGTTTTATCCGATTTACAAGGAAGGGTA